>Ga0315904_10003106_pt1 | contig 24909 bp, 18 predicted proteins | sample LakEriMetagenome_6_FD_203529 | JGI IMG/M metagenome (GOLD analysis project Ga0315904, IMG submission 203529) | Freshwater fungal communities from buoy surface, Lake Erie, Ohio, United States - Buoy 12 MA120 | ecosystem: Environmental > Aquatic > Freshwater > Lake | place: USA: Lake Erie, Ohio... | reverse complement strand
GCAGCGGATGGCTACGGCTCGCAGCGGATGGCTACGGCTTGGCAGCGGATGTATAGATTTGGCGAGGTATTTTGAAAATACATCGCCAAAAGTGGTTTCAGGACGCTAGATTTGGCGAGGTATCTTTAATAGACTTGGCCAAAAGTAGCCTGTGCGGCTCGTTTTCCTAAGCATTCAAGCGCCAGGGGGATCCTGAATTGCCCAAAAGTCAGACCATCATCGGCCGTGTAGCGGAAAAGCTCGTCTTGGATCGCGTTTTGGCCTCGAAAGATCCTGAACTGCTCGCTGTCTACGGCAGACGCCGTGTCGGAAAAACCTTCTTGATACGCGAACACCTTAAAGACCAGATCGTCTTCGAAGTCGCCGGAATGCACGAGCAGAGCACAAGCTCGCAACTCGCAGGCTTCCATGCAGCCCTGCGAAGAGCCTTCCCAAACGTTGCATCGGTTCAACCACGGACATGGCTCGATGCCTTTGAAATTCTTAGAACCTGTCTCGATCAAACCTCGAAATCAAAACACAAACGAGTGGTTTTCTTCGATGAGTTCCCATGGCTTGCAACGCGAAAAAGCAACTTTCTTGCAGCCTTCGAAAATTTCTGGAACGACTATGCCGCAAGGCATCGCGATTTGGCAGTCATTATCTGTGGATCTGCCGCTGCCTGGATGATTCGAAACGTTGTGAATTCGCGAGGAGGTTTGCACAATCGACTAACCCGCCGCATGCGAATTGAACCCTTCAACCTCAGCGAAGTCGAACTCTATTTGCAGTCGCGGAAAATCCACTGGGATCCGCGTCAAATCGCAACTCTGTATATGGCTTTCGGTGGAATACCGCACTACTTGAATCTGATTCGCCCAGGTCAATCCGCCTCGCAGTGCATCGATGCGGAGTGCTTCCGCCCCGAAGGAATGCTTCGCTTGGAATACCAAAACCTCTATGCTGCTTTGTTCGAAAACTACCAGACCCACGAGACGATCGTCAAAACTCTGGCGGCTAGCAACTCAGGTCTCACCCGCGATCAACTCATCGAGAAATCTCATTTGACCAGTGGGGGAGGTGTCACCAAAGCCATCGAAGAACTTGCGCTGTCAGGTTTTTTGACCGAGACTCACGCGCTGGATAAAAAAGCCAAATCGAGTCTGCTAAGGCTTACGGACGAGTTCTCCGTCTTTTATTGGGACTGGATGCATTCGAACACAGCGGCCAATTCATGGATGCGACAAGTCACCTCGAGACGCTATGAAGCTTGGTGCGGATACGCGTTTGAATCGATTTGCTTCAAGCACCTTGAGCAAATCCGAAGGGGACTTGGAATCGCGGACGTAGATGCCCAGGTTGCATCTTGGCACTATGCAGCGAAAAAAGGCTCTCAAGAAGAAGGAGCCCAAATCGACCTGCTCTTGGATCGCGCAGATCACTGCATCGATCTGTGCGAGATCAAGTTCTCGGACAAACCATTTACGATCACCAAAAGCTATGCCGATTCCCTAGCTCGAAAAATCCGTGTCTTCCGCGAACGTTCAGGCCGACACCAAACGCTCTTTCTTACCATGATCACCCCCTACGGAGTCGTAGCCAACCGATACTCCGAACAACTCGTGACCAAACAGGTTACCTTGAGCGACTTGTTTGGCCCGGAAAAAACGGTGCTGTGAATCGATCGTTCCGCAGGAACCTCTTACCGATTTGCAACCCATCGGCTCCCCTCGTCGCTGAAAATCCACCCAACCGGAAAAATCCGCCAAGTTTGCCTAATCCCTACAACCGCTCCCTTCCGATCCCTAGACCGTACGTAGATCTCGGTCTTATTGGATCGATTGGAATGCTATCAAAGGATTATCGCGATGGGTCGCTCGATCGTTTTTTCGAAGAACACTCCCAAAAAACAAGTCCGCAAAACCCTCCGACGCGGGATCCAAGCTCTCCTGGCTGTGGCTTGCGTAGCCCCGATGTACCTGGACTCGGCTGCCCAAGCACAGATCCGCACCGGTCGCCAAGCCAACCGGGATTATTACCCCCAAGCCACCTCGGCCAACGTCCCCCGTTCATCAAGCCATCAGCCATCAAGCCATCAGCCATCGGGCCATCCGCTTCGAGATCCGAGGCAAGCGGAAGTCTATGCGTCGGCATCCAAATCCCAACGCAGCCTCGAATCGATTTCTGACGACCCACCCTCGCAAGATCTACCACGGCTATCGAGTAGCGACCAAGCCGAATCGCTTCCGAAGGTTTTAGCCAACAAAACAACTTCCAATCAACCCCCAGGCAGTCAACCCGCAGTCAGTCGAGCCACAGTGAATCGACCTGTGGTGACCGAGGTTGCCCAAGCAAAGCTTGAAACACAATCGCAAGTCCACGACAGGTCGGACTCCGGGCCTCCCCCATCATCGATCGCTCTAGCGTCGCATCCTGCAGCCACCAAGCAAGTGCCCGTCAACGCCGAGCATGTGATCAAACGTGTGACACCTGCTCGTGTGGTTTCCGATCAGACTCTATCCCTAGCCCCCTCGGAAACCAGTACGGTGATCGATCCGCCTTACACGGATGACTACTCCGAAGGCTACGTTGTCGATGATCCGATGGGAGAGCCGAACATCCACTCCACTTGCGGCGATCCGGCTTGTTCCGAATGCGGCCCGGGCTATCCCACCTTGAACATCCGCATTGGCATTCCCCCTTTGTTTCGGTGCGATCGCATCACCGCGAGGCTTGAAGCAGCTACTTTTTTCCCGAGTTCCCAGAGCATTCCATCGTTGGTTCGCACCGCAGAGATCGGCGTCCCTGGTTCGACCGATCTGTTTGGTGGGACGGAGAATCTCGATCAGAGCGTCCAAGGGGTCCGTGGAGAGTTCGGTTGGTTATTCGGAATGGCTCACTGCAATACACTTCAGTTCCGGTTCTTCGATGCAGGTGCTCAATCGTTGACCTTCGACAGTCCGACCTCTTCGGCCACGTCGATCGTAAGACCCTATCAAGACGGATCGGTCAGTCCGATCGTCCAGGATTCCGTGTCGATTAGGGAGCCGGGGATCTCGAATGGCTCAGTTTTGGCACATGCGTTTTCAGAGGTCCAAGGTGGCGATGTTCTCTTCAAGAGGCAATGGCTCAAGAACTGCGATTCGACCACCGATTGGCTAGTGGGATACCAAACAGCGCGGCTTACCGATTCGATCGATGTGCATTCGACGACTCTTCCGACCGGTTCGACGACCCTTCTGGAATTGCGGGATCAATTCAGGACCGTCAATCGATTTCAGGGTGCGGCCTTTGGCCTATCGAGGATGGTTTACTCACCCCGCTGGAGTCTTGGGAGCATGTTCAAACTTGGGCTCGGAGACATGCAGCGCGACGTGACCATCGCCGGCTTTCAAAAGGTCGGTAGTGCCGCGGCGACCAACAATGGACTCCTAGCCAGAAGTCCGGCCAGCGGAGTGTACTCGTCCAATACGTTCGTGTTTTCTCCTGAAGTCAACGTCACGCTCGGTTACCGACTGACACAAAACCTTGAAGCTACGCTTGGGTACACTTACCTGGGATTGCCCAAGGTGGCCAGGGCCGGCGAGCAAATCGACACGGTTGCGGACCTGGATAGTGCCAACGCAACCCGACCACGATTTACGTTGCAAGAGAGCAATTTTTCCCTGCACAGCTTGAACTACGGTCTTCAGTACCGATACTAGGGGGGCTTCGATGCGCCCGACGGGTCTGGCGCGGTATTGTCAATCCCAGCGGCGAGCCAACTGTGAACGAGTTTGAATTCGGTTTTTTGGGTGGTGGTCAGATGGCCACCGCCATCGCCAAGGGAGTGGTACACTCCGAAGTCGCAGCGGCCCAAGCGATTGCGTTCTACGAGCCGAATGCCGATCAGGCTTCCAAGATCCAGCGTTTGTATCCCGGAGCGTTTTTAGCTTCCTCGGCAAACGAGCTGTTCGATCGTTGCCATCGATTGATCTTGGCCGTCAAGCCGCAGGTCCTCGAGGGCATCTCGATGGGGTTAGCCCCTCATACAACTCCCCATCATCACCTGATTTCGATAGCCGCCGGAATACCACTAGCAAAACTCACGCAGTGGTTTCGGACCGAGCGGATCACCCGAGTCATGCCCAACACTCCTTGCCAGTGCCTTCAGGGTGCCAGTGGGATTGCGCATGGGGCGGGGGTCGGGCAGGAGGACCGTGAATGGACGGACCGTGTTTTTCGGTCGGTGGGAACGGTGGTTCAGGTAACCGACGATCAGTTGCATGCGGTTACTGGGGTCTCCGGATCCGGGCCGGCTTATGTGTTGATGATGATCGAAGCGATGAGCGATGGGGGGGTGGCCAGTGGGCTTAGTCGCGAGGTCGCCTTGCAGTTAGCGACCCAGACGGTCCTAGGGGCAGCGGCGATGGTCCAGCAGACGCAGGTCCACCCAGCGATTCTGCGCGAGCAGGTCACGAGTCCGGCCGGTACGACGATCGAGGCAATAAAGACTCTCGAGGATGGCGCGTTTCGCGGGACGCTCATCGCAGCGGTATTGGCTGCCACGAGGCGATCGAGAGAATTGGCCGGTCCGGTACGCAAAACGGAAACTTCTTAGTAAACTGTGCGTTCGATCCAGAGCCCTTTGGATTCCAAACTCCCAACGATTCACCCCGGCGATCGTCAAATTTCATGATTTTTCAACGTGTTTGCATCATTGGAGTAGGGCTCCTGGGTGGTTCGATCGGGTTGGCACTCCATCGCAAACGCTTGGCCAAGCAGGTCATCGGGGTAGGACGCACGACTAGCCGCTTGGACGTTGCGATCCGTCGCGGAGCAATCGATGAGGCAACGGACGATATTTTGGTGGGGGCCAAGGATGCCGATTTGGTGATTGCCTGCGTCCCGATCCAATCGATTGTCGAATCGTTGGACATCGCGTCCAAGGTCGCCAAGCCTGAGGCGATGCTGACGGATGTTGGGAGCACCAAGCAGACGATCGTCAAGGCTGCCCGAGGGAGGCTTTCGGACCGTCAATTCTTGGGAAGTCATCCGATAGCGGGCGGACATCACAGCGGAGTCGAGCATGCAACCGGTACTCTATTGGACAGTGCATTGGTGGTTTTGACCCCAACGGAATCGACCTGCCCAGAGCTTGTCTCACGCATGTCCCGGTTTTGGGAAGCGATGGGCTCGAAGATCACTTTGCTCGATGCCGAATCGCACGATCAAGCACTGGCTCTCTCAAGCCATTTGCCCCACGTCGTCGCGTCGGCCTTGGCGTGCGCTACCCCCCATGAAATCCTGCCTTTTGTCGGTAAAGGCTGGTTGGATTCGACTCGTATTGCCGGAAGTAATCCTCAATTGTGGCGTCAGATCCTTGAGGAAAACCGAGCACCAGCCCTACACGCAATGAAGAAGTTTGCCACAATCTGTGAAACTTGGATCGAGGCGCTCGAGGGTTCGGATTTCGACCGGATCGAGGAACTTCTGCAATCGGGAAAAACGACACGTGAATCTGTGGCAAGTCGACATTCGTCCGGCTGATGGTCAGCCGGACTCTTTGGGCGTTGCGGCCGAATCGGCCGGGCGCGAGCTGGGCATCTCCGATCGGCTTGAGGTCCATGGTATCCATGGGTTCTTGCTGCAAGGCTCGCTCGATGCTGCAAACGTATCGCGCCTGGCTCGAGAATACTTGGCCGATCCGATTGCCCAACGGGTCGAAACAGGACTTGTCGGCTCCTCTGGGTTCGCTTCGGAGCCCGCCGGCGAATCCAGCTCCGGCGGTCCATTCCAATGCGTGCATGTATTGCTCAAACCCGGCGTAATGGATCCGGTCGCACAGAGCACTCTAGGGATGCTCAAAGGTCTAGGTTTTTCGGTCGACGAAGTTCGTACATTTCGAAAGTACTGGATAAGAGAGCAGGGGGGTAGCGACCCACAGGTCATCCTGCGTCTAGCCAACCGAGTTCTATCGAACGATTCGATCGAGCAGGTGATCCATGGTCCCTTGAAGCTCGACAAGCTCTCGATCGGATCTCCTTATGCGTTGCAAGTGACCAAGGTGCCGATCGATCGCTTGAGCGACACCGAGCTTATGGAACTGAGCAAATCGGGGCAGTTGTACTTTTCGTTGCCTGAAATGCAGACGATTCAGAGCTACTACCGGGAATTGGGCAAAGAGCCTACGGACATCGAGCTCGAGACCATCGCACAAACTTGGAGCGAGCATTGCAGCCACAAGACCCTTGGGGGTCGGATCCAATACCGAGACGAGCATGGAACACGGCAATTCACCAGCATGCTCAAAGAGACGATCTTCGCTGCGACCAAGCAGATTCGACAGGATCTTGGAGCCGACGATTGGTGCATCAGCGTCTTTAAGGACAATGCAGGGGTCGTCGCGTTCGATGATCAGCACCACGTGGTTTTCAAGGTCGAGACGCATAACCATCCCTCGGCAATAGAACCTTATGGAGGGGCCAACACTGGTCTAGGGGGAGTGATCCGAGACCCCTTAGGGACAGGATTGGGGGCCAAGCCGATTTGCAGCACCGATGTATTCTGTTTCGCATCGCCGAATTTTCCTCCCGAACAACTTCCACCGGGGGTCTTGCATCCTCGGCGCGTGATCAACGGTGTCGTCGCGGGCGTTCGCGACTACGGCAATCGCATGGGGATTCCGACGGTCAACGGCGCGGTGTATTTTGACGACCGGTACCTAGGAAATCCATTGGTTTATTGCGGCAACGCCGGCTTATTGCCCGTCGACAAGGTCGACAAGCAACCCAAGGCGGGTGATTGGATCGTGGCCATCGGTGGGCGAACCGGTCGCGACGGGATCCACGGTGCGACGTTCAGTTCGGTGGAGCTGACCAGCGAGAGCGAATCGATATCGGGCGGATCGGTCCAAATCGGAAATGCGATCACCGGAAAGATGGTCCTCGATGTGCTCCTTCAGGCTCGCGATGAAGGCTTGTACAACGCGGTGACCGACTGCGGGGCAGGGGGCTTTAGCAGCGCCGTCGGCGAAATGGGCGAGGAGTTGGGAGCTGAAGTTTGGCTCGATCGTGCCCCGGTGAAATACCAAGGGCTCAGCTACACCGAAATTTGGATCAGCGAAGCCCAGGAACGGATGGTCTTGGCCGTTCCCCCGGTCCATCTCGAACGCTTCGAGCAACTCTGTAAAAACGAGGACGTCGAACTTGCTGTCATCGGCAAATTCGTACCGACGGGAAACCTTCGTTTGATGTACGAGCAGACCGAAGTCGGTTCGTTGTCGATGGAGTTTTTGCATTCGGGCAGGCCGCCGGTCGTTCGGCAAGCCGTCTATGAGCCCAAGGCGCAAAAGCCATGCGAGCTCGGGCCGATGAATCGAACCGCTTGCGAAAGTTTGCTCGAGAGAATCTTGTCCCATCCGACGGTGGCCAGCAAGCACTGGATCATCCGCCAGTACGACCACGAGGTCCAAGGTGGCTCGGTCGTCAAGCCTTTGGTCGGTCCTTCATGCATGGGTCCAAGCGACGCATCGGTCGTGCGTCCGAAGCTCGAGTCGCGACGGGCCGTCGTACTTGCCTGCGGGATGAATCCCCGCTTTGGCGACCTGGACCCTTATCACATGGCCACCAGTGCGATTGACGAAGCGGTCCGCAATGCGATTTGCGTAGGAGCCAAGCCCGATCGGCTTGCAATCCTCGATAACTTTTGCTGGGGCAATACCGATCGCCCCGAAACTCTCGGCTCCTTGGTCCGTGCCGCGATCGCCTGTTATGACCTAGCGATCGAATGGAAAACTCCATTCATCAGCGGAAAAGATAGCCTCAACAATGAGTTCACATGGTTCGACCCCCAAGGCAAAAAAGAGTCGATTGCGATCCCATGCTCGTTGCTCATCAGCGCCATCGGCCAGATCGACGATGCAAGCCAAGCCGTGACGATGGACTTAAAGCAAGCTGGCAACGCCCTTTATTTGATCGGAGTGACCCGCAACGAACTGGGTGGTTCCCACGCTGCGATGCTCTTGGGCAAGGAAGGCGGAGCGGTTCCCACCGTCGATGCGGCCCTTGCGATGCGTTGCTACCAGAGGGTCCACCAAGCGATCCTCAAACGGCACATTGTCTCTTGCCATGACCTGAGCGAAGGAGGTCTTGCCGTTGCACTCAGCGAGATGGCTTTTGCTGGCGAACTCGGAGTGCAAGTCGAGCTGACGGCCTACCGCGCATCGAACTTCGTCGATGCGAGCGTTGCGTTGTTTTCGGAGTCCAATAGCCGCTTGCTCGTCGAAGTCCCGGCCGGGCAGGCTCTGGCCTTTGAGAGTCTCATGAGCGAGTTGCCCGTTGAACGTATCGGCACGGTGAATCCTGGACCCATGGTCTGTATCGAGTCCGATGGCCAAACACTCATCGATCTGCCATGGACTCGCCTGCGGGAACTTTGGCGCTCGCCGCTGGATTTCGCTTGATCGGAGTCCCCGAGCGGGATCGACCCGAGCAGGATCGACGCGAGCAGGATCGACCCGAGCAGCAATTTCTTCAGTGGAACATGCCGTGCAAGTACCATTGGAGGCTTGCGAGGTCTTGGTAGATCCACCACCAAAGTCCAGAGTCCAAGGCAACGCGGTAGTAGCTCCGTCGGACCGTCGGGCCGGACCACCAACTGCTCTCGATCCTCTCGGGACCGATTGCCTCGAGGATCGTGTCGAATTCCTTCGAGGCCGATGATTTCTTGTTCGGGTCGCTCGAAAGGCGTCCGCGCCGGGGAGTCCCGTTGGCATCGAGTTGGATATCGATTCGGATCGGGGTCGGGAGCAATTGCAAGGGTCTTGTCCAATGGCTCTCGGTACCTGGGAGCATCGAGCGATTCTTTTGGAAATCTTCGATCGGGGCTTTGCGCAATTTTCGCTGCGTTGATTGCTCGGTGCCGTCGTTGCGCAGACCCGTCAGGGGTTTCGATTTGGTTTGACGTTCCGGTATCGGATCTTGCACCAACGACAAGCCAACGACTTGATTTCGGCCGAGTCTTGCTGCGAGCCCATCGATCAATTTGGCCGCTTCGTCGCGGTAGCGAAGCGTTTGGCAATCAAAAAGAGGGTTTTGTTTCCATCGAATCGGGGCAGTCCAGGGAGCTTGAATCAGGATTTGTTTGATGCCGAGATTTTTGCCTAGGTGTGGCGGATTGCGTTCCAAGCAGCCGTCGATGAGCCAGAGCAAGTGCTTTGGGTCGTTGCTGGTTTGGAACAAGCCCAATTGGATCACGTGGCTTGGGACGGCTCTTGGGGCGTTTTGCTCGAGCTGCATGGTGCTGACTTCGAGTCCGAGTCGCACGAGCAACCGCCAGGCTCCATGCCCGATCGAATCGAGCTTTTGGCACAATTGCTGGATCCCGTCTTGAAGCGCTTCGTGAAGTTCATCGGTATGAAAGACTGGATGTTCGAAATCGATGCAGACCTCTAGGGATTGACCTGAGTTGCGAACCGAAATCGACTCAGGGTGAGCGTTCAAGCATTGATCGATACGCTCGAGCAATCGACTTCCAAAACGCGAGGTCAGAGACTGTCTTGGCAAGCTAACAAGCGAATCGATGGATCGAATCCCCAAACGATGGAGCTTGGCCACCGTTTCGATATCGAGTCGAAGCGATTCGATGGGCAAGTTCCGGAACGCTTCCCAAGTCGCTCCCGAGGCGATCCGTTCGATGCGTGGATTCTGTTGGAGGCTTTCGGACAAGCTGGACTCGTTGCGTTCGATCTGAAGCATCCAAGTGCTGACGTGTTTGCGGAAGGCGTAATTGGAAACCGCCCAAGCTTGGCCAAGGCTATCGGCGATCCCGATGCAGCCGAATCGACCTTCTGAGGTGAGCCAGCGTTGGAGTGCTTGGGCCATGGCCATCTCCCCACCGTACCAGCTTTCGAGTCCGGTGATATCGACGCAGATCGATTGGGGCTGAAGGATCGAGCGTCCTGCCCAGAGGATCTTGTCGATCGATTCGACTCCGACGAGTGGGCTAAATTGCATGAGCCGTTCGGCCAGCGAGTAGATTTCTTCGAGGTCTTCTTGGGTGTCATGCTCGATCCAGGACCAATCTCCGGGATTGGCTAGGCCGGGATGGCTACTGGATTTTTGGAGACTTCCTGCGATCGATTTGGCTTGGGTTGCCGTCATTCCTGGCAAGACGCCCAGGGCTCGAGCCTGGGCGTTGGCGGCCGAGACCAAACGCCCCCTGCGAGCGTCTTGGCAGAGTAAGACAGCCGGAGCGACGGGTTTGGAGACTGCGGGCTCAACCTGCCGCCATGTCTCTGCGGCGAGGCGTTGCCATGGCCAATTGGGCAGCCAAATGCTCAGCACTCTTCGGGTACTTGTGCTCATCGCATCCTATCCACTCTCCCTGAGAATCGATTCCTAATCGAATACGACGGTTGGATTGGCGTCCTGGGGCTCGGAGCAACTCGAGATCAAACCATCTCTCCATCATCACCCTAGGACCTCTAGCCTGGTCTTTGCTTGCCGCAGATCGGACCTGCCATTGAACCTCTGCCCAACTCGGGTAGCGGCTGGCCGATACTCGATCCCTAAGCAGTATACCTAGTCCCCCACCCTGCTCGACTGCCAATTGGAGCCGACGAGCAGAACGGTCCTCGAGATCCTTGACCGGAGTGATCAGCGCCCCGACGGCTCGGCTTCGCAAAGCTTGGTCTAGCCCCCATACCCAATCGGAAGCGTTGTCCGTTCGGATCACGATGATCCGTTCGAGAGGGATTTTCAGGGCAGCTAGGCTCGGTGCGCAGAGCCGACGGTGCGAATCGACGATCACCAAGTACTTGCCGTCGTCGAGCCAAGGCCGAGCGATTCTCAGGGCCAAGCTCAAACCGCCCCAGCCGGAGAAGTGCAAAGGACGCTCGCAGGTCAACTCCACGAGACTTCCGGCCGCGTAGCCGCAATTGGGCAAGCAGCGGTCCATCGATTCCGATCCGCTCGATACGTAGATTCCCTGCGGGCGCTGGGCTGTCTCCAGAGATCGGATCTCTTGGGCCAACTCCCTGATAATCCCGCTTCGGCTCATCAATTCGGTTTCGCTCATCGGTGTGCGCTCATCGGTGTGCTCTTGTCGGCCCGGTTCTTGTCGGTCAAGCTCTTGTCCGGGACCATGGTTTTATCGAAGCCCCCGAAATCCTTGTGGCTCTGAATGCTAGCATTCAAAACGCTCAGGGGCCATGATTTTCTCTCGAGTTTTCTCTCGAGTTTTCTCTCGGTCTTTTCTCAATAGAGCAGGGCCGCGTGACACCTTTGGTCACGACCCGAAAACCAAAATGAAAAAATCCTTACAGGAGCTTAAAGTCGCCTTAACGATTGACAAAGGGATCTTGTTTCCCTAAAATCACTTTTCGACCGGTTTGGATCCACCCAAATCGATGGCTTTACCCACCGCCATAATTCCACCGCGAACCATCCACAGGACCTGATTCCATGGGGCAATCCATCCGATTCGCTGGGGCTTGTCCAAACTGCTCGCGGGCTCTGTTCGTCGCGATCGCTCCGGGCTGTCTTTCGACGAATCGAATCGCCTCAGAACCCACAGCCAATCCGACCTCAAAGAGCGTCAAGTGCTATGGCTGTGGTGCCCATTGGGCGATCCCCTCGGAAGTTCGCCCCACGGCCGAAACTCCCATCCTCCATCCGCCTTTGTCGAGCCTCGACCAGAGAGTCGAATTCCTGCTCCAAGCAGCCGATGAGCAATTGGCCACCCCAGCCTCTGGGGCAAATCCGGCATCCGGAACCGCGACGCGGTAGTGGACTTGGCGAGCCGCAACTAGAGGGTTAATCTTTGGTCTGGCCTACTACGCGACCACAGATTCCTTTCGTGCTCGTGCTCAGTCCGCCGTAGCGGACGGTGCTCGTAATCGTAATCGAACTCTTCGCGTCCATGGCATCAACGCGACTTCGGTTACGGCCCACAAACCGCCGTTCCCCGACTCGCCATAATGCTCCTTATCTCCACGATCCTATCCATTATCAAATTTCCGCCCGAGCAGCGCGTTGACCGAGGTGGAATGATACAATCGTATGCATCGATCGAGCACGAGCACGAGCACGAGCACGAAAAACAGCCAGACCAAAACCATGCACCAAAGTGGCCGGTCGGCCGCGCTCAATTTTAGAAACCACTTTGGCGGCCACTCGGTGATGGTTGCCGGTCATCGCGGGGATCCAAACGGTAATCCAAACCGATGAAAATCAACCACATCCCACGACCACTAGCTCCCAAACCCAAGACACTCCTAGGAGATTCGATGATCATTGCTAACTCCACCTCCAGACGCGTTTTTTTCTCCGTCGTAGTTTTTAGTTCCTGCCTCGGTGTCGTTAGCCTAGGTATTCTCAACTCCCAATCCGCAAGCTACGCCCTGGCCGACGATCGGAATCTCGAACCCAAAGAGCACACCAAAGACTCACTGGCCTCGGTCAAGGAAAAGATCGCTGATAAGAAAGCGATCCTCGTCGATGTGCGAGACTTGGTCGAATGGAACGCAGGGCATGTCCAAGGTGCCGTACTACTCCCATGGCGAGATCTCCAGGACAAACTCACTGAGGCTCAGGTCAAGGAAAAACTACCTAAGGACAAAATCATCTACACCCACTGCGCCGTCGGGTACCGATCGCTGCGAGCGGCGAAAATCCTCAAGAAGTATGGCTACGAGGTCCGCGCTCTGAAACCCGGATACGACGAATTGGTCAAAGCCGGATTTGCCAGCGAAAAATAGTCCTAATCCGCGACGAGAACCTCAGGAAAGTGAGTCGAGGCCAAGCTCGTCGCTGGGACGATCCAAGGATGAATCGTTCGACATGGGATTACCCGCCCCCGATCGGGACTTGTAGGGAATCACCACAAGTCTCCCAACATCGAGTTTCGTCACCCGCACCTCGGTACCCGGATCGATCGGCCCTGCTTCGCTGACGGCCTCGAATTCCCGATTATCGATCGAGACCTTTCCATGCGGGATGAACTCCGTCAGGGCTCTTCCTACCTTCCCAATCAAGCTTTTTGGGTCGTCGATGTCCGAGGTATCCGACCAAGCGAAGTCTCTGGCTCGATCCGGAGCGGAAATGAGCATCTTTCCAAAAGGGGTCCTAGGCCAAACGTACAGCAGGCCAAAGAGCATCAACGGGATCATCCCCAATGCCGCTGTAAGCACCCACCAGCCGCTGGTGGGCGAATGTCGAAACGCGAAGTAGATCGATGCGGCCGCAAGCATCGCGGTCACCGCAATGAGGATTCCTCCGGTCGGGATCATCAGGTCGATCGCCAAAACCACCAAAGCCACAAGGAACAGCAGCAAGGCGATTGCAAGGAATGTCATGGATCGCTCCGCGTACTATGTAGTTGGCACTCAGCTCGGCTCGTAACCCAAATTCGGGGATAGCCATCTTTCGATGTCCCGAATCGGCATCCCTTTGCGTTTCGCATACGATTCGACTTGGTCGGACGTAAGGCGATCGACAGCAAAATAGCGGGAGTGCGGGTGAGCAAAATAAAATCCGCTGACGCTTGCCGCTGGCCACATGGCAAACGACTCGGTCAAGGATACACCAATTTGCCCAGGAGCATCAAGCAATTCGAATAGAATTCGCTTCTCGGTATGGTCCGGACATGCCGGATAGCCAGGCGCAGGGCGGATTCCTCGGTACTCCTCGTTGATCAACTGTTCACTTCCCAACTGCTCCTCGATTCCATAGCCCCAATCGAGTCGAGCTTGCTCGTGAAGCAACTCCGCAAACGCTTCTGCAAGCCGGTCTGCAATCGCTTTGACCATGATCGCCGAATAGTCGTCGTGTTTGCTTTCAAACTCCTTGGCTATCTCATCGGCGCCATGTCCTGCCGTCACAACAAACGCACCGAGGTAGTCTTGGCGTCCGGAATCGATCGGAGCGATGTAATCGGCGAGACTTCGGAAGTCATTTTGTCCTTTGCGCTCCCACTGTTGCCTAAGGAAGTGGAAACGTACGAGCTCCTTCGATCGGCTCTCATCGGTAAAGAGCACCACATCGTCTCCTAGAGAAGCCGCTGGCCAGAATCCGTAGACGGCTTGCGCCGTCAGGGTCGACGAAGCGATGCAGTCAAAGAGCATAGCGCTCGCGTCGTCAAAGAGCTTCTTGGCCTCGACCCCCACATAAGGATCTTGGAAAATCTTCGGGTACTTGCCCTTGAGCTCCCAAGCCATGAAGAAGGGAGACCAATCGATGTATTTTGCGATTTTTTCAATCGAGTAGTTCTTGAGGGTTTTAGTCCCCAGGAAGCTCGGTTTGTCGATGCGGATGCTTGACCAGTCGGTCGCAAAGGACTTAGCGCACGCCTCTTGGTAGGGAACAAGTTTAACCTGTCGAGCTTCATAGCTCGATCTGAGTTCATCCTGAAGCTTGACATTGTCTTGAACGTATTTAGGTTTGAGCTCTTTGCTACAAAGTGATTCGACGACCCCGACGCAACGAGAAGCATCCGTCACATGGACCGTTGGCTCTTGGTAGTGGGGCGCAATTCGGACGGCCGTGTGTTTGGCAGATGTGGTTGCACCACCGATCAAAAGTGGTGTCTTCATCCCGAGTCGCTGCATCTCTTTGGCTACGTAAGTCATCTCGTCCAAACTCGGGGTGATCAACCCCGAGAGTCCGATCACATCGACGCTGTGCTTGACGGCTGCCTCGAGGATTTTCTCGCACGGGCACATGACCCCTAAATCGATCACTTCGTAGTTGTTGCAACCCAAAACCACACCGACAATGTTCTTGCCGATGTCGTGAACGTCCCCTTTGACCGTTGCCATAAGCACCTTGCCTCGGAACGATTGGCCCTCGAGCCCAGCGTCCTGCTTTTCTTTCTCCATGAATGGCTGCAGGTAATTGACCGCTTTCTTCATGACCCGTGCGCTCTTGACGACCTGGGGCAAGAACATCTTTCCTGCTCCAAACAAATCACCCACCACGCCCATGGCCGACATCAATGGACCTTCGATGACCTCCAAGCATCGGGTGCAACCGACGCGAGCCTCTTCGGTATCCGACTCGATGAATTTATCGATCCCATGGATCAAAGCGTGCTTGAGGCGATCATAGACAGGCTTTTCTCTCCATTCAAGATTCTCTCCAGAAGCTTTTTTGGTCCCAGAACCCTTGAAGGTCTCAGCCAAGTTCAACATGCGCTCCGTCGAGTCCGAACGGCGATTAAGCAGCACATCCTCGACATGTTCGAGAAGCTCCTTGGGGATGTCTTCGTAGACGGCCAATTGTCCTGCATTGACGATCCCCATATCCATCCCAGCCTGGATCGCATGATAAAGAAAAGCCGAATGCATCGCTTCTCGGACCACTTCGTTGCCCCGGAACGAAAAGCTGATGTTGCTCACACCGCCGGAGATCTTCACTCCAGGACATTGCTGCTTGATCAGCCGACAGGCTTCGATGAAGTTGACTGCGTAGTTGTCATGCTCTTCGATGCCGGTTGCCACGGTCAAGATGTTCGGGTCGAAGATGATGTCTTGAGGAGGAAACGCCACTTCGTTGACCAACAGGTCGTAGGCTCGTTTGCAAATCCTCGCTTTTTCGAGCGTCTCGGTCGCTTGCCCCTTCTCATCGAAGGCCATGACGACGACCGCAGCGCCGTAACGCCGGATGATGGAAGCTTTTCGCAAGAACTCCTCTTGGCCATCCTTGAGGCTGATGCTGTTGACGATCGCTTTTCCCTGCACGTTCTGCAATCCAGCGAGCAAGACATCCCACTTGGACGAATCGATCATCACCGGTACGGCCGCGACGATCGAATCGCCTGCGATGAGCCGCAAGTACCTGGTCATCGCCTCGACGCCGTCGAGCAAAGCATCGTCCATGTTGATGTCGATGATCGTCGCGCCGTTTTGGACCTGTTGACGGGCGACTTCCACGGCCTCTTCAAACTTGTCGTTGCGAATCAGATTCGCAAAGGCCTTCGAACCCGTCACGTTGGTTCGTTCCCCAACCATCGTAAACCGGGTTTCAGGCCTCAATGTGGTAGCTTCCTGACCGCTCAGTCGCGTCCAGACAATAGGCTCTGGGGGGACTCGCGGTGGGATATCCCGAATTCGCTCCGAGATGGCTCGAATGTGATCCGGTGTCGAGCCACAGCAACCTCCGACGATGTTCAACCAACCGTTTCGAGCGAAATCCTCGATGTAGTCGGCCATTCGCGAAGGGGTAAGGTCGTACTCTCCAAACGAATTCGGAAGCCCAGCGTTGGGGTGGCAGGAAATCGGAACATCGGTGACCTTGGCTAACTCCTCGATATGGGGCCGCATGATGTCTGGTCCCATCGCACAGTTCATGCCGACACTGAGCATCGGAAAATGACTAACGGAATTCCAGAAAGCTTCCACGGTCTGTGCGCTGACGAACGTGCGTCCACCGGTTCCGAACGTGGCGCTGACCATCACCGGAATGCGCCGCTTGGACTCGTTGAAATATTCGGCAATGGCGACCAAACAGGACTTAAGGTTGAGGGTATCGATCGCCGTTTCGGGCAAGAGCAGATCCGCTCCTGCTTCGACCAACTGGGCAACTTGTACTTTGTAGCTAGCGACCATCTCTAGGAAATCGACGTCCCGATTGGCCGCATCCTCGACCTTCGTGCTGATCGCAAGTTGCTTGGTGGTCGGACCGATCGAACCGGCCACATAGCAGCGTCGACTCGGGTCCTTTTTTCTCATCCGGTCGACAGCCTTGCGTGCACAATCGACGGCCGCATAGTTCAGATCCCGAGTGAGCTCCTCAGGCAATTCCATTTCAGCCATCCCGATCGGGGAGGCACCAAAGGAGTTGGTCTCGACAATATCTGCCCCGGACTCCAGATAGGCATAGTGAATATCGGAGATCGCATCCGGGCGGGTGATGCAAAGAAGGTCGCTGAAGCGAACCAAATCCTTGTGGTGGTTTGCAAATCGCTCACCTCGCACTGCGGCTTCGTCCAGTTTCAGCCGCTGGATCATTGTGCCCATCGCCCCGTCGAGGATATGGATGCGTTCTCTTACAAGGTGAAAAAGGTCGTTGCTCATATTGACAATTGCCAGGTGATCCTATGAAAAAAGGCTGACGGTTACTCCCCGCCAGCCATGTGACTTGTTCGTAGTATTTTAGAAAACCGCAAAGACTCTGGACTATTCTCCAAAGGAAGGCTTTTGTGCCTTCTCCTTGACGCGATCATTCTTGCCTACGAATTCGAGGATAGCTCGGGTTCCGGCATCACCAACGCGTGGCTTAGCGAGGCGAAGAATTCTGGTATACCCACCATTCCGATCGGTGAACTTCGGGGCGACCTTCTCGAAAAGTACTCGCACGGCCGTTTTGTCTTTGATCATCGACAAAACTCGTCGCCGGGCAGTGACCCCCGGGGACCTTGCGTCGCACCATTTTTGCCAAGCGTCGCTTTTCCGCCAAGCCTTCCAAGCATCCGTGCCGCGCTCGGCGGTCGTTGCGAATTGCTCAGCGGCAGCCTCTGCTGCTAGACCCTTCTTGGCGATTGTGATGCACTTTTCGACGATGGGACGGATTTCCTTGGCCTTTTCGATCGTCGTGATGATCCGACCAGGAACCTTGGGCTTATTGGGCTCAAGTTCGCCGTACTCTCGTTCGGTCAAGAAGATAGCGGATGCTAGATTGCTAAAGAGCGCTTTTCGGTGCGAAGGACTACGGCCTAAAACTCGGCCTTTCCGTAAGTGCCTCATGATCGGATCTCAACTTGCTCTGTGGTTGCGGTTGGTGTGAAATGTCTGGAATTTAACCAGACGATTTTTGCTCAGCGAACTTCGTGTACCACTGAGCGGGAGCTTGTTCCCCGAAGGGCAAGCAATCAATAGGAACGGAACTATCGCATCGACGAGGGAACTCTCATGCCTAGGTGCAAACCGAGGATCGAAAGCTTTTCGCGGACTTCAGTAAGGGTCGTTTCGCCGAAGTTTCGCACTTCGAGCAGTTGATCTTCTGTCCGCTGCACGAGATCTCGTACGTAACGAATTCCTTCGCTTTCAAGACAGTTGTTGGCTCGAACCGAGAGCTTAAGGTCCGAGACCAAGGTGTTGAGCTTGGACTCCAACTGGGCTTCGGCACTTCCGGGACCTCCGCGGGCAACCGCGTGGACTTGACGTCCGAGCTCACCCGATTGGACAAACGGATTGAGGTGCTTGCGGAGAATTTTAGCCCCTTCGACCATCGCGAGTTCTGGCTGGAGCGAACCATCCGTCCAAATCTCGATCACTAAGCGATCGTAGTTGGTTTTTTGACCAACTCGGGTCTCTTCAACCGTGTAGCGTACTCGAACCACAGGACTGAAAGCCGCATCGACCGGGATAATGCCGATCTCATGCTCGCCGGTGTTCTGTTCCGAGGCCGGCAGGTAACCACGCCCGTTCTCGACGACCATCTCCATCATAAATTCCGTGTCGCCCGTGAGGGTTGCGATCACGTGATCTTGATTGATGATCTCGACATCCGAATCGGTTTGAACGTCCGCACCGGTGATCGGACCGGCTTTGGACCGAACGACCGTCAAAACGCGGGTGTTGTCGCTGTGATTCTTGACCACAAGCGACTTGACGTTCAGGACGATCTCGGTGACATCCTCGAGGATGTTAGGAATCGAACTAAATTCGTGCTGTGCCCCGCGGATCTTGATCTGCGTGATCGCACTGCCTTCGAGACTCGACAATAGAACACGTCGCAAGCTGTTACCGATCGTTGCGCCGAAACCCCTTTCGAAGGGTTCTGCGGTGAACTTGCCGTAGGTCGCGCTGAGCGTCGAACGCTCAACATTGACTTGGCTGGGTAACTCCAGTCCTCGCCATCTAACGTGCATGGTTTATTCTCCGAAAATGAAATGCTCGAACCCTATCCAACGCAACGAACTACACTCGCCTACGCTTGCGAGGACGGCATCCGTTGTGAGGAATTGGTGTGGTATCTTCGATTTGTTTGACGGTGATTCCAGCAGCCTGCAAGGCTGTGATTGCCGACTCCCGACCCGATCCTGGCCCCTTGACCCGAACCTCAATCTCCTTGACCCCAAACTTCGCTGCCTTCTCAGCGGCCTGCTGAGCAGCCATCTGGCCGGCGAAAGGAGTGCTCTTTCGAGACCCCTTAAAATTGCAAGTCCCGGCACTTGCCCAGCACAACGTATCACCGCGCGCATCGGTGATCGTCACGTGGGTGTTGTTAAACGTAGCCTTGATAAAAGCGATCGCCGAGGTGACGTTGCGGCGAACCTTGCGACGCTTATTCGCTGTGTCTTTGTTTGCTTGTTGCTTTGCCATAATCTCAAAAAATTAAACCAGAATCTCGATCTTGAACTCTCAGAAGCAAACGGACTCAGCCAACAGCCAGCCGCTTGACAATCCATGCACGGAAAGGGAACCCCAGGCGGCACCAAAGACCACCCCAAAGTGTCCAAACTAGCGAAGGTCCTTGACCCCCTTCTTCCCTGCAACCGTCTTGCGAGGACCCTTTCGAGTCCGTGCGTTGGTCCGCGTGCGCTGACCCCTTACCGGCAAGCCAACCTTGTGCCTCATCCCACGGTAGCACTTGATTTCCCGCAATCGATGAATCGACTGACCAACCTGCCTTCGAAGAGGACCTTCCACGGTGTAGTCGCGTTCGAGCAAGCTCGCCAATCGGCTCAGCTCATCTTCGTCCAAGTCACGCGCCCTTTTGACCGGACTGATCTTGGTCTTAACGCACGCTTCTCTTGCTATCGATGGACCAACTCCATAAAGATACTGAAGCGAGTAAACGATTTGCTTGTCGTTCGGAATGTCAACACCAAGAAGACGCGGCATACTTGCCTACTCCTAAACCATTACCTGGAAAGGTTTTCAACGAAAACTATCCCCGCGCCGGTTCCAGCACGCAGCAAAAATGCTAGCGTCGCGTAAAAACAGCCGGTGCGATCCACACCGATGGACCGTTCGAGCCCAGAAGTTTAGCGAAGACCTCGGGGTTCCTGCAAGGGTTAATCGGCTCTTTGGCACGGTTTTTTCTTAGTCGAAGTCCCCGAAATCGATCTGTTTTCGACCCTCGCTACTGGATTGGGCTCCGTAGAACCCCCCCCTTCTCGCGAAAAAACATCGCTCCGTGGCGAACGAATTCCCCGTAATGCTCAGGGAAACCCCTCCAAAAGTCCGCCAGGAAAAAATCATGGAAAACGGTCGATTTCGTTGTTAGTCTAGGTAAGAAGTAACGTTTTTGCCTTCGGTTTCGATTCGGGTTCTTCCGTGTTGAACGACTGTAATCAAGAAACGCATTCGAAGGACCGAAATTCGATTCCAAAGGTTTAGCAAAGCCCCCTAGACGCACCGTGCGAGCGCTTACCATGGATGAACTATCGATTGAATCCAAACGTTTTTCGATGAAGCAAGCCCGGCAGATCGTCGGCGACCAACTGCACGCTCCGAACCCGAAGATCTACTGGACGGATTTTCTGCTCTCTGTCCTGGCTGGACACCTATGTTTCTCAGCCATGATGTTCGCACCGAGCCGTCTTGCTGGCGACTCGCCGTCGCTCTGGTGGGGACTCAAAGCCCTGTTCTTTGCAGCCACCGTTTTGCTTTTTTTAAGATCGGTGATGTTCACCCACGAATTGGTCCACTTGCCCCGCGAGGGATGGGGCGCTTTTCGCGTGGCCTGGAACCTCCTGTGCGGTATCCCGTTTATGATCCCCTCGTTTACCTACTATCCACATATCGATCACCATCGCCGGAAATCCTACGGGACCGAGCACGACGGCGAATACCTGAGCCTTAGCCACCAACCCCCTAGCGCCATTGTTCTGTACATGCTCGGAGTGCTCGTCACCCCTTTGGCCGGGGTCATTCGCTTCGGTATCCTCTCGCCAATTTGCTGGATGTTCCCGTCGATAAGAAAATGGACGTTCACGCACGCCTCGACGATGGTTATGGACGTTTTCTACGAAAGGCCCGAGGCGAGTCGACGGGTCTATAAGATCATGATCCTACAAGAAATCGCTTGTTTCCTCATCTGCTTGGGCCTTATCCTCCACGCCCCATTCGTCGCGAAAACTTGGTTCGACCCCCTTTGGATCCATGCTTATTGCGTAAGCGTCGGAATGATCTTCATGAACAACATCCGAACCCTCGGTGCGCATCGATGGACCGGGCCGGGCTCGGAACTGAGCTTCGAAGAGCAATTGCTCGACTCATGCGACTACCCACACCGCCCCTGGATTACCGAGCTTTGGGGTCCGACCGGAACTCGATACCACGCGACGCACCACCTGTTCCCCTCCCTGCCCTACCACAATCTGGGAATCGCTCACCGTCGTCTCATGGCCGAACTCCCCCCGGAGAACATCTTCCGCCAGACGGCCAAACTAAGCCTCCTCGGTGAGATCGCCCAACTGTGGCAACGCAGTTCCCAAGTCGCCAGCCGTTCGAAACTCGCCGGTCGAATCGATCCGTACAGCCCGTCTTTCGAGATCGCACCCACAAGTGCCTATCTTTCAGCTAGCAAGCAATCGAGCGACACTTTTCAGAGCCGCTCGTCACCGAATAGCGATGCGGCTTGAGCACCATGCTGACTAAATCATCTCCGAGAAACTGATAGATCTCTACCAGATCCGAACTCGCTTGGTCGGCTCAATGTACATCGGGCTACCAGGCTCGACGCCAAAGGCCTCGTAGTACGCATCGAGGTTCGAAACGATCCCGTTGCATCGGTACTGGCTCGGCGAGTGCGGATCGGTCTTAATCCGTTTTCGCATCTCCGCCTCGCGGTACTTGCGACGCCAGACCTGCCCCCATCCGATGAAGAACCGCTGCTCCCCGGTGAAGCCATCCATCGAAGGCGATTTTTGCCCTGCGAGCGAGAGCTTGTAAGCCGTATAAGCAACGCTCAGACCGCCAAGGTCTCCGATGTTTTCACCGAGGGTGAATTTCCCATTGAGATTGATTCCAGGCAATGGCTGGTACTGATCGTATTGCTTGACAAGTTGATCGGACCGTTTGACGAACTCGTTCTGATCGTTCTCGGTCCACCAGTTTCTAAGGTTCCCTTTGCCATCGTATTTGCTCCCCGAATCGTCAAAGCCGTGACTGATCTCATGACCGATGACCGCACCGATTCCCCCGTAATTGATCGCATCGTCGGCCTGGAGGTTAAAGAACGGGGGCTGTAGGATCGCCGCCGGGAAGACGATCTCGTTCATCGAGGGGTTGTAGTAAGCGTTGACGGTCTGCGGAGGCATAAACCACTCGGTCTTGTCGATGGGCTTGCCGAGCTTGTTGAGTGCATAAAAATGCTCAAACTCAGCCAATCGTGCGATGTTGCTAACGACATCCGTCGCGTCGATCCGTACCGAAGAATAGTCCTTCCACTTGTCGGGGTACCCGATCTTGGGGGTGAAGAGCTTGAGCTTTTCTTTGGCCTGCGCCTTGGTGCCATTGCCCATCCACTCCAAGGAGTCGATGCGATTTTCGAAGGCGATGAGCAAGTTTCCGACGAGCTGATTCATCTTCTCCTTGGCCTTCGGCGAGAAATGCTTCTCGACGTAGAGCTTGCCCACGGGCATCCCCAGCAAAGCATTGCACGCATCGACTCCCCGACGCCATAGTGGCTCTTGCTGCTCGACACCGCTCAGGACGGTCTTGTGGAAATCGAAGTGCAACTTCTCGAGCTCTTGGGTCATCACCGGCGCGAAAGTGTCGATGGTCTGGAAGGCCAAATAGGCCTTGAGGACATCAAGATCCGTTTGGGCAATGATTTCTTGAGCCTCCTCGAAGAAACTCGGTTGCCCGACGATGAGCTCTTGGATCTTCCCTAAGCCGACGGCTTGAGCATAAGTGCTCCACTCGAGCCCCTTCGTTCTCGAAGCGAAATCCGCCACGCTGGTCTTATTGTAACGTTTGATCGGATCCCTAAGCGAAACCTTGTCCCACTGAACTTTCGCAAATGCGGTCTCTAGTTGCAGTATCTTCGCCGCTTGAGATTGGGCATTCTCCCAACCGATTTTGCCAAGCATTTCCTTGATGAAGCTCTCGTATTTTTCACGTCGCGCGACCCACTCTGGGTCCGACTCAAGGTAGTAATCTCGGTCGGGTAACGTTGTTCCGTCTTGGTATACGTAGACGGCATACTGGTCGGATCGGCGATCGTCAACATCGATACCCGCTGCAAAGAAACTAGGAATGCCCATGACGGATAACTCTCCGGCCACACGCATCAGATCCTCACGGGTTCCCACCCCAGCGATCTTCTCGAGCCAAGGCTTGATCGGAACAATCCCGGCCTTGTTTCGCGCCTCGATGTCGATGTACGACTTAAAGAAATTCCCAACCTGTTTGGCTTCGGCCGAAGCGTCAGCAGATCGACTCGCCTCTTCGATGATGGCACGGATCGCAGCCTTCGTCTCAATATCCAGCGCCGTAAATGCCCCGTAATTGGATTGGTCGGCGGGGATATCGGTCGTCTCCAACCAGTTCTCATTGACGAACCGAAAGAAATCCTCCGAGGGCTTGAGCGTCTTGCTGAAATTATCCTTTTCAACCCCCGATACCAACCCTGCTTTACCAGCCCCTAACGCCACACTGTCCTGGGCCAACCCAAGGGATGACGAAACATCAAGCCCTCCGAGAGCAAGCAACGCCGTGGTACTTGCCAGGACCTTTGCGATCCTGTTTCCTATCCTGTTTTCGATGCGATTCGATCCGATTGTTCTTCTCATGGCCATCCTCAAGGAAGTGTCCCAGGCAACTACCGTCCCGACCAGGCAACTACCCCCGGGTCAGGACCCCGGGCGACTTCCCCCAAGGTACTCCGAATGGTACCGACAGGATGCACCCTGATAAAGGCCCCCTGCAAATGGCCTCCAAAGCCCCCCAACGGCCTAGTCCCGGAACGGAACAACCATCCAAACCACAAACAACCAAGAGACTGCTGGCACGAGCCAAAAAGCGATCTCGCAGAATTCCTCGAGCTTCTTGAGCCTTGGACTCAACGGCGCGTTCCAATCCGATGGAATGTTGTTGAAATCAGTCAAAATCAACTGCTCATACTGCACCGAGCTCGGGACGTTCATCCCACGACGAATAAGCTCCGCGGCTACCTGGCCAGTTGGCTGTTGCTGCAGTTGCTCAATGCCCAAATCCATCGAAATCCCATAATCGGGATCCAAGACCCAAGTCCCCGCTTCAGTCTTGGCCTCAAGAACCACATGCCCTCCTAGACCCACGAACCGGGTCTCAATCCCATGGTACCCCAAGAGGTCCTGAAGAACCGCAGCCCGCTCCGAGCAATCACCCCTCCCGCCGGCGACGATCCAGCGCGGATTTTGTGTCCGCAAGATCGGTGAATAGAACTGACCGACAAGCCACTGCGTCCAATTCTCCCAAATCGCTAAATCCCGACCTGAACTATGCTCGGTGAGCCGATGCACATAAGCCGTCGCGCAGCCGAGAATATGCTGGACACTCGGCGGCGACAAAAGCTTGAAGGTTTGGTAGTCGACAAGCCGCTGGAGCGATCTTCCATCGGCAAACCAAAACCGAGCCGATACCCCAAGACTGCTCATGCACGCTACGGCCAATAGAATCGTAAAGGGCAAAACGCATGGTTTTTCCTCGACGTTTCTCTCCGAAACAAAATACTCCATGAAACTCTTGAACCAATCGCTTTCTTACAAACTGCCTCGTCAAGGTCCTTCCATCGCCTGCGCTAGCAAGCCAACCTGGGGACCCTCTAAACCCGTTTTTGTCAAACCCAATTTACGCCCGAAAAACCGCACAGAGCTCAATGCGGACCTCCAAGCTACGAGGCTTACAACCCACTAAGCCCTCGTTGGTTCCTAACCGTTGGCCAACTTACCGGCTTTTCATGAAAATCGATCCATCAACTCGTCGTCGTGCTTCCTATCGGTTTCGTAATACGCCTA
>Ga0315904_10003104_pt1 | contig 24915 bp, 20 predicted proteins | sample LakEriMetagenome_6_FD_203529 | JGI IMG/M metagenome (GOLD analysis project Ga0315904, IMG submission 203529) | Freshwater fungal communities from buoy surface, Lake Erie, Ohio, United States - Buoy 12 MA120 | ecosystem: Environmental > Aquatic > Freshwater > Lake | place: USA: Lake Erie, Ohio... | reverse complement strand
ACCCGATGCCGATAAAGCCGACCCAGATCTGCGCCTCTCCCTACTCCAAGAGACCTTCGGCCCCGATCAGGTCTTTGTGCGCTTCCTGCAAGATGGCCGCCGCCTGCCCGTTGCCGACCGCCCCCGAATCCGCGAGCGGCACCTCGACGACTACGATAGAGCCCTCCGTGGAATCGCGCTCAAGGTATTCCCCGCCACGCCCACCGAGCGCGATGAGTGCCCGTCCTGCCCCTACTTCTTCACCTGCCCCCGTGGAGAGTAGGGGGCTGGCTTTCTATGCTATAATCCCGGCATGAAAAGCTCACTTTTTGTTTGTGCGGCCCTTGTGGTTTCGGCACCCGTTTTTGCCCAGCAGAAGAGCCCCACCCGCGCAGAAGCGATTGAAGCAACGAATGCGGCGGATACCAAGCGTATTGAGGCGATGGTAAAGGGAGATCTGGCAGCGCTGGAGACGATCTTCACGAAAGACTTGACCTACACGCACTCCAGCGGCAAGGTGGATACCAAAGAGACGCTGCTAGAGGCGATGAAGACCGGCGCGACCAAGTATCTGGCCGTAACTCTTTCGGAGAAGAAACACCAGACCTACGCCAACACCGTGGTTATTACGGGAGTTGCAGAAGTGAAGGTGAAGGCGGGCGAGAACGACGTTGCGTTCAAGGCACGCTTCACCGAGGTCTGGACGCGGCAAAAGGGCGAGTGGAAGTTCGCCGCCTGGCAGACCACAAAAATTCCCGAGACGAAATAAACCAACGCCCCCTGGAAGGAGGCGGACAGGAGAAACGCATGCGTGTTTTGTATATCGGGGGCACCGGGATTATCTCGTCGGCCTGTGTGGAAGAGTCGGTGCGGCAAGGTCAGGAAGTGTTTCTGCTCAACCGGGGCTCCTCGAAGAAATATCTCCCACCGCCAGGCGTGACGGTGATTACGGGGGATGTGACGGGCGACCAAGCGACGTTAAAGGCGCTGCTGGCGACGCACGGGCCCTTTGATGCCGTGGCGGACTTTATTACGTTTACCCCCGAGGACTTAGAGTCGCGGCTCGCACTAGTGGAAGGGCTGACGGAGCAGTTTGTGTTTGTGTCCTCGGCGAGCTGCTACCAGAAGCCGCCTAAGCACTACCTCATCACCGAGGAGACGCCGCTGGAGAACCCGCACTGGCAGTACTCACGCGATAAGATTGCCTGTGAGGCGCTTCTCGCGGGCCAGAGCAAGCAGGCGTACACGGTGGTTAGGCCGTCGCTGACCTATGGCCACGCGAACTTGCCGCTGGTTCTCAATAGCTGGGCACACCCATGGACTGCCGTGGAGCGGATGCTGAGCGGCAAGCCGGTGATCGTGCCCGGAGACGGGACTTCGCTGTGGACCAACACCTGGAACGGGGACTTCGCCAAGGGGTTTTCGAGCCTGCTGGGCCGCTCCGATGTTTATGGCGAGGCGTTTCATATCACCAGCGACGAAGTCCTCTGCTGGAACCAGCTCTTTCAGACCGTGGCCGATGCCCTCGGGGTGAAGGCTGACTTTGTGCACGTGCCGTCGGACTTCTGCATGGCGCTCTACCCGGACTGGGAGGGTACGCTGATCGGGGACAAGGTGAACTCGGTGGTGCTGGATAATAGCAAGATCAAGCGCTTTGTTCCGAGCTATAAAGCGGAGGTGCTCTGGGCCGAGGGTGTGCAGAGAGCTCTGGAGTGGTTTAGAGCCGACCCAGCGCGCCAGACGGTAGATGCGGACGTGAACGCTCGGCAAGATGCGGTGATTGCGGCGTACCGGGGGTAGAATCCCTCCTCCCCAGCCCCTCCTCCCAATCCTGGGAGGAAGGGGAAAGGAGGGAGTTTACTCGCCCTTTTCGGAGCGCTTGCGCATCTTGAAGTTCAGCTCACGCTTGCGCATACGAATATTTTTAGGAGTCACCTCCATCAGCTCATCCGGGCCGATGTACTCCATCGCGCGGTCTAGCCCCATCTCCGACGGCGGGGTTAGGCGCACGGAGACATCACTCGTAGACGCACGCATGTTGGTGAGCTGCTTGGTCTTGGTCACCGACATCACGAGATCGCCCTCACGCTGGTGGCGCCCCACGATCATACCTTCGTAGACCTCGATGCCAGGCCCAATGAACAGCTCCCCACGCTCCTCGGCGTTGGCGAGTCCGAAGTTGGTCGTCACCCCATTCTCATTGGCGATCAGGCTCCCCTGGGATCTATGGGGCAGCGGCCCAGCCCAAGGCAAGTAGCCCTCCAGCAGAGCGGACATGATTCCCGTGCCACGGGTCAGGGTCAAGAAGCGCGAGCGGAATCCTAGGAGGCCACGGGTCGGGATGACGATCTCAAGGCGTGTGTCGCCTCGATCAGACTGCTGCATGTTCATCAGCACACCACGGCGCTCCCCGAGTGCCTGCACAATGCTCCCCGAGTACTCCTCTTGGAGCGAGATAAACACGCGCTCAAAAGGCTCCAGCTTCTCCCCGTTCTCACCGGTTCGGGTGATCACCTCGGGCATCGAGACCTGAAGCTCATAGCCCTCACGTCGCATCGTCTCAATGAGTACTGAGAGGTGAAGCTCGCCGCGCCCGTAGACAATAAAGCTATCGGGGGTCTCGCTCTCTTCGACCTTGAGGCTCACGTTGGTCTCTAGCTCTTTAAAGAGGCGCTCACGCAGCTTGCGGCTGGTGGAGAACTGCCCCTCACGGCCCGCCAGCGGCGACGTATTCACGGCGAAGGTCATCTGAAGGGTCGGATCATCCACGGTAGGCGGCGGAATCTGCTGGGGATCGTCGCCTGTGGCAATCGTCTCTCCAATGGTGACCTCGGGGAGGCCCGTCACGGCGATAATATCTCCGGCGTAGGCTTCTTCCACCGGGATGCGCTTCATGCCCTCGTAGACAAAGACACTCTGGAGCCGCGAGTTGTAGCGGGAGCCATCGCGGCGGAAGACCGTCACCTGCTGGTTGGGGCGCAGCGTCCCCGCAAAGAGCTTCCCGATTCCCAAGCGGCCTAAGTACGGGTCGCCATCGATGGTCGAGATCATCGCCTGTGTCGGGGCATCTTTATCCGCGATTACTTTAGGCTCAGGAACCGCGGAGAGAATCGTGTCGAAGAGTGGCTGGAGATCTACCGCATCCGCGTAGTCTTCGTTCAGCGACGAGCGACCGTCCAGCGCGGTGGCATAGACAATCGGGAAGTCAAGCTGGTCATCGGAGGCCCCCAGCTCCGCAAAGAGGTCGAAGGTCTCGTTGACCACCCAGTCGGGGCGTGCTTCCTGGCGATCCATCTTATTGATCACCACAATTGCCTTCAGACCAGCGGAGAGGGCCTTTTCCAGCACAAAGCGTGTCTGTGGCATCGGGCCATCCACAGCATCCACGAGCAACAAGACACCATCCACCACCAAGAGCACGCGCTCGACTTCCCCGCCAAAGTCTGCGTGGCCGGGGGTATCTACAACATTGATCTTGTGGCCTTTGTAGGTGAGGGCCGTGTGCTTGGAGATAATCGTGATGCCGCGCTCACGCTCCTGGTCCATGCGGTCCATCACCCGCTCGGCGACTTCCTGGTTCTCGCGGAAGACACCACCCTGCTTGAGCATTCCGTCAAGGAGGGTCGTCTTTCCGTGGTCAACGTGGGCAATAATAGCGATATTTCTGAGCATAGTGATAAAACCTGACATGAAAATACCCCCGCAGGCGCAAGCCATAGCGCGGGGGCAACTTCTGATTATATCATAGCTCAGCGAGCTGCACGGTCACGGTGGTTCCCTGGCCTGGCGCACTGGTAAATGAAACGGTCCCACCGTGCGCCTGTACAATGCTTTTGCAGAGAGCGAGTCCCAGGCCAGTTCCGCCATCGAGGCGGGCGCGGGCACTATCCACGCGGTAGAAGCGCTCCCCGAGCCGGGGGAGGTGCTCCGGCGCGATCCCACTTCCCGTATCGGTCACGGTGATGCGACTCGGCTGAGCACAAACCGTGATACTTCCCTCAGGTGGCGTGTGGCGCAGGGCGTTTTCGAACAGGTTGGTCAGCAGGCGCAGTAGCTCGGACTCATTGCCCCAGTAGGTCAGCGCTTCGTCCTCGACACGGAGGGTGATCGGCGCGGTGCCGGGGCGTAGCACGCGCTCTCGTGCCTGCTCCAGCAAGCTCTGCGCAGAGACATCGCTTCGGCTCTCACCGAGGTGCCCGGCATCGCCGCGAGCCAGGAGCAGCAAGTCTTGCACCAGAGTCGCCATGGTGTCGGAGGCGCGGTCGATGTTCTGTAAGGTCGCGAGCAAGCGCTCGGGTGTCGGGGGGCCGACGAGTGCCATGCTGGCCATGCCCTTGAGACGTGTCAGAGGCGTCTTTAGCTCGTGGCTCGCATCTGCCGTGAAGCGTTTTTGTTGCTCAAAGGCAACCTCCAGCCGCTCCAGCATGCCATTAAACGTCGTCGCCAGAGTCGCAAACTCATCGTCGCCACTGACCGGAAGGCGCTCAGAGAGGGTCTGGGCGCTGAGCAGTGCCGCCGCCTTGGTGAGCTGCTTGACGGGCTGCAAGACGCGGTTGGTGAGAAGCATTGCCCCTCCCCAAGCCGCCAGTAAGACGAACGGAATAAAGGCGACCAGTGCCCGATCCAGCAAGAGCCCCGCCCGCTCGACTTCCACCACGGGGTAGGTAACCTGCACCACTCCCATGACGATCCCCTGCTCCCGTACCGGCAGCGAGAGCACCCGAAGCGGCTCGCCATCGCTCTTGATGGTCGTGGTGAGCGCCTCCCCTTCCCGCGCCCGTGCAAACGCAGCTTCGTCCCAGAGCGGCCTGCCTGGCTGCATCATGGACTGTCCGTTGAGATCGTAGCGGTGGGGCTTGAATGGGTCTGCCTGGCCTTTTGGGGGACGGCGGTTGGGATTACTGCCTTCAAATCGGGGAGGGCGCTCGATAAAGCGCTGGGCACGGAGCTGCAGCTCACGGTCTACCACCCCGTACATGCCCGCTTTCACGATCTGCCGCACGACCACACCGAGAGTGCCAAAGAGCACCAGCAAGGCCACGGTATTCCAGAGGATCAGCGTGCGCCTCACTCCGGGCCTCGCAGGGTGTAGCCTACACCCCAGACCGTCTGGATCAGCTTGACCTCGTGGCCTTCGTCCACTTTCTTGCGTAGCGACTTAATAAAGACATCGACCACATTGGAGCTGGTGGGCTCGCTCATCCAGACCCGCTCTAGGATCATCGCACGGGTGAAGACCTGCCGCTCGTGCGATGCCAGTGCCAGGAGAAGCTCGAACTCTCGGTGGCTAAGCCCTAGCTCGCGCCCACCACGCCGCACCACGTGCTCCAGGGTATCAATCTCAAGATCAGCGACCCGAACCAGATTGCTCTTCTGCGCCCGCTCCCGCCGGGTGAGAGCGCGCACCCGCGCGAGTAGCTCTTTAAAATCAAAGGGCTTGGCCAGATAGTCATCGGCTCCGCTATCGAGGCCACGCACTTTATCGTCTATGCCATCGCGCGCCGTGAGCATCAGAATCGGCGTGCGGTTGCGCCGATCCCGCAGGGCTTTACAGACCGCCATGCCATCTAGCCCCGGCAGCATGATGTCGAGTAAGATCAGGTGAAACACACCCTCGCTCGCCTCACGCAAGCCATCGCGGCCATCGTAGGCCACCACAACCGAGTACCCTACGTCTTCGAGTCCTTGCTGAAGCAGGCCCGCAATCACGTCGTCATCCTCTACAACCAGCACACGCATCGTAGCCTCCATTGTGCCGCGAAAAAGATGAATCTGGCATGAATAAGATTTGGGATGTTGCCGTCATTCATTTTTCATTTTTTAGGAATATAACGGCGTTGAAGGAGTGGATATTTCCATGAAAACAACTCGATCGATGATGGTTTCTCTCGTTGCGGTGCTAGCTCTTGGCGTGCTTGCCTCGGCTCAGCCTCCCGCAGGTGGTGGTGGACGTGGCCAAGGCGGTGGTCAAGGCGGTGGTCGTGGTCAAGGTGGCCCCGGTGGCGGCGGTCAGCGTGGTGGTGGTCAGCGTGGTGGTGGCCAGCGTGGCGGTGGGATGACGATGGAGACTCTGGAGCAGCTGGGGCTAACCGAGGCACAGAAGACAAAACTCCAAGGCATCACCGACAAGCAGCGTGAGGAAATGACGGCACTACGCACCAAGCACACTGATCAGATTAATTCGGTTCTGACCCCAGAGCAGAAAAAGAAGCTGGAAGAGATTCGCAGCAGCCAGCGCGGTGGTCAAGGTGGTCAAGGTGGTGGCCGTGGCCAAGGTGGTCCTGGTGGCCCTCCCGCAGGCGGTGCAGGTGGCGGCGGTAAGGCGGGCAAGGGTGGCAAAGGCGGCGGCTAGCCTGTCCCCCCTAAAAACGAGGCATGAAGCGCGACTTCATGCCTCGTTTTGCTTTGGGATTCATGCGGAATTCATTTTTTTCGGCAATTCTGAGGAGTATGAAGAAAGTTCTCTCTTTTACACTGCTGGGTGGGTGCCTTTTGCTAGGAAACACTCCTGTAAAGAATGCACAGGCGCACTCACAAAATGCAGCGAAGCGACCTAACTTTATCGTGATTGAGGGCGAGGGCCATGGCTGGAGTAGCCTGCCCTTTGCGCAAGACCCGAAAAGCCCGAGTGCAAAGAACGATGGTATCCGGATGCCCCACTTCGAGGCGCTTGCCCAAGGCGGGATGCGTTTCTCGCAGTTCTACGCCGCCTCACCACGCTGCACGCCCTCGCGGGCGGCGCTGCTCACGGGAAAGAGCCCCACGCAGCTCCACATGACCTTTGTCAATGAGGGCAGGCAAGGCGAAGTGGGCAATACTAAACTGCGCGCCCCACAGACCAGCACCGAGCTTGCGGAGCGCGAGACCACGATTGCTGAGCTGCTCCAGAGCGAGGGCTATGCCACGGCGCACTTTGGGAAGTGGCATGTCGGGCGTGCCAACCCCAGCCGCCACGGGTTCCCGGTCAATGATGGCCCTAACAACAACGGCGGCCCCGACAATAGCGCCGATCCCAGCACCGAGCAGACCCCGCTCACGGGCCAGAAGAGCGTGACATTTATCACCGAGCAGCTCAAGGCGGACAAGCCCTTCTACCTCCAGCTCGACCAGTACGCCAGCAAAGAAGACAAGGCGCAGGAGGACATGGACAAGGTGCTTGGGGAGCTGATGCAGGCGCTCAAGGCACAAAACGCCGAGAGCAATACCTATATTCTCTACACCACGGACCACGGGACGCCGGGACGTAACTTCCCCCTGCGCGGCGGCAAAGGCCACGTCCTTGAGGGCGGGATTCGTGTCCCGCTTCTCGTCAAAGGCCCTGGGATCGCGGCAAATACCACCTCCAATGTCCCCGCCACAGGCGTCGATCTCTTCCCAACCATCGCCAGCCTCGCCGGGCTCAAGAGCCTACCGACAGGGATCGAAGGCGGGAGCCTCCTGCCGATTCTCAAGTCCGGCGGCACGGGCGTGGTCAAGCGCTCCCGTGAGGGGCTTTTCTTCCACTTCCCCCACTATGATTTTGACAACGGCGGCCCGGCATCGGCGATCGTGCTGGGCAACTGGAAGCTGATCAAGTTCTACGAGACGGGCAGCGTCCAGCTCTACGACATTGCCAAAGACCCGTCGGAGCGCACCGATGTCGCGCTGGCTCAGCCCGAGAAGCGTGCCGATCTGGAGAAGCGCCTGACGGACTATCTCAAAGAGATCAATGCCCAGTTTGCAACCATCAACCCTGACTACGATCCTAGCAAGCCCACCGAGACCAATGTGAAGCGTGGCGGTAAGGGCGGCGGGGGTGGCCAAGGCGGTCGCAAGAAAGGTCAGGGAGGAGGAGGACTATGAAGCTCGTGCTTGCTCTTCTGCTCGTTTTATCCTCCCCCCTCCCCCCCGCCGAGCGGAGGGGAGGGGGGAAAATTCAGGGACGGCGGCAGGGCGGGCCGCCGGTGGTCTATCGGACGGAGGTTCCGGCGCATGACTACGATATGGTGGTCGGGCGGGTCACCAAGACAAGCGCAACGGTAAGCGTGCTGTGCTACACCGACTCCGAGGGAAGCTTGGTCTACGGCAGTGCGCCCGGAAAGCTGACCAAGAGCCTGCCGCGCACCAAGTTCCCCAAGGACGAGCCGGTTGTGCTGGAGCTGAAGGGACTTGCGCCGGGAGCACGGATCTACTGGCAGGTGAAGTTCGATAAATCTGCCTCGCCCGAGCGTAGCTTTGTAACCGCACGTCCCGCAGGCAACCCCATGACCTTCTCGATACAGGCGGACTCTCACCTCGATGGCGGAAGCGTGCAGGCGGTCTACCTGCGCTCGCTGGCCGCGATGCGCGACACGGACTTTATGGTGGACTTGGGCGACACGTTCATGACCGACAAGTACCCCAACTTCAAAGACGCCCACGCGCAGTATGTGGCCCAGCGCTACTACTTCGACCAGGCGCACGTTCCTGTCTTGATGGTGCCCGGCAACCACGACGGCGAGCGCGGGGCGGACCCTGCGATGGCTTCCTGGTCGCGGCAAGAGCGGCTGCGCTACTTCCCTAGCGCCTCCGAGAACCACTGGGCCTACGAGTCCGGCGATGCGCTTCTCATCGGCCTCGATCCCTACGGGCACACCACCAATCGTCCTCGGCGCGGCGGCCAGAACGGTAACGGAGGTGCCAACGAGATCACTGACAACTGGTACGTGACGCTTGGCAAAGAGCAGTATGACTGGCTCAAGAAGACCCTGGAAACCAGCAAGGCAGAGTGGAAGTTTGTCTTTATCCATAATCTCGTCGGGGGGCTGGGCCGCGACGGACGCGGGGGCGCAGAGGCGGCGCCGCTCTGGGAGTGGGGCGGCAAGAGCGCCGATGGCACCGATGCCTTCAAAGAAAAACGCCCTGGCTGGGACGCGCCCATCCATCAGCTCCTACTGAAAAACAAGGTCAGCGCGGTCTTCCACGGCCACGATCATCTCTTCGCGCACCAGGAAGTGGATGGCATCATCTACCAGTGTGTCCCCCAGCCCAGTCACGGGCGCGGTGGTGGCAGCCGTAGCGCCGAGGAGTACGGCTACAAACAAGGCAAGATGCTCGATGGCTCCGGGATTATCAAGCTCAGTGTGACACCACAAAAAGCAAGCTTTACGTTTGTGCGAACCGAAAACGGCGAGGCATCTAAGGCCTTTAGCCACGAGTTCACCAAGAGGTAGACATTCTACGTCTTCATGCATGCTTCATTTCTTTCCAGGATAATAGCGACTATGAAACCAAGACTCTGGTTGTTCTCGGCACTCGGGCTGGCGGCGGTGCCGGTGATTGCCATTGCGGCACACCGTCAGACCGTAACATCGTCCTCAACCGTGGAGGCGATTGCGGCGAGCTTTAAGCCTTTTGCGCCGAAAGTGAAGACTCGCGCGGATGCGAAGAACTTCTATGTCGAGTCGGATGGGATGCCGGATCACCCGCTGATGGTCGGGATCACGGCGTGGCAGCAGCAGGTGCCGATTCCTCAGCGCTATGTGGGTAGCAACGCCTGGCAGTTTCCGCTGAGGCCCGTCCCTGCCGCCAATCCGCTCTCGGGCAAGACCCACTTTTTCCGGGGCGCAATGGCCCTTGCCGCCGACGGTGTCCCGATCTTCAATGCGCTCAATAACCGGGGGGTGGACTCATTTAAGATCGGAGAGCTGGATGAGTTTGGTGGGCACTGTGGCCGCGCCGACGACTACCACTACCATATCGCACCGCTCTATCTCGAAAAGCTTGTCGGGAAGGGCAAGCCCATTGCCTACGCCCTGGACGGCTACGCGATCTACGGGCAGAGCGAGCCTGATGGCAAGCCCGTCACCGGGCTGGATGCGTTCAACGGGCACACCACATCGGCTATCGGCTACCACTACCACGGGACAAAGACCTATCCCTATCTCAACGGCGGTTTCCACGGTGAGGTACAGGAGATTGGAGGGCAGGTGGACCCACAGCCGCGTGCTCAGAGCCCGCGCCCGGACACGCCGCCTCTGCCCGGTGCCAAGATCACAGCGTTCTCGCGCCCCACACCGGGTAGCTACTCGCTGACCTATGTGATCCAGGGCCAGACATGCCTTGTGAACTACAAAGTGGAAGACAACGGCAGCTACACGTTTGACTATGTCAACCCAGAAGGCAGGGCGATCACGCTCAACTACCCACAGCGCGGCCAAGGCGGCGGACAGGGTAGGCAACAAGAGCGTCCCGGACCGACCATCACGCCTGCCAAGCCCACGGATTTTCAGCTCATTAGCTCGGTAGTGGAGAACGGCGGGCTTCTTCCCAAAGCCTTCACCTGCGACGGTGAGAGCGCCTCGCCGCCCGTGGCGTGGAAGAACGCACCAGCGGGAACCAAGTCGTTCGCGCTGGTGATGCACCACTACCCGCCCGGTGAGACGGAAGCGCCTCATGTCTACTGGCTCGCCTACAATATCTCCCCGGACATCAAGGCGATTCCACAGAACGATCGGACGATTGGAGCGCGGGGGGTCAATACAGTCAACCGCCGCAGTCAGTACGCGCCGCCCTGCTCACAAGGGCCGGGCAAGAAATGGTACATCCTGACGCTCTACGCCCTCTCCGATCAAGTCAAGCTCGATGCCTCGTCGGGCGTGACTCGTGATGCGCTCTTGAAAGCCATGGAGGGCAAGATTCTGAGCGCGTCGGTGCTCAATGTCGCCTACGAAAGACAAAGGTCCGAATGATGAAGTTTAAGAAGCAGCTCCCGTTTTTTCTGGGTGCTCTGGTCGGCGCAGGGAGCCTCGCTCTGGCGATAGCACAGCCACCGCGTGGCGGCCAAGCAGGGATCATCAAGCCTGAGATGGGTGATGTGATCCAGGCCAATATCTACGCCGACAACTGGTTTGCGATGTACATCAACGGGAAATTAGTCGCCGTGGATCCGATTGACTTCCTGCCGCACAATGTCGTCAATGTCAATCTTCTCCCCGAGTACCCGATGACAATCGCCATTATCGCCAAGGACAACGCCGACCCGAAAACCGGCTTTGAGTACGGCGACCATATCGGCGATGGCGGCTTTGTGCTCAAGTTCAGCGATGGCACCATCAGCGATGCCAAGTGGAAGGCCAAGCGTATTTTCAGCGCCCCGCCTGTCAAGTACGAGCCGATCCCGACCAGCTGGTATCTCCCCAGCTTCGATGACTCCAAGTGGGACAGCGCCACCGAGTTCACCCCTCAGCGCGTCAACCCCAAAAAGCCCTACTACGACTACAACTTCGAGGGCGCAAAGTTTATCTGGACCAGCGACCTAGACAAAGACAATACCGTTCTCTTCCGCACCAAGATCGAAAAACCCGGCTGGAAAGCCCGCTGGACAACCAAACCCGATCTGGATGTCTCCGGGTTCCCCTTGCGCTAATTCAGGGTAGAATCTCTTTGGGAGCACCCGGAATCGTCAGCCCATCAGCTTATCTGCTTCATGACTTCTTCATTGGATCAGCTTAAAATCAGAGCACGATGAAACGCAACACGCTTTTTCTTATCACGGGGCTGGCAACGACACTGACTGCCACGATCGCGCTTCGGGCACAGAGTCAGACAGCAGGGGGCTTTAAGAACGAGGTTAAGATCGAGGTTCGCGAGGGCTTTCGCTATATCACGGCCAATGGGATTCCCGACCATGTGACGGGGCAGTTTCCCAACCGGGGGAATCCCAACTCCATCTCGCCGCAGAACTACGCGTTTCGCGTGCCGGTCAAGCCGGAGCCCGATGAGAATGGCGGGACGGACACGGGGCAGAACTTTGGGATCGCGGTCAATGGTGTCACGTTTGACCCGACAACGGCGGAGTTCTGGAACGGCGACCGCCAGTGGCGCTACGAGGCAATGACGGGCTTTATGGGCGCACGCGGCGGTCTGGGCGTGGACGACAACCTCGCGCATGTGCAGCCCAATGGGGCGTACCACTACCACGGAATGCCCATGGGCCTACTCAAGAAGCTGGACTGGCAACACAAGATGGCGCTAGTAGGCTGGGCCGCCGATGGCTACCCGATCTACGGAAACTACGGCTACAGCAGCGCAGCCAGCGCCAAATCGCCGCTGAAGAAGCTCAAGGCCAGCTACAAGCTCAAGAGCGGCAACCGTGAGAGTGGCGATGGCCCCGGCGGAGCCTACGACGGCTCGTTTGAGAGTGACTTTGAGTTTACCAAAGGCAGCGGCGATCTCGACCCCTGGAACGGGCGCTACGGCGTGACTCCCGAGTTTCCCAAGGGCACATATTACTATGTCCTCACAGATTCCTATCCCTTCATCCCCCGCAAGTTCCGTGGCAAGCCCGATGCCAGCTTCCAGCGACGTGGCCCCGGGGGGCCTCCCGGAGGAGTCGGCGGCGGGCAGCCAGGTGGCGCAAGTATGGCAGGACGAGGGCAGTTTCTCTTTATCCAGCGCGGTAACACGCTCTATCAGTACAGCGCCGATGGTCTCAAGCTGCTGGGCAAAACGGAGCTTCCTCCCAACTAATGCGCCGCTTCCTCACCCTCTGTCTTGCCCTCCTTATGGCACTCCCGGCGCTCGCGCACGATCCGATGCTCTCGGGGCTGCGGGTGATTGTCGGTGGCGGGAAAACCGTGGTGAGTGTGACAACACACATCAGCTTGCTTACCGAGGCTGAGGGAAAACCGCTGGAGCCGCTGGCGATGGATCTGGCATTTCGGAGGCGCGTCCGGCTGCGCTTCTCCGGCACGGACTTCGCGCCGCAGAAAACCAACCTCCTGCGCGACGATCCCAACGATCTGGTGACCTGGCAGGCGACACTGGACAAAGAAGTGGCCGCCCCCGAGGTGCTCGCGCGTCTCTACCCCAATGACCCTAGCTCCAAGCTAGTCGTCAGTGTCCTGCGCGAGGGCTCCCTGGTGCAGGAAACGGTTCTGGACGCGGCACACCCCGCTCTGCTGCTAAGCCACGAGCCGCCCGAGAGCCGCTGGCAGGTCTTTCTGCGCTTTGTGCGTGAGGGAGTCAGCCATATCTTCGGCGGGCCGGATCATGTCTGCTTTGTGCTGGGCCTGCTGCTCCTGGGCGGCGGCTTAAAAACGCTCCTCAAGACTGTCACGGCCTTTACGCTGGCCCACAGTATCACGCTCACGATTGCCGCACTCGGCATTTGGAATCCCTCGCCACGCCTCGTCGAGCCCCTCATCGCACTCTCGATTGTCGCCATTGCGGTGGAGAACCTGCGCCGCATCTCCCCCGCTTCGCGAAGCTGGAGAGGGGCTAGGGGAGAGGTCTTCGCCTTTGGTTTTGGCCTGATCCATGGCTTTGGCTTTGCGGGCGCACTTTCGGAGGTGGGGCTCCCACAGCAAGCACTCGGTGTTGCCTTGGCAGCCTTTAACTTCGGCGTCGAGTGTGGACAAGCCTTGATTGTGATTGCGGTCGCCCCCGCGCTCGCCAAGCTCGCCGACGACAAGCCCACACTCCATGCCACACTCCTTAAAATGCTCTCCATGGGAATTGGCCTCGCCGGACTCTGGTGGTTCGTCACACGCCTTTTGTAGCGTACAATAGCCGCATGGAAAGCCAGAAAAACTGGGCGGGCAATCTAACGTATAGTGCGGAGTGGTTGCACAGACCAACGAGTGTGGCGCAGGTGCAGGATCTTGTCTGCCAGTGCCGACAGCTACGCGCCCTCGGGACGCGCCACTGCTTCAATGCGATTGCCGACTGCCCCGAGGACATGATCTCGACCGAGAAGCTCACCAAGATCCTCGGGGTGGATCGGGAGCGGCAGACTGTCACGGTTGAGAGCGGCGTGCGCTACGGCGAGCTAGCCGTGTACTTAAACGCGGAAGGCTTCGCACTGCCTAATCTGGCGTCCCTGCCGCATATCTCCGTGGCGGGGGCCGTGGCAACGGGTACGCATGGCTCTGGTGATGGCAATGGAAACCTCGCGACTTCGGTGGTGGGGATGGAGCTAGTCAAGGCCAGCGGCGAGAAAGTAGTGCTCTCCCGCGAAACCCACGGCGATGATTTCGACGGCATGGTGGTGCATCTGGGCGCACTGGGCGTGGTCACTCAGCTTACGCTTAAAATCAAGCCCACTTTTGAGATTGCGCAGACCGCCTACACCAACCTCCCGGTCGAGGCGCTACTCGCGCACTTCGACGAAGTCACCAGCGCGGGCTACTCCGTCAGCCTCTTCACCGACTGGCAGAGCGCGTTTGTGAACCAGGTCTGGGTGAAGTCAAAAACCGGCGACTTTCCCGAGACGCTCTTTGGGGCGCAAAAAGCCACCGAGAACCGCCATCCCCTCCCCGACCACTCTGCCGAGAGCTGCACCACCCAGTGCGGCATTCCCGGCCCCTGGCACGAGCGCCTGCCGCACTTCCAGCTCGCCTTCACCCCCAGTAGCGGCGCGGAGCTCCAGAGCGAGTACTTCGTGGGCCGCGAAAACGCCCTCGCCGCTTTCACTGCCATCGCCGCACTGCGCGATAAACTCGCTCCCCAGCTCATGATCTCCGAGATTCGCACCATCGCCGCCGACAACCTCTGGCTCAGCCCCCACTACCAGCGCGACTCGGTGGGTTTTCACTTCACCTGGAAACAAAATATCCCCGAAGTCCTCGCGCTGCTGCCGGTTATTGAAGAAGCCCTCGCCCCGTTTGCCCCGCGTCCCCACTGGGGCAAAGTCTTCACACTACGCCCGCAACACTCCCCTAAGCTCCCCGAGTTCCTGCGCCTTTGCAAAGAGTTCGATCCTCACGGCAAGTTCCGCAATGACTTTCTGACGAAGACTCTCTACACCCTTTCGGTACGTGAGGAAGTTATTCTCAACCTATGGCGCAATGGTCTCAGTCGACGACAGATTGAAAAAGAGCTTCATCTTGGTGGCTACCGCGTGTTTGACCTGCTTCAAACGATTCGCTTGAAGCTAGGGCTGGAAACGCTTGAGGAAGCCCGAAAATCTGAGAAGCCTAGTGATATAGGAGAGGCTCGGCGTTTGGGCTTCGAGCCGTGACAAAATCAGGTTCAGAGATTGAAGCTTCAGGCTTTCTGCCCCAACACTCAGGCTTCGAGCTTGAAATTCCGAGCTAGGAGCTACAAGTTTGAAGAAAAAAACCTGGAAATTTCAGGTTCAGAGCTTGGGCTTCCCGATAAAATCCTTCATGAGCAATCCTCCGACCCTCACCTTTCCTTCTGTTCGATGCTTCCACAACGCTTTTTTGGAGACTGTTCTTGAGCAATGACCCTCTTCACCGCCGCCAACGGACATTTCACTCTCGACTTCGATGACGCTCCCGAAGAGCTCTGGGAGACAGCCTTGGAGCGACTCAAGGCGGAGGGCTTTCGGGAAACCGGCGAGCCGGTTCTTGGCCCCGGTCAGAGCATCTTCCCTAGCTACATCCGCTGGTCGGTCGCGCTCCTCGCCGGCTGGGACGAGTGGTCGGGCAACTACCTGCTCGCCACCTGCGAAGACGGCGATGCGTTTCTGGAACAACTCCACGCCACACTCACTGGTTAGGCGACTTGCCCAGAAGAACAAGTCTTCCGGCTTAAGAGCCGGACACTCGTTGTCCGGGTTATCGGGTAAAGTAGACGCATGAGTCTGCTGGAGCTTTCGGGAATCGTCAAGAGTTTTGTCGGGGTGGAGAAGCCTGTCCTGCGCGGGGTGAACCTGAGCCTGGCTGCAGGGGAGATGGCCGCTATTGTGGGGCCGTCGGGGTCGGGCAAGAGTACGCTGCTCAATATTATCGGGACGCTGGAGTCGCCGGATAGCGGGAGCATTACTCTGGAGGGGACGAGCCTGATCGGGCTGGACGAGAAAGCCCTCGCGCGGGTACGGAGCCAGAAGCTGGGGATGATCTTCCAGCTCCATCACTTGCTCCCCCAGTGCACGGTCCTCGAAAACGTCCTGATTCCCACGCTCGCAGAAGGCCCCGCACAGCGCAAGGAGCCTGCTGAGCCCCGCGCCAAGCGCCTGCTGAACCGTGTAGGCCTAGGCGAGCGGCTCGCGCACCGCCCCGGTCAGCTCTCCGGCGGCGAGCGCCAGCGGGTTGCGGTCGTGCGGGCGCTCCTCAACGAGCCCAAGCTGTTATTGGCCGACGAGCCCACGGGCGCACTGGACCAAGACTCCGCCAACAACCTCACGGATTTGCTCATCGAGCTCAACAAAGAAGAAGGAGTCGCGCTCCTCGTCATCACCCACTCCCCCGAGCTGGCCGCCAAGCTGGGCAAGACCTACCGCCTCGACGAGGGGCTGCTCGTATGAAAACCACCCCCACCCCCCCATCCCCCGCCCGGCGGGGGGGATATGCGGAAAATACCTTGTTGTCCCCCCGCTCGGCGGGGGTTAGGGGGGAAACACCATGAACCTCCTCAAGCTCGCGCTGGCGGGGCTCAAGTTCCACAAGAAAGCCCACCTTGGGGTGTTTTTGGGCGCGGTGCTGGCGGCGGCGATCCTCACGGGCGCACTGGCGGTCGGGGACTCGGTGCGCTATAGCCTGACGCAGCAAGCCCTAGGCCGCATTGGGGGGATTGAGCATGCGCTCTATAATCCGGGGCGTTTTTTCCGCACGGAACTGACCAACGAGCTCGGTGTAGCGGCCCCGACCTCGGCGTCGATTCTGCTGCGCGGTGCGGCGGCCAATAGCGAGGGAACAGCGCGCGCCGGGCGCGTCCAAGTCGTCGGGGTGGATGAGGCATTCTGGAAGCTAGGCGGCGCGGGCACAGTCAACATGGCCGAGGACGGGGTCGCGCTCAACGAGCGTCTGGCGAAGTTTTTAGGCGTCGATGTGGGCGATGAGGTTCTAATCCGTGTGGACAAGCCCAGCCTGCTCTCCCGCGATGCCCCACTCTCCAAGATAGAGGACGCCACAGTCGCCCTGCGCCTGCCGGTGCGCTTTGTGATCACCGAGCAGCTCTTTGGTAACTTCAGCCTCGATGCCAACCAGATCCCGCCCTACAACGCTTTTATTCCCCGTGCCACGCTCCAAAAAGCCATTGGGCAGGAAGGCCGCGCCAATCTTCTGCTGGTCGGCAAAGGAACGGCCACGGATGCGCTGACCCGTGCGCTCTGGGAAAAATGGAAACTCACCGACGCGGGCCTCAAGCTCAAGCAAGTTCCCGCCACGGGCGAGCTAGAGCTACGCACCGACCGTGTCTTTCTGGAGCCCGAGGTCGCCAAGGCCGCTGAGACCGCGCAGCCCGGCGCCCGGCGCATCCTCACCTACTTTGTCAACCGCCTGACGCTTGGTACAAAATCCGTGCCCTACTCCACGGTCGCTGCGCTAGAGGGCGCTCCTCTGCCACAAGGCATGACCGACGACGAAGCGCTGATCAACCAGTGGCTCGCCGACGAGCTCGGGGCGAAGGTGGGCGACAAGGTCAGCCTAAGCTACTGGCTCGTGGGGCCACTGCGCAAGCTCGAAGAGCACACCAGTGAGTTCACCGTGCGCGGCATCGTCCCGCTCTCCGGCCCGACGCTCGATCCTACGCTCATGCCGGACATCCCTGGCCTCTCGGACAAGAAAGACTGCCGTGACTGGGAGCCAGGCGTGCCCATTGACCTGGAGAAAATCCGCGACAAAGACCAAGCGTACTGGAGCGCCTTTCGCGGCACGCCCAAGGCCTTTATCACGCTCAAGGCCGGCCAAACCATCTGGAACAACCGCTTTGGCAACCTCACTGCGATTCGCTACAAGTCCGACACGGCGACCGTCGAGGCCTGCGTCCGCCAGGCGCTCAGCCCCGCCGCACTGGGGCTTTTCTTCCAGCCCATCCGCGAGCGTGCCCTCTCCGCCAGCGCCAACTCCATGGACTTTGGCTCGCTCTTTCTAGGCTTCAGTATTTTTCTGATCATCGCTGCGCTTCTTCTCGCCGCCCTACTCTTCGGCTTTGGGGTGGAGCAGCGCAGCCGCGAGATGGGGACACTGCTCGCCATCGGCGTCACGCCACGCCGCGTCCGCACCCTGCTCCTACTCGAAGGTGGCTTGATCGCCTTTCTCGCCAGCATCGCTGGTGTTTTTGTCGCCACCCTCTATACCCGCGCCGTGATCGCCGGACTGGGAAGCGTCTGGAAAGATGCCGTCGTGGGCTCGCCGCTGACCTACTACGCCAAGCCCGAGACGCTGATCGGCGGTGGCATCGGCAGCTTTCTGGTCGCACTCCTCGTGATCTGGCTCGTCGCCCGCAAGCAAGGCCAAGCCTCGGCGCAAGCGCTTCTTTCCCTCCTCCCCGGCCCTCCTCCCAATCCTGGGAGGCAGGATGGGAGGAGGGAGCGGCTCCCCCTCCTCCCGTGGTTCTCGGGAGGAGGGCTGGGGAGGAGGGTTCCTTGGACGCTCCTTCTCCCTCTCCTCGCTGTCGGCCTCGCGTTCTTTGGCATCGGCAAGCATGGCGAAGAGGCGGCGGGGATTTTCTTTGGCTCGGGAATGCTTCTGCTCATCGCCGGGATTCTGGCGGCGCGGCAGCTCTTACGGAGGCTTGGGCACATCGAGGGAGCACTGAACCTGACGAGTGTGGGGCGGCGCAATGCGGCGCGGCGGCTCTCGCGGAGCACGGGCGCGATCACGCTGCTTGCCTGCGGGAGCTTTCTGGTGATCGCTGTCGGGGCCAACCGCCACGATCCCCGTGAGGCCGCCCGCGAGCGTTCGTCGGGGACGGGCGGGTTTGCCCTCTACGCCGAGGCCTCGCTTCCCGTCTACCAGGATCTGAACTCCGCCGAGGGCCGCGATGCCTTCGGGCTGGACGAGGCTGAGATGACCGAGGCGAAAGTCGTTCCGTTTCGCTTGCGAGAGGGTGACGAGGCGAGCTGCCTGAACCTCAACCGCGCCCAGACCCCGCGCCTGCTGGGAGTTGATCCTAAGCGCCTCGCAGAACGCAGCGCCTTCGGGTTTAGCCAGTCGCTCGCCGATAAAAAAGCCAATCCCTGGGACTTGCTGGAGACCAGCGATGGCACGGACACAATCCCTGTCATCGGGGACATGAACACCGTGATGTGGATGCTGCATTCGGGTGTGGGCCAGCTCATTGACTACACCGATGATCGCGGCACGAAGCACAAGCTCAAGGTCGTGGGGATTATTAACAACTCCGTGCTCCAGGGGAACCTCATCCTCTCCGAGCGCCACTTCACCCAGCTCTTCGCCAACCACAGTGGCTACCAGGTGTTTCTGATTGATGCGCCCGAAGCCAAGACAAAAGCCCTCGCCGAGGCACTCACCCGTGGTCTAGAAGACACGGGCCTGAGTGTGGTTACGACTCCGGAGCGCCTGGGAATGTTCAGCGCCGTGGAGAACACTTATCTTTCGATCTTTGCGATTCTGGGTGGCATGGGCCTGCTGCTAGGAAGCCTAGGCCTCGGCGTGATTGTCCTGCGCAATGTGCTAGAGCGCCAAGGCGAGCTCGCCCTGCTGCGCGCTATCGGGTTCACGAAAAAATCCCTCCACCAGCTTGTCTTCTCCGAGCACGTCTTGCTCTTGTTTCTGGGTCTTGCCATCGGAGTCGCTGCTGCCTTAGTTGCCGTCCTGCCCTCGCTCAAGACACCTGGTGTCGGCATCCCCTTCGTCTCGCTAGGCCTCACCCTGCTCGCCGTTCTAGGAAGCGGTCTGCTCTGGGTCTGGCTCGCAACTATAGCGGCACTACGTGGCTCGCTCCTAGGAGCCCTACGGAGCGAGTGAGGGTACACTAGTCCTATGAGAATCTTGGTGACGGGCGCGACGGGAAAAGTCGGGCAGACATTTGTGAAGGCGTTTCTCGCCGACGAGCGTTTTAGTGGGGCGATTGTGCGGGCGTTCTGCCACAACAGGGTGCTGGAGACGAGCGAGCGGGTGGAAGTGGTGAAAGGCTCGATGTCGTCGCGCGACGATGTCAAGCGGGCACTAGACGGCGTGACGCATGTGCTCCATCTGGCGACTTGCAAAGAGACGCCCGAGGACATCATGGATGTCGCGATCAAGGGCTTCTTCTGGCTACTCGAAGAGGCACGACTCTCCCCGACGTTCGAGCAGCTGGTACTAATCGGCGGCGACGCGGGCATGGGGCACTTTGTCTACCCGCACCCGATCCCCGTCACCGAGACCCAGCGCCACAGCGCTTACCAGGGCTGCTATGCTTTTTCGAAAGTTCTAGAGGAAGTGATGCTGGAGCAGTACTACATCCAGTACGGCCTCAACGGCTGCTGTTTGCGTGCGCCCTGGATCATGGAAAAGGACGATTTCAAGTACACGCAGAGCTTCGGCGACGATGTCTTTGGCGGCCCGCGCTGGCGCGACTTAGTGGGTGCTGAGGCGGCGGACAGCTACCAGGCCAGCCAGACGGTCCCTGTTCTCTGCGATCCCGATGGCAACCCGATCAAGCGCAACTTTGTGCATGTCAGTGATCTGGTGACAGCGATCTTGGCGGCACTGAACCATCCAAAGGCTCGCCAGCAGACCTTTAATATCTGCATGGACGAGCCTGTGGACTATGGCTTTGTGGCGGAGTATCTCGCCCAGACACGTGGCTTCCCCAGCGTAAAAGTCACCACCGAGTTTCACACCACCTGGCTCGACAACGCCAAGGCACGCTTTCTCCTCGGCTGGAAACCCATCTACGATACGGCTAAGCTCATAGACGCCGCCTACGACTACCAGCGTCCCACAGAAGATCCCCGAGTTATCTGGTATCCGGGGTAGCCACGCCGATTGTAACGGCATGGCTGTAGAGCTAAAGCTACAAAGGCCGTTCCGGCCATACCAAATTATGGCCGGAACGGCCTTCGCAGCCGAAGGCTCTTCAGTCCGGCCGTTCTGATCGGCCGGACAAAAACTACGGCTTGGGGTTCATGTCGCTCTTGGGTGCGGTGCCCTTGGTGGGCTTGGCGAGCGTCTTGATGTAGATATTCTTGAAGCTGGCGACCGTGTTGTTGCCGTGGCAGAGCTGGAAGCCAATCGGGCCGGAGAGAAACGCCTCGGGATCGTCGCCGTCGGCGGTCTTGACACCGTTGAGGTAGATCACGGTCTTGGTTCCCACATGGCGGATGTAGTAGTGGTTCCAGTCGTTCTTCTTGACAATCTGATCCGCATCGGCCTTGGGGAAGTCGTAGATCTTCTTGCTACGGCGGCGCTCGTCCCAGACACAGCCCCAGTACCCCTCGCCCATGTCCACCTGGTAGCCCGGCGCATCATCAAACGACGTCGGCTTGATGCGTGTGCAGACCCCAGAGTTGTAGCCATCCATCTTCACATCAATGTGCAGCTCAAAGTCAGAGTAGTCCATGTCACTGAAGAGATAGTGGTGCTTGGGTGTGCTGCCCTTCTTGTCCCCCACAATCGCACCGTCCACCACCGACCAGTAGCCTTTCTCCAGGTTCCAGCCCTTAAGGTCTTTCCCATTAAAGAGCGATGTCCAGCCCTTCGCAACCGGCTTGCCGTCTTTCACGATACCGTCTGGGCCTTCGCCAAAGATCACTTCTCCAGGCCCAGGGTAGACGGGGTTGTACTTGGGCTTGGGTGGCTCCACGGGCTTGGCGGGCGCAGGTGGCGTCAGGCTCTTAGGCTTCAGCTCCGCCAGCGGGGCGATCTCCACACCCGCTTTTTTCGCTGCCGCCGCATCGTCAAAGCCTGCAAAGGAGAAGTTATTGAGCTTGTAGTAGTCGCCGCGGTAGTTGCGCTTGGGCTGCATTCCACTGTGACAGTAGGTGCACTTGACACCCTCTTTCTCCGCAAACGGCGGCTTTGCCTGAGCGCTTGTCGCCAGTAACATCGTCAGCGGCAGTGCCGCAAGAATCGTCGTTGTTTTCATCTATACTAATGCTTTCTTGATTATTGTGCCGCCGGTGCCAGTGAGGCGCTGGTTGCGGCCATTGAAGAGATAGGTCAGTCGCGTGTGCTCCAGGCCCATGCAGTGAAGAATCGTGGCGTGGAGGTCGTTGATGGGGTGCGGGTCTTCGCCGGTCTTGTAGCCGACCTCGTCTGAGGAGCCCACGACCGTGCCGCCTTTGATGCCTCCCCCCGCTAGCCAGACCGTTTGAACGCCGGGATTATGATCGCGGCCCGCGCCGCCTTGCGAGATCGGCATGCGCCCAAACTCGCCCGCCCAGACCACCAGAGTGGAGTCCAAAAGCCCACGGCGCTTGAGGTCTTGGAGCAGGCCCGCAATGGGCTTGTCGGTCGCCCTCGCGTGCTTGCCATGGTTGCTCTCGATATTGCCATGTGCGTCCCAGGTATCGTCGCCGTGCCCCCCGCCCGAGTAGAGCTGGATGAAGCGCACACCGCGCTCGACCATGCGCCTCGCCAGAAGGCACTTGCGACCAAAGTCTGCTGTCTCGGGCTTGTCTATGCCGTAGAGCGCCTTGGTTTCCTCCGTCTCTTTTGCGAAGTCCACGGCTTCGGGGGCGGCCATCTGCATCCGGTAGGCCAGCTCGTAGCTCTTGATACGGGCATCTAGGTCGCTATCGCCGGGCCGGGCTGTGAGGTGCTCGTGGTTGAGCTGCGCGAGAAACTCCAGGTCCTGCTTTTGGTTATCGTCGCTGACTCCCGCACCAGGCTTGAGGTCTAGGATCGGGACGCCGCTGGGGCGAAAGACCGTTCCCTGGTAGCTGGCGGGCATGTAACCACTAGCCCAGTTCGGAGCGCCGCCAATCGGGCCACCACGAGGATCGAGCATCACGACAAAGCCGGGGAGGTTCTGGTTCTCTGAGCCAAGGCCGTAGGTCGTCCAGCTTCCCAGCGACGGTGCCCCTTGGAGAATCGTCCCCGTGTTCATCTCAAAGAGCGCCGGGGCGTGGTTGTTGGAGTTGCCAAAGACCGAGCGCACGAAGCAGATGTCGTCCACGCAGCCTCCGACATGCGGGAAGAAGTCGCTCACCTCAATGCCGCTCTTGCCGTATTTCTTGAAGGGGATCGTGCTGCGCATCAGCGGCGCGTTGTTGCCGCCGCCAAAGGTCTTGATCTCCCCGGCAGTGGGCAGGGCGACACTCATGGTCTTGCCATGGTACTTATCGAGGCCGGGCTTGGGATCAAACGTATCCATCTGGCTGGGGCCGCCGTACATGAATAAAAAGATCACCGACTTAGCCTTGGCAGGGTAGTGCGACTTTTTTACCGTCTGCGCCTGGGCCTCATCGGCGAGAAGTGCGCTCAAAGCAAGCGCACCAAAACCGACTCCGGCGCGAGCAAGAAAGTCGCGACGGGATGTCGAGCGGGTGAAGTGTGGGCTAGTCGGCATAGAGAAACTCATTGGTATTGAACAGGACATGACAGAAATCGGCAAGGGCGGCTTGCTCGGGGCTGGCTTTCGTCTCAGCGCGGTGAAGCTCGGCTTTTTTGGCAAGAAATGCAGCTGCCTGTGCGAGCTGTGTAGGCGTCGGCTTGCGCACCAGTGCGAGGCGATAGGCAAGAGTCACTTGCGCCGAGGGATCGCCTCCGGCCTCCTTAGCGACGCGCTGGGCGAAGTGGCGTGCTTGCTCCCAGCCAAACTCGCCGTTGAACATCGCCAGAGCCTGCGGTGCGATCGTGGTGGCCTGGCGCTTGGGGCAGGTGTTGACCATGTCCGGGCCATCAAACACCTCAGTCATGGGGAGTGAGAGCGAGCGGCGCTGGAAGACATAGACCGTCCGACGGCGCTGCTGGTCCTCGGGAGAGTTCCCCCATTTATGTGTTGAGCCGGTCGCGAGCACCTCGCCCGAGACACGTGGGTAGATGCTCGGCCCGGCCATCTGTGGGTTGAGCTGCCCTGAGACCGCAAGCATGGAGTCTCGGATCGCCTCGCCCTCAAGTCGCTGCCGCCGCTGTCGCCAGAGAAGTGTGTTTGCGGGATCGAGCTTGGCCGCGATGGGATTGGCCCCGACACTTTGTCGATAGGTTGCGCTGGTCAGAATTGTTTTGTGGAGCTTCTTCAGGCTCCAGCCACTTCGGATAAGATCATTTGCCAGCCAGTCCAGCAGCTCCGGGTGGGTCGGCTTGGCACCGTTGCGCCCAAAGTCCGACGGCGTCGCGACAATTCCCTGACCAAAGTGGTGCTGCCAGAGCCGGTTGGCGATCACCCGGGCCGTCATCGGGTTCTGTGGACTAGCGACCCAGCGTGCCAGCTCCAGCCGCGCCTTGCCCGTGGTCACTTCTTCTTCTTTATCGCCACAGAAGCTCGTGATGTAGCCTGGCTTTACCGTCTCACCCGGTGTGGCGAGGCTCCCGCGCACCAGTACTTTATGGGTAATGGGCTTCTGGTTTTTGTCCGTGATCGCCTCGGCAACGCTATCAATCGGCCCGAGTTGGCGGTTAAGCGCGTCAATCTCTGCCTCGACTCCCTCTTTTTTGCGCTTGCGCTTGGGCTCCTCGGTGTCGCCCTTCTCGGCACGTTCGGCCTCTTGCTGAGCGCGTTTTTCCTTGAGCTGCTCTTGGAGGGCGTTGCGGCGTGCGACGAGTTCGGGGCTATCCACCTCACCGGGCAGGCGCTCGTCGGCCCAGCGCGTGTTGGCAAAGAACGCCTGGAGCTTGTAGTAGTCTTTTGCGGTGATCTTGTCGTATTTATGGTCGTGGCAGCGCGCACAGCCCACGGTCATCCCCAGCATCACCGCGCCGACCGTGTCTGTGGCATCGTTGAGATAGTCCTGCCAGCGTCCCTCGGGATCGCGCGAGAGCTCGTCCCAGGAGCCTAGGCGTGCAAACCCCGTGGCGATAACGGAGTCAGCGGTTCGATTGGGGAGCAAGTCCCCCGCAAGCTGCTCGCGGAGAAACTGATCGTAGGGCTTGTCGGCGTTGAAGCTGCGGATCACGTAGTCCCGGTAGCGCCAGGCACGGGAGCGGATATTGTCGGCCTCAAAGCCATGTGTTTCGGCGTAGCGCACCAGATCCAACCAGTGCCGCCCCCAGCGCTCCCCGTAGCGCGGGTCCGCAAGTAGCTGATCTAAGAGCTTCTCGTAGGCATCCGGCGCACTGTCCGAGAGAAACGTATCGGTTTCTTGTGGGGTCGGGGGCAGGCCCACTAAGTCTAAGTAGA
>Ga0315904_10003103_pt1 | contig 24916 bp, 21 predicted proteins | sample LakEriMetagenome_6_FD_203529 | JGI IMG/M metagenome (GOLD analysis project Ga0315904, IMG submission 203529) | Freshwater fungal communities from buoy surface, Lake Erie, Ohio, United States - Buoy 12 MA120 | ecosystem: Environmental > Aquatic > Freshwater > Lake | place: USA: Lake Erie, Ohio... | reverse complement strand
TATATCGATCTCACGCTGAAAGTGTTGAACGATTTCGGGTGGCGGGTGCAGCACAATAACTACAAAACATTTTATTTTCCAGGGAATAACGAACTTCCGCAGGGAAGGGTAAATTATCGTGTGGAGGGTGACTGGAGCGGAGCCGCTTTCCTGCTGGTGGCGGGAGCCATTGCAGGTGATATCACCGTCATTGGGCTCGATCCCGAATCCACGCAAGCGGATAAGGCGGTGCTGGAGGCGCTCGATTCAGCCGGCGTGCGTATGGAGATCGGTACTGAAAAGATCGTGGTGCAGAAGAGTGCCTTAAAGGCTTTCGATTTTGATGCAACGGAGTGTCCGGACCTTTTTCCGCCTCTTGTGGCGCTGGCGGCATTATGTGAGGGGACCACAGTGATCTCGGGGGCCGGCAGGTTAACGCATAAGGAAAGCAACAGGGCCTTAACTTTACAGGAGGAATTTGGAAAGATGGGGGTGAGGATATCGCTGGACGGCGACCTTATGATGATCGAAGGCGTAGCGCAACTGAAAGGGGCGGTTACCCATTCACACCACGATCATCGCATTGCGATGGCATGTGCAGTGGCGGCCCTCAGGGCAGATGGTCCGGTTGAAATTGAAGAAGCGGAAGCGATCAATAAATCTTATCCGAATTTTTACGATGATATCAGGGCTTTAGGCGCGGAACTACAAAACAAGAACTAATGAATTCGTTTGGCAGAATTTTCAGGGTGAACATTTTTGGCGAGTCGCATGGCGAGTCCGTAGGCGTGAATATTGACGGTTGCCCAGCCGGGCTTTCGCTGACCGTTGAAGATTTCCTGGAAGATATAGAAAGGCGGAAAGGCGGGAAGCAGAAAGGTACTACCCCACGCCAGGAAGAGGACCTGCCTATTTTTAAGAGCGGGATCTTCAACGGTAAAACTACTGGCGCGCCGATCACCATCATTTTTGAAAATAAGAATACGAGATCTGGAGATTACGATAAGTTAAGGGCTGTTCCGCGGCCCGGTCATGCAGATTTTACGGCACATCAGAAATATGGTGGCCATGAAGATTACCGTGGCGGCGGGCATTTTAGCGGCAGGCTTACGTTGCCACTGGTGGCAGCGGGCGTGATTGCGAAAAAACTCCTGGCGGGTGTCAACATCAGTTCCTACCTCACTGAAGTAGGGGGAGAAAAAGATATTGAGGCTGGCATTCAGAAAGCCATAGCTGCAAAAGACTCGGTAGGTGGTATTGTTGAGTGCCATGTCAGTGGCCTGCCGCATGGTCTTGGCGAACCCTTCTTCGATTCAGTGGAGTCTTTACTGGCCCATGCCGCCTTTGCAATCCCTGCAGTGAGGGGTGTTGAGTTTGGCACTGGTTTCAAAGCAGCGTCGATGTTTGGCATTGAACACAACGATGCGATCGAAGACATGGATGGTCATACTCGCACCAACCATGCCGGCGGAGTTGTAGGTGGCATAAGTAATGGCAATGATCTTATTTATCGCCTTGCGATCAAGCCCACCTCATCCACCCCTAAAGAGCAGCTGACCCTGAACTGGGAGACCGGTGAAATGGAATCTTTTTCAGTGAAAGGCAGGCATGATCTCTGTATTGCGCTGCGTGTGCCGCCGGTGATGGAGGCCATTACTGCTTTTGTACTGGCGGACCTGATGATGCTCGAAAACCGTTTGGAACGGATCGTCAGAGTCAATTGACTTATTGGCTAATTAGCTCATTAGCTAATTCTCCCTTTTTCTATCTCCATTAAAGTCAGTTTTTCCAATGAGCCAATTAGCCAATTAGCTAATGAGCCAATCAGCAAAAGAGCCCATGCGTTTATTGTATTTCCAGCCCTTCACCTCCCTGTAATATTTTATGAGCAAGTCCCCGAGCGGATGCTTTCGCTGCAAATTCTTTAGGGTCTGCCGTATTGAAACGGAACATATCATAATGGCATGGGACGGTAAGTTTGGCGCCGATGTTCATTCCCAGGTCAATGGCTTCATCAATGGACAGGTTCCCGGCTACGCCGCGGGCTGGATCGTTGCCGTTGATGGGTAACAGGGCAAGGTCCAGTTTGAAAGGCGACAAAAGTTCTGCCATGCCGGGAAACAGTAGCGTATCCCCGCTGTGGTAGATCTTTTTACCTCCGATCTTGATCACGTAGCCCATGTACCGGCATCGTCCATATTCGTCACGGTCGACCTCGTTGTGCGCGGCGGGTATGCCATGGAAGGTCACCTCGCCCAGCGTTAACTGCTCGCCGTCGTTCATCCCGTGAGGGTAGTCGGTCGGCATCTGAATCCGTTCTGTTACAAACTGCCGGTTGGCTTCCGGAATAACCATGCGGAGCCGGGGATTTAGGTTCAATAAGGGGATCAGCGTCTCGCCATCGAGGTGATCGGTATGATTGTGGCTGGAGGTGACGATGTCAATGAAGGTTAATTGATCCGGGGATATCACCCGTTCGCTCATGCGGATATGCGGTTTCTTGCTATCCGCATATTTCCGGGTCAGCGATTCGGACAGATATGGGTCGATCAGCAGGTTGGTATTGTTGTAATGGATCAGGTATCCGCTTTGTCCCAGCCACCAGAGTTTTACCGTGGATTTGTTAAGCTGGTGAGCTTTAACATCGGCCAGAAAAGCTTCATTTTTTTGGTACGCGGGGATCAGTTCCATAGGATAAAGCTAATGGTTTCGTTACATTTGGGCTCAAACCTGCACGTATGAATTACCGATTGATATTCGCCATGATCATTGTTGTTGCTGTAGCATCCTGTGCAACCGATGCACCCAAACCGGATTTTATCAGAACCGATAAAACCTCATTTATCCGAAATGGTAAGGTCTATACATTTATGGGGACCAATTTCTGGTATGGGCTTAACCTGGGCTCCAAAGGGCCGGGCGGTGACCGTGCACGTTTGATCAGGGAACTCGACCAGCTTGCCGCGATGGGCGTAAAAAATCTGAGGGTGATGGCAGGGTCTGAGGGGCCCGACACGGAAGGCTATCGCATGCTGCCTTCCCTCCAGCCATCACCGGGTAAGTATAATGAGGATGTGCTGGAAGGATTGGATTTTCTGCTCGCGGAAATGGCTAAGAGGGATATGGTGGCCGTCATGTGCATGAATAATTTCTGGAACTGGAGTGGGGGCGTGGGCCAGTACCTGGTATGGGCCGGAGCTTCAGATACCATTCCCAATCCGTCTGCGCCAGGTGGGAACTGGGACGAGTACCAGCGTTTTGCTGCCTCGTTTTACAGCAATGAGAAGGCGATGAACATGTTCAATGATCACCTCAAGTTCATCATCGGCAGGAAGAACAGCATAACGGGTGTGCTTTACCGTGAGGACCCGGTGATCATGAGCTGGGAACTGGCAAACGAACCCCGGGCGGTTGACAACCAGGCCGCGTTTTACAAGTGGGTGGAGAATACATCGAACCTGATCAGGTCGCTGGATCCAAACCACCTGATCACTACCGGCAGTGAAGGAAATACGTCGGGGCCTTTTGCAGCCACCGATGTGTTCAAGGATCATAATTTCAAGAATATCGATTATGCTACGATACACCTGTGGGTGCAGAACTGGGCGTTCTATGATCCCTACAAGGCAGACTCCACCTATGGGCCTTCGATCGATTTTGCGCGCAGTTATATAAAGGGTCAGTTGGAGAAAGCAGCGCCATTGAATAAGCCTTTGGTATTGGAAGAATACGGCATTTCGCGGGACACGAATAACCATGCGGCTGGCACGCCAGTCACGGTGCGTGACAGGTTTTACCGCGAGGTGTTCGACGAAGTGGTGAAAGAGATCTCATCAGGAAGATCTGCCATGGCGGGTGTTAACTTCTGGGCATGGGGTGGCGAGGGCCGACCTGCGGTACCCAAGGGAATGTGGAAGTTGGGTGACAATTTTATAGGAGACCCGCCGCATGAGCCGCAGGGCTGGTATTCGATCTTTGATACAGACAGCAGTACCATCCGCATCATCAAGGAATACGCCGGGAAGATCAATAAATAGGGGGCTTCCGGTTCATGCCCGGACGAGATTGTCCGGGTAGCACTTAAAAGGACTTTGCGCCCTTCACCATGTTCTCCAGTTTTTTCCGGGCTGCCCAGCGTGCGGTCTGAGAAAGTCCGCAATCCGGGGCCACGGAAAGTTTTTCCATGGGGACATATTGCAGGCATTTTTTTATGCGCTCCCGTACATCTTCCACCGTTTCGATGTAGTAGTTCTTCACATCAATGATACCCACGGCCACGTTCATTTTTTCTGCGAAAGGCGCGAGTAGTTCCAGCTCGGCAAATTCCCGGTTGGCCATTTCAATGTGGATCTCATCAACAGTCATATCCAGAAAGTCAGGTAGCATTGGCTTCAAACTCCTGTAACCCACGGGCCTGCCTTTGAAGTTGCCAAAACAGAGATGGGTAGATAAGCGGCATTTTCCAACAACGGGTTTGACAGTGTGATTGAATATGTGCACAAAGCGCTTGGTATCCTCCTTGTAGGCATAGCAGCTCATAGAGGGTTCATCAACGGTGATCTCGGTACATCCAGCCTCTACCAGTGCCTCAAGTTCTTTTCGTACTAATGGCAGCAGGGCTTCTGTGATTTCAAACCTGTCCTTATATTCTTCGTTTGGCAATAGCCTGCCACTGAGTGTATAGGGTCCGGGTACGCTGGTCTTAAGTACAAATCCTTCCGGGGCCAGTTTCTTCAGACGTTTATACTCCGCCACGGCCCCCAGCCCGTTGGGAGCGCTCAGCGTGTCTACAATACTGTGTTTGCCGCGTTGGTCATGCGCTGCGGGGCCCCATTTCCGGGTTTCCGACTGGTTGGGTTCAATACCATTGATGAAGCCGTAGAACGAGAGGTTGAAATCAAGGCGGGTTTGTTCACCGTCTGTGATCACATCAAGCCCCGCAGTCACCTGGTCGTGTATGGCAGCAATGACGGCGTCATTGATCATCTCTTCAATATCAGCAGGACCGAATTTGTCGAGGTTCTCACTTGCAAATTCAAGCCATCCGGGAAAAGGGTAGGAGCCTACAACAGTTGTTCTGATCGACATAGTTAAATTTGAGTTCTAAATATATGAATCAGAATTTACATCGGCAGCTCAATGATAAAACTAGTGCCTTCCCCTTCTTTGCTTTTCACCTTCATGGTGCCGCCATGGCCTTTGGTAACGATCTCGTAGCTTAACGATAAACCCAATCCTGTGCCTTCACCGGTTGGCTTGGTGGTAAAGAAAGGCTGGAAGATCTTGTCGCGGATCTTTTCGGGGATGCCGCTTCCATTATCGCTCACCACGATTCTTATGTTTTCGCCGTGTGTGGTGGTTACCCTAACCAATGGTTGATAATGTGCTGTTTCCGTTTTCGATCTGTCATGCACCGCGTAGAATGCGTTGTTGACAAGATTGAGGATCACCCGTCCGATATCCTGGGGAAGCATACTCGCCACACCAACTTCCGGATCCAGCTCGATCTGAAGGTCAGCGTTGAACGACTTGTCCCTGGCACGCAGGCCGTGATAACTAAGCCTGGTAAATTCTTCCACCAGTGGGTTGACCAGCGCCTTTTCTTTCTGGTTGTTACCTGTGCGCGAATGCTGAAGCATGTTTTTAACGATACCTTCGGCCCGTTTGCCGTGGGTCCTGATCTTTTCCTGGTTGATCTTCAGGTCGCTGAGGAGGTCTGTGGCTTCAGCTATTTGTCCTGCCTGCAGCATTTCCGCAAGTTCATCAGCCATCTCCATGTTCACCTCAGCAAAATTGTTTACGAAGTTCAGGGGATTTTGAATTTCGTGCGCAATACCTGCTGTCATCTCACCGAGAGAGGCCATTTTTTCAGACTGGATCAACTGGCTCTGTGTCGCTTTAAGGTTTTCCAGCGATTGCTTCAGTTCCGCCGTACGTTGTTCAACTTCCTTTTCCAACTGTATTTTCTGCTGCTCCGCCAGTTTTAATCTTTCCAGTTCTCTTTCTTTTCTCAAGGTTTCCCGTTCCTGCTCGTGTTCATGTATCCGCTTTCGCTGATCGAGAAACCGCCTGATAAGGATGCTGCTGAATGCAAGGATCATCCAGGTAAGCATGATCAGGAATAGGATGTTGATGTAGTCGTCTTCCAGCCTGATGCCTGAGAAACTAACCAAAATAAGCAGTATGAAAAGGATCAGGAGGGGTAAAGTGGTATATGCGAGAAATTTTTTCTCGCTGCGCATTTTTCCGGGGATCAGGAAATGAGTGGTGATCAGTAAGGGCGGCAATAAGGAAACAACGATGATAAGAGGTAGTCTTTGTTGAGGGAAAAAAAACTCGTTAGCTACTATAACAGCGAGGAAGATAAAGGAGAATGCCTTCAGGACCTTATCCCATTTTGGTGCATGAAGGCTGGTCTGCAGGTACTCGCGATAGAAATGAATAAAGAAAAAAAATGAGAGCTGACTTAAGATATTGAACTGGCCTTCCAGGAAAGGGTATTCGCGCATCAGTCCATACATCAGGTCTAATGCATTTGCCGCAAGGAATAACAAGAAAAGGCCAAAATAAAGAAAGACCCTTTCATTTACCAGCCGATAGAATATAATATAGATCAGGCCCATCATCACCACGAATGCGGAGAACAAAGACCTTGGGATCACGTTTCTGGGAACGGATGCAACATCCAATTCCGCGAGGCGTATTCTTGCGTATTTTTCAGGTTTAATGACCCCTATGGCAAAAACATCCATGGTGCCGCGTTCGTACTCCATGCGCTGAAAGACTTCCACACTGTCATTGAATGACAGCGGGAACGTGACTACGTTATAAGTTTTGAATTCCTTTTTTTTGCTCCATGGCAACTTTGAGCCTGTCCTGAAAGTATCAACCCTTCCGGAAGACCTGATCACAAACATGTCTGAATAATCTGCCCTGCCAAGGAGGCCAAGTTCTTTTTGCTGTTTTGACAGGTTGGAAACCTTGTAATAAAACCAATACACACGATGTTGAAACCTTTTGGTTTGTTTTTTCCGAACGCTCTGCTTCATCTGTCCGTTGCGAAGTTGTTGCCTTACCTCTTCCAATGTAAGTTTGCCCGATTGATCTTCGAGCTGAAGGAGGTTGCTGTCTCTCAATTCATATCCAGGTAACTCGTCATCCAGTATCCGTACAACATCCGGAACTCTGGTCTGGCCGTTCAGAGCGAAACCTGCTATTGAAAGGATGAATAGAAAGATAAACCTCAAAAGCATAAATAGATTTATGGTTAAACGGGGAACGCGTATAGGCCCGATAGTCTTCTCGCATGCTCATCATATGCGCTCTCGAATAATTCAGTAGCTTTTTCAACACCTACGTTGCACACTGCGGTCAGTACTTTTGGAGGCTGCCCGGCTTCAGTGAGTAATCTGGCGATCTCGGCTTTCATGCAATTGATCGCCATGACACCACCAAGGGTTGATCCCGGTGCCACGGGTGTTTCAAGGCCTTCGATCCTGACCATGGCATCCCCGGCTGGAGCGCCAGTATCAATGACAAGGTCCGCAAAATCGCCCAGCTTTTTTCCGTCACTGCGCTTACTCGCACTGGCCGCAGAATGTTCAGCAGTGATCAGTGCAACTACTTTGATCCCCCTTCGCTGAAAATGCTCAGCCATCTCCACCGGCACCACATTGGTGCCGCTGCTCGACACAACGAGCGCGGTGTCTTTGTCAGACAATACAAAATTCCTGAGGATGCGGTCTGCGAGTCCGCTGACATTTTCCAGGAACATCGCCTGTCGTTGCCCGTTAGCGCCCACCACATTGTTATGGTAAGTCAGCGACAGCTCTACAATCGGGTTGAAGCCAGGGAAGGATCCATAGCGCGGCCACATTTCTTCCACCATGATCCGGCTATGCCCTGATCCGAATACGTGCACCATTCGGCCAGCGAGTATGGTCTTGGCAAACCAGCTTGCCGCCGTTGCGAGTTTTTCTTCCTGTTGTTTGACCCGGTCAAGGATATGAGCGGATCTATCCATGTATTGTTGAATAGGATTCATCGTAAGTTTTTTTGTTGCATCATGGCAAAACCAGCTGCTCCAATGGCTCCGGCAAGATCGCCATATGCGGCCTTTAAAATTTGGACCCTTTTGCCACCGGCCCTCCATTCATAGGAGGCAAGATATTGTTCGAGAGGTTCGAACAGGGCTTTTCCTGCTTCGGTGATGCCGCCGCCGAGAATAACCGCTTCGGGTGAAAGCATATTGGTAATTGAGGCTATACCTACGGCCAATTGCCGCACCGAATCCAGCCAGATCAGTTGGGCAAAATGATCCCCTTTCTGATAATCTTCCAGCAGCTCATGGGTGTACAGGTATTTGCCAAGACTTCGTTTGCTGATGGTGCAGTTGCCGATGGCGTCTTCCAGGCTTCCCGGCATACCGCAAATATCCGGCTCGCCATTATGGTCAATTGAGATATGGCCAATATGACCTGCTTTCTGAAAAGCACCCTGGTAGATCTGTCCGTTGATCAGTATCGCTCCCCCAACACCGGTTCCAAGTGTGATCATGACCGCATGTTTCAGGCCCATGGCCACGCCAAAGCTTTTTTCTGCGGCCAGCGCCGCTATTGCATCATTAGCTACCCAAACCCGCTGAAAAAAAACATCCGACCAGTCCAGCCCTTCTAAACCTGCCAGTCTTCCGGGCATAAAGGCAATGGCCGAGTTTTGTTCGTCGGGGATCCCTGGCGCCGATATGCCGATCAGATGTTCGCCCGGATTATTTTCAAGCAGCGACTCGACCGAATCAATGATCGTTTCTTTCCAGTTGTTATTTTCTATAACATGGTATTGCTGGTCGAGTATGATCCCTTCCCCGTCAACTACAACGCCTTTTATTCTTGTCCCGCCAAGATCAATGCCTATAGCTGTGGTGATACTACTCATATTGTCCCTCCGTTACAGACCATCCGCCATCAACCGAGATGGTTTGTCCGGTGATAAAGGATGCGTGGTCCGACAATAAAAAAACTACGGCGCCGTCCAGATCCGCCGGTATTCCGACACGCCCTCCATCCAGTGGTTGTTTGGATCTGGTAAATGACAGGATCTGTTCATCATGCAGCGCACGCTGGGACATGGGGGTTTCCACCAGGGCAGGCGCTATGACATTCACCCGAACATTGTGGGGTGCATAGTAGGAAGCAATGGATCTTGAAAAGCCGATCACGGCAGCCTTGGCGGCCGCATAGGCATGGGTGGCAAAATACTTTGGGGAGGGGGAATACCCGAGCACTGAGGCCATGTTCAGTATAACGCCCCCTTTCTTTTCTTCCATAAAATATTGGATGGCGGCCCTGTTTGAATACATGACCGAATCCAGGTTCCATTGCAGGGTTTTGGCCCATCCTTCGTTAGTGATGTTGTGCAGTGGCCCATCGCCGAACCGCCGGCCACTTCCGCCCGCTACATGGTAAAGGCCATCAAAGCTTCCAAATTTCTTCACCGATTCCTTTATGGCAAGTACCGCCGTGCCTTCGTCCATGGCATCGGCGCTGATCACAAATGCGTTCGGTCCTAACATTTCCTGGGCTTCTGCCGAATGTTGTGGATCCCTACCCACAACAATCACGCGCGCACCCTCTGCCATACTGGCTTTTGCGGCCGACAGACCCAGCCCGGTTGTTCCACCTATGATTACGATAACCTTACCCGAGAGCCACTCTTTTCCCATGATGACGTATGAGATTGGAAATTACAATATTTTGTTACGATTTCGTGTCATAAGATCACGGCAAGGGATTTGAAATTCAAATTCAGGGTATATTGCCCCAGATTTAAAATCAACCATAATATTCATGAAGATTTTCCTGGTCATCTGCTGTTGCATCTGTGCGGCGATGTTCGCATTGGTCTCCTGTGACGGTGCAGGGTCAGGAAGGCAGATGCCACCAAAGGAGCAGATCGTTAAAGAACCCGCAAAACTGGAATCCGCTGTCATTGAGCAGATGTCAGCCATACTCGACCTTGCCCTCCTCGAGAAAGGTCAGGCTAACGTTATTGAACTTTATAGTGCTCCTCAGATCGCTTCCATCTATAACCGGAATGGATACACGCGCATATGGGGGAAGGACAAACAATGGTATCCAGCGGCTGATAGTTTTTTTCTAATGATCGGTAATGCCGAGCACTACGGGCTTTTCCCTTCCGATTATCACTGGAAATCGCTGGAGGGTATTTTCAGGAAATTGCAGGATTCGGTTTCGATGAATGATGCTGCGCTTTGGGCACGCGGTGAGATCATGCTGTCTGATGCCTTCGCATCCTTTGCCCGCCACCTTAGCAAAGGCAGGCTGCCGCGGGACAGCGTTTCACTAAATCCTGATTCATTGCTGACGCAGGATTTTTATGATGATATCGTCAGCCGCATGAAAGCCGGCGAACAACCCCGGGTCATCCTGGAAGCTATGGAACCCATTCATCCCGGGTACCAGGCCTTGCGCGCGGAACTGCCTGCCTTCCTGCAGGGACTGGACCGCACCCAGTATACCTATGTAGAGTTTCCCGCAGAAGATTCCCTGGCATTCGTCAAGCAGTTGCAAACCCGGTTGTATGAGGGTAAGTATATCGCTTTCAATACACCTATGCCGGATTCTCTGGAACTCTCCCATGCTGTAAGGGCAGCACAGCAACAGCGGGGATTGAAAGTGGATGGTAAGGCGGGCCCTGTACTGGTAGCCTCCCTCAATAATACCGGCCCTGAAAAATTCAAACGGATCGCCATTAATATGGACCGCTACAAACAGTTGGCAGATTCAATGCCCAAATCATTCATATGGGTTAACCTGCCGTCCTATAAGATGCAAGTCTGGGACTCCGGGCTCGTGGTGCTTGAATCAAAAGTGATCGTTGGACAGCCAAAGACCCGAACCCCGGTGCTGAATGGCCAGGTTTCCAATTTTGTGACCTATCCCCAGTGGACCGTTCCCTACAGCATCATCTTCAAAGAAATGCTTCCCAAGATCAGGAAAGACATTCGCTATCTCGCCAAAGAAAATCTGATGGTGGTGGACAGGAACGATAGCGTGATCGACCCCGCACTGATCGACTGGTCCAAGTTGAGTAAAACCAACTTCCCTTACCTGTTCAAGCAAAGGCAGGGAGATGATAACTCCTTGGGCGTAATGAAGTTTAACTTCCGTAATAAGTACGACGTTTATCTTCACGATACCAATGCCCGGAGTTTGTTCTCAAGGCCGAGCCGGGCACTTAGTCATGGGTGCGTACGTGTCCAGGAATGGGATAGCCTGGCACGCTACCTCATCGCCCGGGATACCACCAATACCCCCATCGATTCGGTCACTACCTGGCTGGCCCGGCAGGAGAAACATACTGTTGGTCTCAGGCAAAAAGTGCCCGTTTATCTGCGGTATTTTACTTGCGAGGTGCCGGAGGAGGGTGGTATTCGCTTTTTCGAAGATATTTATGGTGAAGATAAGATGTTGAGAATGAGGTACTTCAGTCGGAAGTAGCCTTTTTTAAGCCTGATCGGTTCATTTTCTGCCCGGTTTTTGCAGAGTTGGGTCGGAATTCGTGCGGTATACCATTGTTGGACCCAAACTGTTCACATGAAAACAATCTTACTCGTTTGCTTGTTAGCTTTTTTTTGCCTGGCGGGAGCTGTTTCCCAGGCGCAGTCTGCCAGTACCCGGAATATCAACCCGGCCAAGGTGCAGTATGGTACAGCCAGCTTTTATGCCGACAAGTTTGAAGGCCGGAAGACCGCCAACGGAGAAACCTTCACCCAGAAGGGGATGACCGCCGCGCATAATTCGCTTCCCCTCGGTACCTGGATCAGGGTCACCAACCTCAGCAATAAGAAAACGGTGGTAGTGAAAATTAACGACAGGCTTCACCGCAACAATCCCCGACTCGTTGACCTGTCAAAATCTGCAGCTAAAAAGTTAGGCTATACAGGGAAAGGGCTCTCCAAGGTCAGGGTGGATGTTATCGGCAAGAATCCACATACTGTGGCTATAAAATAATTTTTTCCGGTCGGTCACTACAGGTTAATTTTGCGTCCATTCATCAAACCGACTGATATGAGAAAAGTTATACTCGGAATCCTGTTTCTGGCTCCCGTTCTGATCGGCTACAGCCAGATCAAAAACCCAAACAAGAAAGGAAAAGCATTGGGCGTTCACTTTACCCTGCATGATTTTGAAACTGCCGCAGACCTGAAGTCGATGGGTCTGAGTGAGGTGCTGCAAGAAGGGGAATGGTACAAAATGGGCAGGATGAATCCTGGTCTTGCGCTGTCATATACCCAGGGCCTGACAGATAATATTGACATCATGGGCCGTTTGGGTGGTTCAGTCCTTTCATACCCTATCTCCGGCAGGCCCGCATCGGGGAATAATAGTTTCTATGTGGAGGGGGATGTAAACGCCAACTTTAAACTGTTGTCTGATCATTATTGGGTGTCGCCTTATATCTCTGCCGGTCTGGGTCTTCATAGCTGGGGGGGGTATGTAGGTGCATATTCGCCAGTGGGGCTTGGTCTTCAGGTTAATTTCCTTGACGAAACCTACCTGCTCCTCCAGGCGCAATATCGTTTCCCAATTATTTCCGGAACTACCACGAGCCATCTTTTCTACGGGATAGGCCTCGCAGGTAATATTGGTAAGAAGAAAGAAGTGGCACCGCCACCGCCTCCTCCTCCGCCTGTAGTAACTGACAGGGACAATGATGGCATCATGGATCCAAGTGATAAATGTCCTGATGTGCCTGGTGTTGCCAAATACGAAGGCTGCCCGGTTCCGGATTCAGATAAGGATGGTATCAACGATGACAATGATAAGTGTCCGCAGGTTCCTGGTTTAGCTAAATACCAGGGCTGCCCCATTCCTGATACTGACAAGGATGGTATTAACGACGAAGAAGATAAATGCCCGCAGGTGCCAGGTTTGGCCCGTTACCAGGGTTGTCCTATTCCTGACGGCGATGGCGATGGTGTGAATGATGAAGAAGATAAATGTCCTACCATTGCAGGTGTGCCTGAGAACGGTGGTTGCCCTCCGATCAATTTCAAGGCTGAGAACGTTCAGTTTGTATCCGGAAGTGCGATCCTCACGGGCGGTGCTAAAACAGAGCTCAATAAATTGGTTAAGATCCTCAACGAAGACTATCCAGGAGTGAAGATCGCCATTGAAGGACATACCGATAACACTGGTAAACCCGAAGTCAATGCAGCTCTGTCTGAGAAGCGTGCCAATTCAGTGAAAACTTACCTGGTAGGTAAGAAAGTTGCTGCGGACAGGATGACGGCTTCTGGTTTTGGATCTGACCAGCCAGTGGCAGATAACGCTACTCCTGCCGGAAGGGCGAAGAACAGAAGGGTGACCTTCAAAGTAAGCCAGTAAGAACTATTGATTTAGTCATAAGCAAAGAGGCGTCCCAATGGGACGCCTCTTTTATTTTTGTTTAGTGGCTTAGTCATACTGAATCCGCCAATCCGCCAATTAGCCAATTAGCCAATCCCTCAACGACTTGCTTACTCCTTATCTTTCCTTCCAAACACCCGCTCCAGGAACTTCTTTTTCTTCTTCACTGTATCTTGTTCGGAAGGTTTCTGTCTTGGATCTGGTTTCATAACGGCTTTGGGCTCTTTTGCTGGTTTCTCGACGTCCTCTTCGACCACTTCTTTGGATTCCGCAGAGGCCTGTTCCGTTCCATCGCTGACGGGTACCTCAATGAAATCGGAGGAACTGCCGCCGCCCACATTTTCGCCTTCGGCGGGAGGAGGTTGCTCGCCGCCAGTAAGTGCCTGGTAGTCGTAGATCGCTTCATTACGCAGGGTCTCGGGGACCACAAATTTCGCTGCAGGATCTATGTTCAATGTTTTATCCTTGTACACTTCCTGGAAGAAATAGCCATAGGCAGGCATAGCCATCTGGGCGCCACCGGTGGTATATAGCAATCTGAGGAAGGGGTCGTCAGCACCTACCCATACGCCCGCCAGTAACTGGGGGGTGAATCCGATGAACCAGCCATCGGCATTGTCGTTGGTTGTACCTGTTTTGCCAGCCATTTCACTGGTGATCCCATAGGCGCTGCGCAGGGCCCTGCCTGTGCCAAAGTCAACCACACCCTGCATCATTTTGGTCATCACATAGGCGTCTGCTTCACTGATCACTTCATCTGCCTTGGGAGAGAAAGAGGCCAGCACATTCCCGTTTCGATCCTCAATGCGGGTAATGAAATAGGGCTTTACATTAAAACCGCGCCCGGCGAACATGGAATAGGAGCGTACCATTTCTATCAGGGAAATATCGGCCGAACCCAGTGCTATGGAAGGCACTACAGGAATTTTGCTTTCAATGCCGCACTGCTTGGCAAAATCTACGGTGCGTTGTACGCCCAACTGGTTGATGAGGAATACGGCGCCGGGGTTTTTGGAATAAGCCAGGCAGATCGCCATCGGCCCACCGCTTCCGGTGATCACCTTGTCACCCATATTGATCGGCCCGCTGGGCAGGGGTGTTTCAGGATTGTAACCATTGGTCACGCCAAGGGTGTAGAGGAGGGGCTTGAATGTTGATCCCACCTGGCGTTTTGTGTTGATGTTGACGTGGTCGAACTTGAATGTTTTGTGATCGATGCCGCCAACCCAGGCCTTGACCTCTCCGCTATAAGGGTCCACTACCAGGAAGCCGGTCTGGAGCATCGTCTTATGATATTTGATAGAGTCAAGGGGCGTCATTACCGTGTCTTTCTCCCTTTTCTGGTTCCAGGCAAATACCTTCATGGGCAGTTTCTGTAAAAAACTGGCCCTGATCTCTTCTTCCGACAGGTCATCCTCTTTCAGGTTCCGCCAGCGGTCACTCTGCTTCATCGCATTTTCCAGCACCCGTTTTCCTTCCCTGGATTCCCATACTGCGCCACTCTTGATATTGGACTGGTTGGAGAAGACCTTCTGGAGGTTCTGCATGTGCCTGAATATCGCGATCTCGGCGTACTCCTGCATCCTCGGGTTGATGGTGGTATAGATCTTCAGGCCATCCTTATATATATCGTAGGGATTGCCAGTCTTGGGATTCTTGTTTTCCTTGCACCATTTTTTCACCTCATCTCGGAGCACATCCCGGAAATAGGGGCCGATGCCCGCATTCTCATCCATCTTTTTGTACTTGAGGTCGATGGGCTTCACCTTGAGTTTTTCAGCCTCTGCCTCTGGCAGGAAATTATTCCTCACCATCTGGTCGATCACCGTATTCCGGCGGTCCAACGCGGCCTTGGGGTTTCTCCTGGGGTTATAGATGGTATTGCCTTTGAGCAGGCCCACAAGTACGGCAGATTCTTCGATGCTCAGTCGTGATGGCTCCTTCTGGAAATAAGTCTTCGCCGCGTTGCGGATGCCGTAGATCTCATCGCCATAGCTCACCATATTCAGATAGAGGGAGGCGATCTCCTCCTTGGTAAAGTTCTTCTCCAGTTTGATGGCTACGATCCATTCCTTGAATTTTTCGATGACACGGATAGCCTTGTTGTTAGCGCCCTGGTTGAGGAGGTTCTTGGCCAGTTGCTGGGTGATGGTACTGGCACCGCCTTCCCGCCCAAGGAACACGATGGCGCGCGCCAGGCTTTTCACGTCTATCCCTGAATGCTGGTAGAATCGTTCATCTTCCGTGGCGATCAAAGCTTTGACTACGGTGGGGGAGATGTCGGCGTATTTTACGTTGGTCCGGTCTTTCAGGTAGTATTTACCCATCAGGGTACCATCGTTGGCGTAGATCTCGGATGACGAGAGCATGGAAGGGTTTTCCAGTTCGGCAAGGGATGGCAGTTTTCCAAACACACCCAGGTAAACAGCGATGAGGAACAGTAGAAAAAGTCCCCAGCCCCAAATGAATATCTTCCGGAATAATCTTACAGCATTCGACATGGCATTCAGTTAATAAGGCAAATATGATTATTTCAGTGGAATGTTCTGTTGCAACAGGTCAAGGTATTGCTTCAGATCCTTCCTGGTTTTGAGCAGCTCCAGATTTCCCATGCTGATGATAAAGAAAGAATATTTTTCTTTAGGCATCCAGGGGAATATTTCCGAAGCGGCACTGCTTATGGCACGGGTCATATAGTCGTGCGCCTCCACTACACCCTGGAAAGCCGCGATCGGTATCATTTTCCGGGTGTCGTCAAATGGCGTGGTGGCCCCCAGTTCAAGGGTTTTCGACGTGAATTTCTCTCTATTGTAGCGGTTCAGCGCGTTGCGTGCCTCGTTTATGTAGACCACATCCACTTTGTCGAGCAGGAGTACCACCAGGTGTTGTTCGGTGGGTACAAAACTGTAGCCATCGGCTTTCTTCTCCATCACAGGGATCTTGAACGACGATGAATCTGCTTTGGCAGCAAGTGGTTTCGTATTGGCCGCTTTTACCTCGCCGGCTTTCACCGGTGTTTTCGAAACGGTCTCTTTGTTTTTTGGAATCTCCGGCGCTACCAGCTCTGGCTTTTTAACAACCAACTTCTCGTCCCCAACGGTTACGGAGGCAGCCTTTTTGGCTTGGGCTTTTTCGGTATCGAGGGTGACAGTGAAACTGTCTGCCGCGGCCCGTTCAATATTGAGGTTGGCGAGATAGGTTTCAATATCGGATCTCCGTTGCAAAACATCGATCATGTTGCCTGCCTTTATACTCATCGCTGATTCAGGATAGAGCGCGATCAGCTTGTTAAGGGTGGCTATGGCCGTGCTGTCCTCCCGCTGTTTGATGTAGTAGACAGACTCTATGTACAGAAGCTGGGGCGTCCAGAAATTCTCCCCATAACTGCTGTCGGCCTTCTTCTTCTCTGTAAGCGCGCGATTGAAATCCCCTTCTATAAAACTGTTGTAGATCTCTTCGTATTTTTTTGTTGCTGCGGTTGACAATACCTTGTTTTCCGCATCGGTTTTTTTAGGGTCGTTGATCATTTTCAGGAACTTGCTCTGTGAATAATTCCTGGCCATATAGTCCTTGTAGAATTTTGCCCGCTCTGCGTTGCCATTTTTCTGGTAGCAGTAATACAAACCGAACAAGGCTTCTTCTGCATAGACGGACTGAGGGAACCTGTTCAGCAGTTCTTCATTATTGGTGATCAGCGAACCGCAATCGCCGATTTTCTCCCGGTAGATCTTACCCAGCAGGTGAAGGGCCAGGGCGATGGAATCGTTCGATGCCTGAACCATTTCGAGTGTGAGGGGGATATTGGCGGTCAGCGCTTCCGTAGTAAGTTCCGATGGCATGGTTTTGCTATTCGGGGCTACGGCAGTATTGGTTTGTGCGATGTCAGTACGCGCCGGCGGCTGAAGTGCCATGACCTGTTGGGATATGGCAGATGCCCGTCTCCAGTTATCTACATTGGGCCGGTTACCCCAGGCCGACTTAAATTCACGGGTGCCGCGGGATTTCATGGACGTGTTATAGAAGTACCAGTCGCCCTTCCCGCTATTATCGGCAAAAATGTCAACGGGCTGGTCTTGTCTTGTTGGATCAGTTACGGAACTTGTTCCGCCCATGAACGAGGCCTGGTTCGCGGCCTCATCTTTCAGTCCTTTTTCTTTCCTGAGTTTCCTGACGAGGCTCTTTACATATGCGGTTCTTTCCTGTTCAGGCATGGATGCGATCCGCAGGAGACTGTCTTCCACGCGAATGGTTTCGTAGTTGCGGATGATGTCCGCCAATAATATTTTTCGGTCCTGTATCCTGTCGGGGTCCAGGATCACAGGATCATTGACGTCGATGCTATCGTAACCCATAGCGGCCACCTTGTATTTACGCTGGTCAAAAGCCAGGTCAGACATTTCGAGATAAGCCTTGTTCCTGAACCCGGGGTCGTTGGCGCTATTGAGCCCTGCCAGCCTAAGGTAATTCATAGCAGGATCGAACTGTTCCCGGGAGAGTTCCATCTGGGCGGCGGCATAGTATATGATGTGCTTGTACTCTTCGTATTTGTACTTCTTCACCATTTTCATCAGCTCATCAATATTAGCTTGGATCCTTTTTTCCTCATCGTCCCCTGTGATCAGCCTGATTCTGCTGATACGGGCATAGGCTTCCATGATGGGGTCCGTGGTATGGGTGATCACTTTATCATACCATTCGTCTGCTTCGGCGGGATTCTTATTGATCTCACTCAACTGGGCAAGGAGGTATTCCCACCGGGCTTTTTCCTGGACATCGTCTGCGTTATCGAGGGCCTGTTCGAGGAAATGCGCAGCACTGTCGTACGCGCCCTGGGTATAGTGCAGGTAAGCCTGTATCTCTTTCAGTTCAGGTTCAAGCCTTTTAGGGAAATTGGCGTCCCTGCGAAATGTTTCGATCATGCTACCTGCTTCGCCGTAATGCCCCTGTTCGATGAATGTACGCGTCAGCCAAAGTAAAGACTCGTTCCTTGCCGGAGTGTGCCCAAGTGTTTTGTTAACGATGTTTTTCTTTTCCTGCGTGGAAATGGTGTATACGTTCCCGGTTTCGTTGCTGTTGCTGCCGATGTACTTGATGTTTCCGATCTCGTCTTTTTTGCGGGGCTGGAAAGCGTAATTGACATATTGGAAAGTGATGGCTGCTGAATCGAAATTCTTCTTGTAGAAATAAGCCCGTCCCATCAACAGGTAGAGGTCGTCTACCCAATCGTTCCTCAGGTCGTGCAGCAGGATGGCATCATTGCATTTCATAAGCACGGAGTCGAGGTCGTTTCCCTGGGAGGCGGTACCGTCCAGCGTGTAATTGTAAAAAGGGATGAGGGAAGCAAAATTATCCTTGAAACTGCCGCGGGCATTGAACAGGATATCGTTGATCTTTTTTTCCGAATTGTAATAGAAATTATACCTGGTGTTCAGGTTTTGACCGGCTTTTTTAACCGGGTTCAGCGGCTTTTCCGTAGGATTTTCAGAGGCCAGCACCCGGTTCTCGTATTTCTTGGGTTTATCCAGCTTCACGGCAGCGCCAGGCTGCGCGAGAGACAGCATGGGGAGCAGTATGGAAAAAAGCAGGATATGCCAGCCGGACCTGGATTTCTTAATCGCGATCAACGAAACAATGATTTAGCGTAAAATTAAACTCGAATCGGCTGATTTTGTAGTTGTTGCGTGTTAAATATAACGTACTGCAGTACAGAATAGTATTATTTGGCCAATCAAATATAGCCAAATAACGGGCCAACAATAAATTACCTTATTTTGCCGTATAAGTATAGCAGGGAATGGCGAAACTGATCGATACGAGAGCTACCTTAAGGCGGCTTAGGAACAGGTACAGACTGGTGGTCATGAATGACGACACCTATGAAGAGGTGGCCACGTTCAAGCTCAACAGGTTAAGCGTGTACGTTGCCCTGTGTACTGTTTTTGTGGTGTTGGTAGGCCTTACGGTAGCGTTGATCGTATTCACCCCCCTGAAGTACTATATACCGGGATACGGTGACCAGGCGGAACGCCGGTTTATGATAGATATGAAGATCAGGGCAGACTCCCTGGAGCAGCAGATGAAATATCGGGAAGCCTATTGGGATAATGTTAAAAAAGTACTCAACGGGGATGTCCCGGGTAAATCTGATACATCCACCATTTCAATACCTAACCTTGAGAGATCCACAGACTGAAAAATCAATCTTATGTTTTCCAAAAATGCAAAAACGGAACAGGACAATGTGATCCCTTCGGGGAACAGCCTCATTGGCACAGGGACCACCATTACTGGCGATATTGAAAGTAGTGGCGACATTCGGATCGACGGCATACTGAAAGGGAATATCCGTGGCGGCGCCAGGATCCTGATCGGGAAGGACGGCGTGGTGGAAGGCGATATTGAAGGCCTGAGCGCGGATATCATGGGAAAAGTGCAGGGCAGGATCGTGGTGAAGGAACTGCTGAACCTCAGGGGCAGCGCGTTCATCAAGGGGGATATCCGGGCTGGCAAACTGCAGATCGAACCCACCGTCGTTTTCAATGGCCAGTGCCAGATGGGTGAGGCCAGTGTGGTGGAAATGGCCAAGGACGACTATAAACATGCCCTTGCCAAATAAGGGTCCCGACCGGGGGAGGAACAGCCTATTGCAATATGCCGGCATGGCCACCCAATTCCTGGTGGCTATCGGCATTTCGGTTTTTGCGGGCTTGAAGGCCGATGAATACCTTGGGTGGAAGATGCCCGTATGGGTTTGGGTCTTACCTTTGCTCGTTATTACAGGGATGATCTACGGGGTTGTCCGGAACAGTTCAAAAAAATAGAATATGCTGAAAGGGTCACCGGCCCGTCCGATCGTATTGTTGTTCATTGTATTGAATGCTCTTATTATCGTCTTCCGCCGTTCCCTCACCAGTGAAGGATTTTTTGTCGATTTCCTCATCATAGGAAACATCATCCTGTTCGCGATGACGTTGTTATCGTTCTTCCTCCTGTACAGGGGCCTGAAAGCGACTTCAACACCCGCTTTCCTTCGTTCCGTCTATGGTAGCTTCATGGTTAAATTCTTCATTGTGCTGGTGGCCGTATTCGGTTACGCGTTCATGAACAAAGGGAATTTGAACAAGCATAGCCTTTTCACCCTGATGTTCCTTTACCTGGTGTATACTTTTCTTGAGATAAAGACTTTGATGAAGCTGAGCAGGAAAGTGAATTCAAATGGCTAAGCAGCAGGCACCCCTCGAAGCGCTCAGGCAGTTCCTCCCGGAAGGAACATTCGAACTGGTCTCCACTTATCTCCACACACACAAGATCCATCTAACGGTAACGAGGGAACGAAGCTCGATCCTCGGGGACTTCCGGAATGCGGCAAATGGCAAGAACCACCGGATCTCCGTCAACGGCAACCTGAATCCATATGCATTCCTGTATACGCTGATCCACGAGATCGCCCACCTGCTGGTCTATGACCGGTACGGTCATCGCGTGGCTTCGCATGGCAGGGAATGGAAATTCCAGTTCTCCCAGTTGTTGAAGGAGTTCCTTGGCGAAGATGTGTTTCCGGCCGATATACGTAGCGCCATTGCGTTGTCCCTGCAGAATCCTGCCGCCAGCAGTTGTGCAGAGGACCATCTGCTGCGTGCATTCAGGAAGTACGATAAAGCCGGCAGGGATATGTTTTTTGTAGAGGAAATTGAACAGGGCTGTCTTTTCTCACTGAAGGACGGGCGGGTTTTCAAACGCGGGCCCAGGATCAGAAAAAGATTTAAATGCGTGGAAGTCTCCAGCGGCAGGGAGTATCTGTTCAGCCCTGTGTACGAAGTGAAAAAAATGGCTTGATTGTTTTCGCATCGGGGGTTCAACAATTGAACTCCGGGAAGCCTGTTCCTAAGGCAGCCCCCTGGTCAAAGTGATTTTAACATCCAGCGTTCGCATCCAAAATGTCCCGTATTGCCCATGGGGCCATCCAGGTATTCGAATCCGAAGATCTCGTAAACCTTCAGTGCTTTTGTCAGTTCCGGCATTGACTCCAGGTAAACCTGGCGGTACCCCGTTTCCGTAGCCCTTTGCAGGCACTCGCTGATCAGTTTCCTGCCGAGGCCAATGCCACGCACTTCAGGCAGCAGGTACATTTTCACCAGTTCACAGGTGTCAGGCGGGAGGCCCTCCGATGGAAAGATCCCGCCCCCGCCGACGATCCGGTTGTCCAGCACCGCCACATTATACATCGCTCCGGGAACATCGAACAGTTCGAAAAGATGGTCCGTGGTAGGATCGAAATAGACTGTACCGGGATGATTGGCGCCAAATTCAGCCAGTGTATCCCTGATCACTTTGGCTATAGCGGCATTGTCAGAAGGCCGGATGGTCCTGATCACGATATCAGAAAGTTGCAACTCCATTCCCGAAAATAAAAAAAAGGGGCTTATGCCCCTTGATCGAATTATGGGTTAGAATAATTTTATTGGGCGGTAAACACGATGGTGGCCGTAAATGTAGTGCCGTTAGAAACCTGGGTTCCGGAGGCCTTAAAACTGCTGCTGGTCAGTTCCCTGATCGTAAGTGTTTCTGCAGGCTCGCTGATATCGTCGATGATGATCTTGGTATCATTTTCTGTCAATTGCCAGGTTCCTGAAGTGACAGTATCCGGATCGGTAGAAGCGCATTTGCTGGCGCCTTCAACAACTTTGTAGGTGCCGTCGGCTTTGAATTGCCAGATATCGTCCTTGTTGCATGATTCAAAAAAAGTATTGAATACACTGACCTCTGCAGATCCCACCTGTCCGGCGAGCAAGTCGGTTTGTTTCCAGTTCCTGGAAAGAAGGGCTGATTTTGAGGCTGCTGCGGTAGTATTATCGTCATCCTTGCTGCACGAAGAAAACAGGATGAATAAGGCGATCAAACTCAATGCAGCCGATCTGTGTAAATTGGTTTTCATGTGGCGATGGTTGGATTACATGGTATAACGCCATTCAGCAGGTGTTTATTGTACAGATCCTATGACCCGACCCCAGTCAGACCTGCATACATCACTATCTACTGCATTGAGCAACAGAATGTCAGGCGGAATATGGCGTCTTTTCCCGGTTCGAAAAATGGCTGCGATATTCAGGTATGGATACAAAAAAAGACGGGGCATTTGATATGCCCCGTCTTGTATTGATAACTGATGTCTTTAAGCTACTGATTTCCTGACCAGGTCAGCTGCTTCTGAAAGCAGGATGGCGCTTTGCACTTTCAGGCCGCTTTCGTCGATCAGTTTCTTGGCTTCCTCTGCATTGGTGCCTTGCAGGCGCACGATGATGGGAATGCTGATGTTTCCGAGGTTTTTATAGGCATCGATAACGCCCTGTGCAACCCTGTCGCAACGGACGATACCGCCGAAGATATTGATGAGGATCGCTTTCACATTGGGATCTTTCATGATGATCTTGAAACCGGCTTCCACGGTCTGCGCATTGGCTGTTCCGCCCACATCCAGAAAGTTAGCAGGGTCCCCTCCGCTGAGTTTGATCATATCCATGGTAGCCATCGCCAGGCCGGCGCCGTTCACCATGCAACCCACATTGCCGTCGAGTTTGACAAAGTTGAGGTTGTATTTGCCGGCTTCCACTTCCGTTGGATCTTCTTCATTCACATCACGCAGGGCAGCAACATCAGCATGGCGCATGAGTGAATTATCGTCGATGTTCATTTTGCAGTCCACGGCAACGATCTTATTGTCAGCCGCCTTGAAGAGCGGGTTGATCTCAAGCATGGAACAGTCGAGACCCACATAGGCATTATAAAGGCTTGTTACAAATTTTACCATGTTCTTGAAAGCTTCGCCTTCCAGTTTGAGGTTGAAGGCGATCTTGCGGGCCTGGAAGGGGAGCAGTCCACCGCCGGGGTGTACCCATTCCCGGTAGATCTTTTCGGGCGTGTCGTGCGCCACGTCTTCGATGTTCATGCCACCTTCGGTGCTGTACATGATCACGTTCTGACCCGTTGCCCTGTCCAGCAGGATGGACAGGTAAAATTCTTTTCTTTCAGAAGCGCCATCGTAATACATATCCTGGGCAACAAGGATCTTGTTGACCACTTTACCTGTAGGGCCGGTCTGCAAGGTGACCAGTGTGCCACCCAGTAATTTCTTTGCTATGTCAATTGCATCCTCAGTATTCTTGGCCACCTTAACGCCGTTTATGCCATTCTCCTTAATGGTTCCCTTACCCCGGCCACCCGCGTGGATCTGGGCTTTGATAACAGCAAAACTGCTTCCGTACTGTGTTTTGATCTGGCGATAGGCTTCTTCAGCTTCATGCACGGTGGAGCAAGCATATCCTTCCTGAACGGTCACATTATATTTCTTCAGTAATTCCTTGGCCTGATACTCGTGAAGATTCATAAATTAAATTGATGATTTAGGCGAAGATAATTAAAACGGACCTATTCTCGCCGCACTTACCGCAGGATCGTGATATAGCCTGCAAGTTTGGGAAAGCCTTCCATTTTGAGGTCGATCGCATAGTAATATGTTCCCGCAGGAAGTGGTTTCCCGTTCCTTGTGCCGTCCCAGGGCCTGGAATAACCTACATCACGGTAGATGAGCTGACCTGCAGCGTTATATACTTCGGTTATACATCCTTCAAATGACCGGAGCTGTTCGATCTGCCACACGTCGTTATAGCCATCCCCGTTGGGTGTGAACGTGTTGGGGAGCTTTTTAAAGTCAAACACTTTTACTGCCACTTCGTCCACTGACGTATTCCTGCATCCGGTATTTGAGGTGGCGGTCAGCCGGTAGCGTGTATCAGCAGGTGGGCTGACCGTTGGGCTGACCAGGGCAGGGTTGTCCATATGGTTCGAAGGTGTCCATACAAAGCTGACATCGGTGCCTGAAACCGTTCCTTTGAGTTGGGCACTGTTTCCTTTCAGGATCTTCTGGTCGGGCCCTGCATCGGCTTTCGCCAAGTTGTAAATGTTTATCATTACGCTTCCTGTGTCCGTACAGCCTACTGCATTGGTGACTGTGGCAAAGTACCGGGTGGTATTGGATACGCGGGCTACGGGGCTGAACACGGTATCACTGCTTAATCCGGTTGCCGGTGTCCATTTAATGCGTGTGCCGCCAGAGGCAGAAAGCGTCACTGGTGATCCTTCGCAAACCGCCTGGGGTCCAGGCATTGAGATCACCACATTTTCCAACACCTCGATGTTGACGCTGTCGTTCGCGGAGCAGCCATCTGCGTTGAAAACCCTGACCACGTAACGGCCGGCCTGGTTGTACCCGATGTTTGGCAGGGATGGATTTTGGGCAGCGGATGTGAATCCAACCGGTCCTGTCCACACGTAGCTGCTGCCGCCGCTGGCGGATAGGGACACATCAGAGAGATGGCAGGCGCGGATGTCGGGCGATGCCTGGGCCTGAACCCTGGGGCTCACCTTTACGGTCACGGGTTGGGAGGCGATCCGGCAGGAGGGAAGGTTTATGCTGATTCCATCTGCGATCAGCACGCGGTACAGGAAGG
>Ga0315904_10003101_pt1 | contig 24936 bp, 18 predicted proteins | sample LakEriMetagenome_6_FD_203529 | JGI IMG/M metagenome (GOLD analysis project Ga0315904, IMG submission 203529) | Freshwater fungal communities from buoy surface, Lake Erie, Ohio, United States - Buoy 12 MA120 | ecosystem: Environmental > Aquatic > Freshwater > Lake | place: USA: Lake Erie, Ohio... | reverse complement strand
AAAATAATAAACAAAAAAAAAATGGATTTACAAATTGCGGTCTAAAATTAAGACCAAGACATGAACCAACCAGACGCTGTCTTCGTGACCCCTCCTACTCTTCTCAATAACAGAGCAAGAGTATAAACATAGCTCCCTGACTTCCTAGACGCCAGACAATACGACTAAGAGACATTCGTTGCTCTTCAAGACTTCTCATGCAACATTGATGCGTTGCCTCTGATGGGTAATTCGGCTGTACTCATAGTAGAAACAGCATTACCGCAATTTGAGATATTACCGGGTATCAGGGCTTTGCTAAATAACCAAGGTATGCACACCTAGTGGCAGTACAGGCAAGGTGGCCCTATTCCTAGGACCATCGATAATGGTGCTTATGCTGAAGAGTCTAACGACATTACTATGTTCTGCACACCAATCTACGTTTTGGGAGGACAACACGTGGTCCTAGGTCGTGCTGTTATCAAGAATGACTAATTGACTCATTACCAGGTTTTCGATACGGGTAATCAGACAGAGCAGTACAGACAGTACGTAGAGACTTTCATGATCGGTATCGTCTCACGCAAAACCTCCTTTCAAGTAGACCCTCAAGTACACAGACTTGAATTCAGACGTCTTGAATCAGAAGATACATGCGAAGAATGTGTGGCAATCCTGTACTCCTACTTCATATTGCACCACTACGAGAAGGCGATGAATCCTCGCAACATTCCTCTTGCCAAGTACAATCCGCTCTATCACAATGTGAATAAGTTCTACGTTTAGAACCACTACAGCTTCGAACAGATCGTCTTCAGGTGTGTGTAGCTTTCACAAGCCAACAACTACATTACACAGATACCCAGTGACCGTCCTTCAAACCCTCTGCTCATATGGGTATTCAAACTTCTTTTCATACGCGACACTAGTGATACCTTCTTCGACTAGTACCTAAACGACCTCCCACTGATAGATCCTAACGCAGACCGAACTGTGAGTGAATCTACTCCTGAACCCCCTTATTACGAGGAACTTGGATCTGAACCAGATGTTGACATGAACGAACTCATGGATGACTAGCCTCAGCAGCAGTTCATAGTACCAGCCCAAACTCGCTTCAATGTAGCAGATGGACCTTCTGCGATAGCAAGCGGTATATGTGCACAACTAGAAAGACAGTAAGCACGACTAGCAAGTAGAGAAATGTAAGGACAACACATCTACTGGAACTTGAGCCTTGGTTTCACACGAGTCAACCGTGATGTAGCTCGAAGATACATCATAGGCTTCAACGCTAACAATATAGCTAACACACCGCTAGGTACTGTCTTCACTGCTTTAGTCTAGTTCTTGTCTGAGTTACACTAAAGCTTCACTGACTAATACTCTGAAGAGGCTGAAATGTAAGACAGGGATAACGTTCGGTTTAACATAAGAGTGGAAGATTACTAATTCGGCACCCGTGAAGAGATCAATGCACTTAAAGCTCGATCTAAATACGCAAACGCGGATCAGATCAAAAAGCTATCCGTTCTTATCAGTCGTATAGGCAGAGAAAGAGGTAACAGAGCATACGCGTTCTACACTAAACTTAACGCTATAGCTAGCAAACTCGCATGCGCAAAGAATACCGAGTTTGATGCTCTTCTACATAGCAGTCAAGGTATAGTAGACCACCATACCATGCAATCACTGCAAATTGAGTCGTTCCATCTCATAGAGTAACTTGATCAAGTAGAAGGTACTAACTTCATGAAGAAACCATGTTTAGAGTAGACATTCCTTGCTGTAGTCCTTGATATCAGTTCAAAGACCAAACTACTATCAGAAGAAGATAGAGCATTCGTCCATCAAACCATAGCAAACAGAACACATCTATTTGCAGGTGATAATACTCATCGTATACATCGCCTAGTCGATATAATCGTCAATTTATGTGTATACAAAGACTATGGATTCTGCAAACCAGACGAACTGTAAAAGCTTCAGATACAGTCCAAGTCTGGCTGTGTAAACCAGTTCATACTCTAACTAAACAAGTGTCTGGACAGACATAACTAAAGATGCCAACCTAAGAGACGTTTCCAAGTCAAGTTGCTCACGGCTGCATAACTCTACAAGCTTATCCAAATACAACCTAACAAGAACCGACGACGTAGACACGGTGAACAGATAGACGAAGCAGCCACTTCTTCAAAGATTATTGAATATCTTAAAGTAGACCGTTGTCACGCAGATGACCTGTACATCTTCGTCAAATTCAGAATGCATGTATACATATACGATCTCCAACAGCTCATTAGTGCATGCAAACATATACTAGCCCAAGACGCTAATCTATACAAGAGACCATGCATGGAGCTGACTCCTTCACCTTCATTACATACCTTCAATATCGAAGGAATCAGACGCAGATATGAACAATACCCTGACAGTTTCAAACTCGAACTCAAAGACTTGATTCTGTAATTACTCGAAGAAACGTCTGTTGCATGCAATGTATTCGATTACTTCACTAGGTTTGATTACAAGACCCATTTGTACAAAGAAACACAAGTAAACAACGTAATGAGTCTTCCTACATCCAAGCTCGATTAATTGTTCGAGTAAGCAGCCTATACGCAAGACAGAGATAATGAATCAGTCGAACCACAATGTCTCTTTTCTCAACACATATTCAAAACGTACCAATCAGTAGACCACATGTCTGTAAGATCCATATCAGGTAGAGTATACCTCAAAGACTTGATCACTGAATAACGCAAGATATACTTCTCTACGATTGCAATGCTTGCTATTGACATAGAGACACTTACTATCGATAACAACGATGGATAAGGTAATCAGTTCCCTTACGTGATATGTGTGTTTGGTACATACAGATCTCTAGACGACAAGTATTCTCTCAAACTCAAGAAAGCAGTGCATACATTCAGAGGCGTGAGTTGTATAAAACAGTTCATAAGTTGGCTGTAAACCGAAGGTATCATACTAGATCCCAACAATGATACACACAACCGTAATCTAGCAGCACATTCATACTTGAACGGTAACTGGGTTCCTTTCAATACCATAGTTGCCCACAATGGTTGTAAGTTTGACTTCAAGTTCATTCTAGATGAATTGAGCAATGTCACTAAGGTAAATACCCTTGGAACCAGTCTCGACTTTAAACAACTTCGAACTCCAGAGCTTCTCTTCACAGACTCGTTCCTGCTTGTTGGTCAGTCTCTTGCCAAATTTACTTCAACGTTTTCATCCAACGTTGCAGAGCGTTTCTCTCAGATACCCACATCTGATCACTAAAAGCTCGTGCATGAATTATATGGATGCGTCGATCAAAACGTCAAAGGAAGCAATACAGACATTATAGGTTTAACCTATCAGATTTACTGCTAATGGGAGAAGACCAACGATAAGCGACTCTAATCCATTCACAAGTATTGCTTGCTTGATTGTTCATCCTTGTTCTTCGCCTTCTACGTCTACCTGGAAACAGTCTATACATCATCCGTGAATCGACCAGTCTATATTGAGGATTATACAGGCATTACTCACGTATTCAACTAAAACGTGATACATGTGACAGCACCCTCCATGACCATGCAACACTACAAGCTGATGCAAGAAACCGTGCTTCGTCCTAACATCAATGCACTCCCAATCGAACAACTATCGTATACAGGAGGGTTGACTATGGCTAACATATCAAGAGGTGGTATCGGAGTAAGCATCGACATAAACTCATCTTACCCTACAGCTATGATGAATAAGTAGCCAGCTAAACACTATCCCGCTGATTCCAACAAACATCGTTTTGATAGTAAATACATATCTAATGACATACTGGTTGAGTATGCTCACATGCAAACCATACGATAAATTAACCAAACGATAGACGTTAGTAAAGGGATACACGCCACCTTGATCTCTGCAGGGTAATCGTTCAATATAGAATCATACTGTCTATATGAGATAACGTTCAAAGTCAACAGGACTAAATGCTCCATGTCTGCGTTCTAGTGTATGTCAATGCAACGGGAGATGCTCATTGAACCATCCCAATTCATACCTCACACAGAGGTCAACTCCAAGACCAAACAGATAGAAGGTACTTGGCAATGGGGTATCAATATACTGTACATGCTTAAAGAAGGATTCCTAGAGAACCTTCACATCAGCAGGATGATCAGATACGAAGGTGTTGATCTCTTTGGTAAATTCATCACTGGTCTATACAACAAACGACTAGAAGCCAAAGCAGAGAATGACGAAGTAAGATCACACATATGCAAGTAACTCATGAATTACCTCTACGGCAAATTTGGTTAGAAGACACTAAGCACAGTACACAGAGGAGAGCCAGAGGAGTTGTATGACATAGTAGTAGAATACAACTAGCTTAACCAGTAACAACAGATCGTTCCACACACTCGTAAATTTAGTATCGAGACACAACAAGTGGAGGACGAAGGCATTCACATGGAAGCACATCTGCTAGCTCACAGACAAAAGGTATCTTACTACAACATTCAGCAGACCTTCAAGTTTATATCAACTAACAAGAAGTTATCTCTGAAGGAGGTTGAGGGCGAGCTAGATCCAGACCAATTACAACCAGCCAATGAGTATAAGATAAAGCGTCACTGTCATCAGCTCGTAGTACAACCCGACATGATCAGACAACTACACTCCGTAGGTTCTCTTACACGTGTTGCTTCGTTGATAACTTCATATGGTAAACTACAGTTAGTTCAAGCTTACAACAAGCTGATGTCTCTGAACCAAAAGGGTAAACCAGATATAAAGGTATGTTACGGTGATACAGACTCGTTGCACTTGTGTATGCAAGACAGGATAGAATGGGAAGTAAACCAAAGCTAGGATACAGATATCAAAGATCGTTTCCGCTTCATATGCTCTTTACAAGCTAAATTCGAGTCTAATCAAACCATGGACCCAGGTGAGTTAAGATACGGTGCTGAATGTCTAAGCAAGGTAGTTCTCTGGTCAAGCATATACAAGGAGATCACTCAACTACAGGTATATGATGCAACCAAGTTCGACTAGTTCGTACCAGTCAATATGGTTGATAGTCTTCGACTAGGAGGACTCAAAGTAGAACATCTGTCTGCAGCCCAATCGTTCAGTGCACCTAAACAGTACTCACAACTACAGGTCGACCCTATCCCAAACACGGTAAACAAATTCACTGATGTGCTTGGCTTCTCAGTCAAAGGCAAGGGTGTTAATAAGAAGGCACTACAGCAGTAACCTCTAGCATGGGTACAGCAAGAGAAGACGTATACACATACGGTGATGCATCTTACGAAACATCTATTAAACACACCTAGCGTATCCTAGTTCTTGTAAGCAACTAACTACATCTACTTCAATGACCAACTTGCGAAAACTGACAACCCGTTACATCGTCAAATGATCAGACAGTTCCTAGATGAGTTAGATGAACCGTCTTCCGACTACTCATACCTCGTAGGCAGAACACTGAAGCAAATGTGTTTTCATTTCAGAAACATCCTTACCAAGGAGTTAGACCTCTACTCTGCTAATGAAACAGTGAATCAATAGTTAGTAGAAGCTGCCTAGTCAATCGCATGTATATTCATCAATGCAGGCAGTTTCTAAACTACTGGAAATTCTGTGTGTATTAGGAGTGTTATGAAGACGATCATGCCTAGCTTTAGAAAGCGTGACTTCGACTTGGATAACACGGAGAGAGACGGACACTTCGTCACTAAACCATACGACACCTTATTCCACTTTGAACTGATGTAGAACATACAGTCTACTATCCTCAGACACATAAGGAAGCTGCTCGTCAGTACTCCTTAATTCAAACGGAAGATAGTAGAGTTTGCACAACGTTAAGACAGCACCTCATTCTCCTCACAGATCCGGCTTCATCTCTATACCAACTCACTCGCTGAATAGAGTGTAAAGCAAATGATGGGGATGTTCAGTACTGAAACACAGAGACAGATAGCACAACAGCTAATCCTTAAACGCATAGACAAAACCGTGTTCGATCCACTGTAACCTAACAGATAGCAAGCTCGACGTGTAAACATGATCCAACTTGGGTATGAGATCACGAACCTGTACAGACTGATGTTCATCACTAACTCCAGCATACTGTCCAGCATACTCACTATTATCAGCTAACATCTAACAGTGAGAACGCAGATGATAGTTACGTCTTAACCAGGACAGATCAAATCAAATATCAATGATATAGAGCTTGACATAGCCTTCTTCTTAATGGTCTACTGTGACATATTCAACGTTACCCAAGAACACGTTGAACGATTCAAAGAGTTGTTCTTGGACATCACAAAGAAGTACGACAATGAGAAGCAGTTCAAACAGAAGATCATAGAGAACCACATACAGAGAAAGAAAGGAGACTAGTACAGAGATCTACTCCAGCTTGCAAGTGAGGTATGCTCTCACTCTCTACTCCATAGGAACCACATGAACGAGTTAGTCCTATGCAACACTCGGTTCCTCATCTTTACTCTGTTCAAGAAACACAAAGACCTACGTATCGATACAGATCCCTTGTATGATACACTGCTGTAGATATCTACATAGTCTAAAACGACTCCGTACCAGCAAACCATACACCAAGCACAGCAGGTCATCCAATCCAATGTATACCACTTCATAAAGCAACTCAAGCAAGACAACCTCACGATATACGATTGCTTCGATCCTAAGGTGGATATGAATATGATGGACGAGAGCGACATGTAGGCAGAGCAGGCAGTGTGCGTCAACGAACCACTCCTCACGATAGAAGAACAAGAAGCACAAGACAGATACACAACTCGTATGCAAGAAGCTGTATACCATCACAACAGGACGCTAGAGAGAGAACAAAGCTTGTTTGACTACCAAGGCATAATCAACAAGAAAGACGAAGACCAATCAATGGCGTTTTTGAACGAAGTCCTTGATTTGCTTGAACCTCCCGTGTATGTGAATGTTATCAGAAATGCTTAAGACAGCGATGACTACTCAGACTGAATTGATTATTATAATTAATTATGTCACAAAATTCTTAACCAGAGTCCGCACCTATCGTGATGTCGTCTCCTGCAGAAGAGTCGCAGGCTTTGCCAGTTCCAGTCGCACAATCACCCGAGCCTAAACCGAAAGTTGTTAAGAACAGAAAGGTGACCAAGAAGGTTTCAGTTTCGCAGCTAGATGAACAAGCTTAGCTTCCTGTCGTGAACCTCGCACCTGTTTTTGAAGCCGCTGCGACGGAAACTGTTTAAAACGAGGTTCAAAATGAGACTAATGCGATGGAGATTGACGACGAGTCCGTTGTCGACGAGTTTGAGTAGATCCCTAATGAGAAGTAAAGGGAAATGGCTTATGTTGCTAGGAAGGCATTGAAGCAAGAACTCACCAATCAAGGCAAGCGTATTGTGAGTGACTTCCTTGGAGACAAATTCGATGGTGAGCAGAAGGACAAGATTTCCACCATGATCACGCGTCTCTATGACGACTCCAAGACATTTTTCCACGCTGTGAAGCACGCCAACAAGGGTGCGATACGTGGAGCTTTCAAGAACCTTGGTAAGGTCAAGCTGCTTGATTCCTCCAAAGCGATTCAGAAGATCAAGAAGGACAAGATACAGACGTTTAAAGAGTTCTTAACTAACAGACTCTCCTGATCACAGGGTGTACATTCGTTCAGTGTTCAACCTTCCCAATAACAAGTTTATCTGATATGCTTCTGTAGAGTCGGGCAGAGGGTCATAGATGCTCCTCCTATCCAGCGAAAGCCTCCTTAAGAACTGGTCTCTTTCTTGGTGTGACATTGACTGTAGTTGAGACAGTAAGGTGGTTTCCTCTCCTTGTTGTGTTACAATGTCCATGTCACCTGTCAATGGGTTCAGCTGTCCGTTGGGAGTCATCATTTATCTGGGCATCCCTCCTGTGCGAGTCATATGATCTCTCTTAGAGATTGTCGGTCTTTAACCTATTCTGTTTCGGATGTTGTCTGTCTATGGGTTCGCAGCACCCTTCTACGCGACGATCAACGATACCATCCTCTTTAACTCCTACTCCCTGTCCTTTTACGATATAACCTTCTCCATCTATGCAGCAGACAACCCTACATTATCAGCAGACAGTACTGCAGGAGCATTTATCATGGGTGCAGCTGCTTTGACTTCGTCATTCTAAATCATTCTGTTTATAATTATAACTATGCACAACTACTAACGATCGTCTTTAGGTAACTACTTCACACAGAACGAAACAGGGAGATACTTCGCTGAGACTGCTGGTTCCATGTTGGATGCAGCTACATTCGGTCTTGCAGGAGATTTGTACAAGATGGCTGTTGATACAGATATTGAGACAGGAGGTTTAGTCTCGTCTGCCTAGGACGCTATCATGAAACCAAGCATTATGCTAGCAGATGCTTTAGTCGGAAATACAGATGCAGGCAAGAATTGGCTTACGTTCTTCTAAGACAACTTCTTACTATCTGGACACAAACGTGCAAGAGAGCAAGCTAGGAGCGCAGGTGCAGATGGTGTAGAAGATACTAGCGGAACTAAAAGGAGAAAGATAGACGACGGTCCTTAATCTATTAACAGAGAAATCAACACCAACAACATGATGTAGGGCTACACAGGGCTTCGCTACCAACTCCCTCGAGACATTGATGCTTTAAAGGAAAGAGCTATGGGAAGAGTTCCTCCTGGACTCAGATCAGGAGAAGCGCTAAGACAAATGCATTCAGCAATGGCAAGGTTGTAATCATATTGAATTAACCACTTTAACCTAATTGTTCTGTCTCTGCTTGAGCTCTATGAATAGCTCAATCGTGTACTTGCCGCTTAGAAGCGTGATGCTTTCATTGAATTCGTCTACTAGTCTCAGTTAAAAATTACGTAGTCCATCCAGCTGCTCCTAGTGTAAAGCATGGAAGTTTGTCTAGTACCAAGGCTTGCTTATCTGCAGAGGTGCTTCACCCATCTCGTATTGTAACAGTACATTAGTCTTTCCTCTGCCATTACCATCCCAACTGTTAGTGTTCAAACTAGTAAGTATCTATACGTGTTCAGTAGCAAACATATTCGAAGACAAAGGCAAGTTCTGCTGCACATACTAGATGTCAACTTCGTTGTGCCACAAGTCATCGTCTTGGTATAGTATCTTATATGCCAAGGGGAACAAGGAGTATTGGCTGTCTACGAAGCATCCTATAGTGAAGTTCTGCTGCATGTCCAATCCCAGCATACGACCCATCAAGAAGGTGTTCGACTCTCTCTGGTCTGCTACAGATAACTACACTTGGTAGTTCAACATAATCAGTCTACCACTCTCGTATACGATACCATCTTTCGACATAATCGTCTGATTGTACAGCTTGTCGCTACCACTAGTCACAATAGCAAATTTACCATTTTGCTGGTCAAACTACAGCTAATTGGAATGGAAGAACGTGAAGAAGTTAAGCTCATTCTAGCTGTAGTCCAGCACCGATGCATAACCCTGTGTCAGATCAAACTCCATCTACAATAGCTTCTAGCTTATCCCTTCTCTTAGGTTGTATTCTAGCTCAGTAGCTGTTAACAGATCTGTCCTCCTGGTAGACTACACACCACTCCAATGATAGCCTTAACCGTCTTAATCCATACCGGTAGGGACAAACTAGATGAACACAGGCGTAGACCCACCCTCATTTTCTATCTAAGTGTCCAACACACCCTACGTCCAATAACCATCCTGTCTGTTACTGAACGTTATGAACGTCTGCTATACAGTATCAAAGAAGTATATGTCTACTTTGATACCTACACGCATAGACCTTGATACGTTAGGTATCGAGTTGGGAATCACGACCTTGTTAACATAGTATGTGCAGTCGTTCCCTTGGTAACTGTATGAGCTGGTCATGTTTTGGAAGTTTTTACTCAACCCTTACAGCGAAATTTGGACATCTGCTTGGTTTGACGAGATTTCAATCATTTACGTCTCTTTCTGCTTATCATGCTGAAGCACTATCTACTCAGTATTACTCGCATTCACCGTTTACTTATCCAGAGAGCCTTGTGGCAAACCTTGGTACATGTTACGTGCAATCGCTGGAACCTAGTTCATAGGCAGTTATCCGTCTTGCACCTGCTGTTTTATTTGATCTAGAACGAGACTTTTAACCGGACCTAGCATCTAGCTAGTTACCTGTCTCGCAACCATACGTTACTGCAAGTCGCGATTCATTTATTAGTTTTAAATGTAATTGAAAAAGAATATAGCTGGTGCAGACTAACTCATCAGCAAGAACAACACAAGCTAATTCAGTTCAGCGGCTAAGTCGTTTCGTCCTGATGGTGTAGAACTCACCGATCCAGAGAAGACATACCTTTTGCCTCACTTCCTGATGTTGCTTGTAGGCAAGCCTGGTAGCGGTAAAACAACCATGATCAAGCATCTCGTAATGGACAAGGAGTTCTACAGGAACAAGTTCGACCACGTCATGTTGGTCTCTCCTAGTTTCAACAAGATAGGATTACCTATCAATACACAGAACATGACAAGCGAATTCTCACTAGACTGGATCTATAGGAACCTGGAAAAGGTCAATAAGCTACAACAGGCTAAACTAGAGAGGATTGTAAGCAGTGACATGTGGCGCAACAGTCTACATCCCGAAGAGAGTCAACAGCTACTCAAAGCCATTACAGAGGAGACTAAAGGACAAGGAGGGTTAACACACATGTCAAACGTTCTCTCTACTAAAGCTTCAGACATCGCGATGTTTGCCGGTACGAGTCAAAGAGGCAACGACGAGTACGTACAGCTTAATCTCAAGAAAGGCGCATATCAAAACACATTCAGCACCGGTAAAGGTAAGCTAGGTAAGACGCTTTCAGGCGAAACGTACATGATGCAGCAAATAAGTAAAGCAATAAACCAACAAGGAAACAACCCTAATTACACTAGGAAGAGATCCAGCAAAGCCATGGTTAAGAAATCGCTCCTTCAACAGATGCCTCAGGGAGGTTACGCTGAGAACAAGAAGGACGAAAACTTCATGAGTCAGTTCATCAAGAATACAGCTAATTTAGACAAAAAGTTCATATCGATGATGAACCAACAGCAACTAGTAGAGCAGAAGACCAACGTGCTGATTATACTAGACGATGTCATTGGTCCTATCAAAGCTCTGCAGAACGACCCGTACTTGGCATAGCTTATCTTCAACAGACGTCACTTGGTAGCAAACGGAACGGTGAGCATAATCCTAGTAACCTAAAAGTACACTATGATCCCTGCTCGTATCAGAAGCAATGCCTCGTGGATCATCCTCTTCAGGCTTAACCCCTTAGACTTCGACAATGTGTTCCAAGACGCATTCACTGGGTCTCTCCGTAGATGGAAAGAGTTACTGACCTTTGTGTTTGGAGACGAAGACCAAAACATGATAGACATGGATAAGCAGAGGAAAAACAAGAACTTCGATAACCTGGGGATATGGGTTGAAACAGACACGTACTTCAGTAACTTCCAGCAGATAACGCTTGGTAGTATGAGTATCAAGGGAGACGACTACAAGAGAAAGCTAGCACCGCTAGTCGAAGAAAAGATTGATCCTTTTGATAAGACAGAGTTAAAATCATGAATTAGTCGCCTTGATAATTGCATACAACATTTTGTTAATTGGTCTAGTCTCTGTGTCTCCAGTAGCGGTTGATGATCCTGTGATCGTGTGTGTATGAGTCGATGAAGTTGTTGTTGTTTTCTCTGGTATGTTAACGCTTATAGTATGCGTATGTGCTCCTGTAGTCGATGTGTTATGAACGCCGATTTTAGACCATTAGGAAGACTCATATGATAATCCACTACCGTTTGCTGTACCTTCAGTATAATCTATAGTGTGGAAATGATCTCCAGCTGATGCTGTAACAGCAGCTACAGTGAAGGCAGTAATTGTATGTGTATGAGCACCACCAGCTGATGATGTGATGTTGATATCGTGTATGTGAGACTGGAGTGCGCCTAGCTGTTCACTTAAAACCAGTCTTCCTTGCGACTGACATCTAATAAACGTATTGTTCAAGTTAGGTGTCTAGGCTACACCAAGCAAGGCGAACAGGTCTGGGTATGATGATTGACTGAACGAAGACCCATCACACAACAACCACTTCACAGGTGATTAAGTGTACTGTTACACATTGCACGTGTAGATAATGCATCCGACCATCATTGAACTCGTGGATGAGGATCCCGAACCTGAACCTGTGGTAAAGTCAAAGAAAGGAAGGATGCCAGTTACACCAGTGGTTCTGTATGGTGTGTACGGGATAGTCCATTCCTTTTATTCACCTCCAAAAGGGTAAGCAGTATCAGTGTTACACAGCGCTGAGATGTATGTCTTGATACCTTCAAAGAATGCTTCCTGGAACGACCATCCATTGAACTCGGTGATGTTGTTAGCGTAAACCAATTGTCTCACATCCCTCATCAGGTAATCGTTGTTCTGGTTGGTGTAGCCAGCAGTCTCTGTAGGGATATCATTGTAGCAATCACCGCTAGGGAACGAGTAGTAATTGGTCATGTCCGTATGACCAGTGATCTGCTTAGTTATCTCAGTGGAAAACTTAGATAGCGCTGAACCGATTACACCTATCTAGATGACACTGTACGACTATACTACTGCGAGGTTAGAGCTAAGCACAAGCTTTAAACGATTGGTCTAGTCTACGAACAAATTGAACTGGTCTATGAGTGTAAGCAGCAGCTGCAGATTAGTGTCGACTTCTGTTTCTACGGCTGTCAGTCTCTAACCTACACCGTAAGCTGATTGGTTGATGGTTGAGATCTGTTACGTCTAAGTAGTCGCGGACGATTCCATTGTTTCCATCCTAGTGTTTAAACTAGTTAGAGCAGCGTCTGTTGCTTAAGTCAAAGTGTTAGTAGTATTAGAGATAGTTTGATTATTCTGTTGGAGAGCAGCTATGTCGGATTCTGCCTCAGTCATCTTTTACTGTAGAACTGTCACACTCGTAGTCGTTATTGCTTGAGAAGTCTACAATGCTACTATCTGGTTGTTCTGGGTTACTGCTGAGGATTGCATTGCAGTGTCTCTCGCATTCAAACTAGCTACCTCAAGGTTGAGGGTATTCACACTAGTCTGTATTGAGGTTATAGATGAACCCTGTGTAGTCTGCGTACTCTACAGAGAAGTTATCTATGTAGCCTGCGTAGTAGCCGAACTCTCCATCGTAACCATTCTGTTAGTCAAGTTAGTGTCGGTAGTCTTAGCCGTAGTCATATCAGTATTTAGTGTAGCTACATTACCTTTGACTGTAGTCATTTCGCTCTGCAGAACAGCGACGTCGCTCGTAAGTTCTGATACATTATCTAGTAAACCACTTACGTTAGCTGTAAGACCAGAGACATTTGTTGTTGTAGTTGTCTACTATTGTTACAGTGTTGTTATCTGAGACGCTTGCGTACTAGCCGAACTTTCCATAGTAACCATTCTACCAGTCAAATTAGTATCATTGGACTTAGAAGTAGTCATATCAGTCTTCAGTGTATCTACATCACTCTTCAGTGTAGTCACATCACTTTTCAGTGTGGTAACATCGCTAGTCAAACTATTAACACTAGTAGTGAGAGACGATATGTTAGTAGCTGCTGTAGTGGATTGTTGCTACAAGGTTGTTATCTGTCCAGTCTACGTATTCTGCGTGGTTTGAAGCGCTTGCTGTTATGTGTTCAATGTGTTAACAGCTGTGATGATACTGTTCGATGTATTCGTCAAAGTCTGCACGTTTGTAGCTGTAGTCTGCTGTTAAGTATACAACTACATGATCTGAGTAGTCTAGGTGGTTTATGATTCTTCCAGCACGTCTAACCTGGTATCCAGACTGTTCAGCTAAGTCTGCACTGTACTCAATTAAGCTACCTGCTGCTTCAACGTATTAACATCATTCACAAGTGTGTTGATAGTTTACTGTTGTTATTGATTAGTCTGCTCTATTGCTAACCGCAGAGAATCTTACTGTTCGATTTAAGCCTGTAGGTCATCCAAGATATCGTTGGTTTGCAGAGTGTACTACTCCACATAGTCTTCTAAGTCGTTTACCCTCAACACAACATTAGTCTACCCCGCAGGACTTAGGGATTAAACAATCTACTACAGTTACGATATAGCTGTCTGCATAGCAGTGATTGTCCCGTTTTGAGTCTGAATGGTTCCTTCCAGTTACACAGTCTTCTTAGTAAGCTGATCGATTAAGGGTCCAACGGTTTTACCTGCGTCTGAGCCTGATGACCCGTTCATGAACGATTTCATTGTAATGAATTAAATTATACATCTAGTGCAGAACGTGCAGGGTAAGTCACACTATCAGCACTCTACACAACAGCAGATACAATATCACAAGGAAAACAGAATCATAGGAAATGACACAACTCCAAACAATTACGTTAACATGCATGGGTAAAACAATATCCGTTTCCCTAATACTAGCATGTACGAACACTAGTTCAATACACACATGAGATCTGTTTCTACCAATAAGATAGTTGATGGTATGAACCCCAGCAGTTTGGCTGTGTAGTCAAACCCTCTATCTCTATACTCTGTGTACACAATGTCCAATATACTTACTCCTGCTAACATACAGCAATGGACTAGTGTTACAGACAAGTCGATTTACGAAGGGCTTTAATCTTAACTGACAGAGACGGCAAATACCCAGTTGTCCGCCAAATACGGCGAACTAGGAGATGGTGCGTAAAAGGAAGCTATGAGACACAAGTTTGCTTAGGACGCAGTTGGGTAAGGGATAGCTTAGAACCTCAACCACATTGCCTACGACAACCTCAGCATGAGTGCAGGGCTTCCCACACGTTCGTTTGATTTCGACGCAGCCAGACACCAAGCATCCAGTACTAATAGTTTGATTTCCTTAGGCTTATTAATTAATTAAGTTAAGAAGTGATGTTTAGTGAGTTGTACATGGAGTAGCCTGATGGGTAATCTCAAAATCGATCATTAGATAGTTAAGACATTAACGATGAGTCTTTCCAGTTGAAATTTTCGGCTAGTCAGGTAGAACACCTCGTACAAACCCTGTTAAAGAACTCTAAAAACGACTAGCCCGTGAATCAAGGGTCATACTTGCCTGATTTGGTCTAATAATTTGATGATCTTATCGACGGAAAGGGATAGTTGGGCTACAGACGCCAATAAAAACGAGCATAGCTTATAGACGGCATGATAGACTAAATTGATCATTTGTTGTACGATGAGTATGACAAAGATATAGATAAAAACGAGTAAAGGTTCATTAAGCCCACTTTGCATAAGGTTATGGACAATCTCAATATTCGTGACATGAAGACATTGGTATCAGACCTCAGACAGGCCGTATACACCAAGTTGGGTGATGACTCTAAAGTGATATTAAACCACTATCATGCTAAACAGACGAAGACACTGTAACAGTTCATCGCCAAGTTTCCGCGGACACATACCACTTTGACTGATACGGTTCTGGAACAGATGTGTTCATTAGTGTACAAAGACTCTGTGCAGATCAAGATGGATAGTATCAAATCTAGGATCGCTGATGATTTAGATAGGAATGATGAGTATGTGTAGTAGAAGAGTGATACTCTGACTAGGATAAAAGCTGAGCTTGATAGAGCAAAGGGTATGTTGAAAGAAGCGGAAAGACAGACCAATCACACTATGATTATGAGCTTGAATCAACATATAGCTGAACTCCAGCATAGCTACAACAATGAAGACAGCAAGCAGTACGTTCCTTAGTAATCCTCTACTTCTGATCCTATACCTGCATTCTCAAGAGGCTTCACTCTACACCAATTCAAAATCAACTAGAAGTTTGTTGTAGCAGAACCATACGACAGTACAGTTAACAGTATTAGAATACAACACACTACTGTAATCCAATACACAGACTACCTGTTCAATGCTGCGTTTCAAGAGAAAGAGAACAATCAAAAACAGCTGATAAAGGACTATCTCATAGTGTGTGAGTGGGTGTGCTAGCTTTACCAGCAGACTCAAACTGAATGGTATGATTGGTTCGTTTAGTTCATTAGACCTTAGATAGGTGTTATGAAGCAACTGCAGTCTTACAATACAGCTCTAAAGGAAACTATGAACTAGCGTAGTCTTATGGGTGTAGTAAACAAACTAAGCTTTGCGAATGTGTAGGAAACTGACTTTTAGATGGTAGTGTAGCCCCAACCCACATAAGACGAAGCTAGCCTGTTACACACAGCGTTTTGTGGTTAACTAGATCTGTTCTTCCAAAGGATGTCAGATGAGATCTCCACGTAGAGACAGCCTGTACCTTCGTTGGGATGTAAGCTGTAGAGAGTCTCAAATGCTACTCACTACGACAATAACTTCATTCCTGATCTGGAAGGATTGCAACAGGGATTGCTTGATACACAGCAGGACATGTACCACTCTACTGCTTATATGAGTAAGCAGTCAGCGCATGGAGACCAAGGTTTATTCGATCATTTGAACTTTAAGACTTCTCTACATCACGCTGCTAACATGGTTAATGACATCGCGTTGCTCGAGTCTATCATTGATTGTATCATGCTAACACCAGGACAGTTCCGAGTAGGCTACGAGGTATTCATTACGCAGTGTAGCTTGACTACAAGGTAGGTGATGATAGGTCTAAACACACAGCATTCCACCTTCAACCTGCAGCTTAAACAGAGCGACTTCTTGATCTGTAGCTAGCTTGATAACGAACAAGATTTCAGGTATACACATACAAAGGTCTTTGTAAAATCTATAGGGATCATGTATGATATGGCATGTGTATTCCTGTCGTTGTTTACACATAGGTTCAATACTACTACGACAGAGGGTGTACAGGCTTCTACTCTATTACGACTGTAGGCAGACGCAGCAGAGGTACTGTTACGCAAATCACTCAAAGCATCTAGAAACGCAATGGTTCACTTGCTTGATAACAGCACCATATAATCCAAAGTAGAGACACTGCATTCAAGGTATAACGTTCCCTATGCTGACCCAATAACAGGTTTGGTAGTTAACTACCAAATAGCTAATTATGTTAACTTCTCCAACTCGAACAGTGATCTAGTACGTCGAAACATATTCGAGTAGTTCCTTAGTCATGTAGGTGTAGAAGTAACGATAGAAGTCTCCCAATATTACTATGAGTTCTAAGCCAGACAGGACATGCAACAAGTGTTAAACAGAGGAGGATTGTGTAATGGTGTTATAGAGAACCAATATGCACTGTAACACTTAAGAGTAAACGCAATGAAGCATGTCGCAAGCTCGCAGCACTTGTCGTCATGTATTGCAGGGAACTACTTCTGTTTGGCTGAAGTGTTTTACACAGACAATAGCTCTACATTTAAGTTACTTCCTTAGCTTGCACGTGGTAGGAACTGGAAGCTACCCATACGAGGACCACTCAGTCTATAGGACATTATAGAGGATCTGTACGCTAATCAGTCTGTATCAATCGATTCAGCAGTAACGAACATGCTTGAAACTGCATAGTTAGCTAGCACTCACACGTACGGTTGGTAGAGACAGATGGTAGATAAAGCAGTCAAAGACAATTCAACGTTAAGTAGAGCAAAGATACTGTATGCGCTAGCGATGATGAATATGTAAGCAGGCAGAACCAACTTCACTCGTTTGCAGGTAGCGATCCTAGTAGCGAAGTAATCTTTGGATAGTACTAGTCAGATTGATTCGGCGTTCGAGGCAATAAAGAACGAGTTAAACTCTGAATTGGCTCGCAATTTTTAGTAGGAGTAATATAAGGTTTAAACGGAAATCAGAGCGAAAAACGCTAACGACTATGTACCACTACACGACGAATACAATAGATACCTTGACTAACGCATATTGGAGACAGATGAGAAAATGAATTAAAACTAAACCTTTGTGGAGTACCGTCGTATCAAGATAGAGGAGTGGGATTAGAATAAAGCCAAAGCCTAGACTGTAAAGTAGTTAGTATAAGACTCTTAAGAGAGGAACAGGGAATCGATTAAAGTTGTGCGTATAGTAGACCAATTGATACGATAGTCCATAGAGGAGGTGATGGGGTTGAATGACTCTAACAGGAAGAACTATATGCATAATATCATCAATCAAAGCAGTGCTATACTGAGTCTTATACAAGATAAGATATAGAACCATCAGTTCAGAGACTCTATCATGAAGTAACTGAGCGGTAGAATACTAACGAACATTGTAGATCGTAACGAGAACCTTTCTGAGTAAAGCGAGGCTGCAATAGATAACATCGAGTCTTTGTATTCAGAAGGATAGAAAATCTTGAAGACACTCATCCGTAACGGTATGTACCAGCTGTAAACGTTCAAGACTATGGGAGAATAGTATGTAAGTAATCTAGGAGGAGAGTAGATGACTAGTGCTATTAGTCAGATACTATAAATGACAGTAGCTGGAGAAGTCGATTCTCACCGAACGATCCTAGAGCTTTTTGATAGCAGAGTTACTCCGTTAGCGGATATGGGTCGTTGCTCTACTCTGCTAGCAGATATGTTCTTCCGTAACAAAACACTGACTACACAGGCAGCATTGATGGATAGTGTTAACTAACTCATTAACATACAATTGAAGGTTGCGAACATGTTTTTACCTACAGAACGACAGAAGCTATACTAGGACTAACTGATCAAATCTCCATAGACTGTACTGCTCTCTCACATGTTCTTGCTGGGGGAGGATAACCATGAGGTTTAGGCTAAGGGTGAGCAGCTTTCATTTTTGATGAAGTAATTCTCAAGAACACAACAAGTAAAGGTATACAAGAAGATGTTCAACCAGAGCCGTTGGTAGATGTGGACTTGCATCGGGTTAGCAACGTCGGTGGGGATCTATCTGGCAGCGTCTTGGATATACAAATAAGACTTGAGAGAGTAGTACAATGTACCTAACATATACGATCTAGCACACTAGTATACAGTGTTACAGCTACAGCATACTCACTACAAAATGCTCTCGTACATGAACTTTTTCTTCAACAAGAAAGAAGATGTGTCTTAGCTAAACACGGTGATGGATGCAGTGGCTAAGCAGAAGGAATTGTTAACGACTCTTATTGCTGTAAACACTAACAACAATGGTTTAGACGCACTTAACTATATCGGGTTCAGCAATCTAGAATTCGATTTTGGAAGTGCTAAGAACAAGGAACAATTTTCATATCAGAGCTTTATAAAAAGGTCTGTTTCGTAACCGTCTTCATTCTTATACCTGGATCAACTGATAAAGTTTGTCTATGCGTCTCCTTTCTCTAAGGACACGTACATTACACTGTTGCAGACTCAACAGACGAACCTAGCAGTATTCGTGCATAAAGCTAAACTGTACACTAAAACGATGAGTGAAATAATCGTAGACCATGCTGATTAAAGTGTTATCACTACACTGAGGGCATTGTTGTAGATAGAGAAGAATTACCTGGAATAAGTATCAACAGGAAAGATTTTCTTACATGATAAGAGTGAGGTTATGTAGAAGTTCTAGAGAGAGCTTGCGTATGTATAAGATGTACTTATCCCAGACATAGATAGGTTCATCGCTGTTCTAGACTTGCTACCTGAGAACCCATAGCAGTTCCTCAAGTAGATGACAGATGTGGTATTTACGGAAGAAGAACGTAATCAGAGAGAAATTGATTATGAGACACTGCTGAGTGATATATAGAAGGCTAACCCAGTCAGCGATCAGTAAGCTGAAGAGATAGAGGAACTAGCACAGAGTTATATGATCAACTACATGAAACAATCATTCGTTGCTACGTCTGTAGGATTGAATGATATGGTGATGGTAACGAAAGACCTTTCATTCTTGTTCAGTGTAATAGAAGATAAATATATCAAGTACAACATATACAACTAACCTCCATAGTTATTCAACTAACGTGCAAAGCCGAACATTAGGACTGATCCAGATGCTTTCAATCTTATGCATTATCCATAACACCGTGATAAGAGTAAAGAAGATTTGAGCAAGGATAAGAGTATTTCCTTCGTTGGTGTATAAAGAGCAGATTAGTTAATGGTAGAGACGACGTTCTCTAACCTCTCAACAAATGTACAGCTGAAGTCACTCCACCAATCGAGAATCCTTAACATCGGGGTTAGAAGCTTGAATGAAGTGTTTGGTGGAACTCAATTCATGTAGCATGTATTGAGAAGTAATAGCGTGTTTATTGCAAGTGACATAGACCTGATAGAAGGTCTAGATTAGGAGATGATAGATAACGTGAGTTAAGCGTAAAATATGCATAGGTTTACAGTAAGAGCAAAGCTTGATGCGAACGTTGCATACGATGAACTAGTACGTAAATCATACAGGGGTCTTCAAGATCTCTAGGTGATAGAGGACGATCCTTTTGTAGAACGTATGCTTGATAAGACGAGTATCGACAATACTAAGAATTCATAAGTGAAGTAGATCTACTTATCATTGATAGATATGCCAATGTTCTTGGAGAGTATGAAAATGCATGCTAATGTGAAATGGTTGCAGTAAGCATATGACGAATTCAAATAGCCTGTAGTTTCAAGTATTGGATAAGTACCTAGTGTTTTAGGTAGAGCAACGGGTAAAGCTTTTGGGTTGCTTCTTAAAAATTACGAGGTAACATCGCCTTCAATGTTTGGGTATGAAGATTACTACGGAATGGCAACTAGGGATTACTTTCCTTAGAAGACAGTTCTTATGTCCTTCAACAATAAAGCATACATTAAAGTGAACGGTACCTCGTATCCAAACGCAGGAACGTTCATGTATAGCGCGTTGAACGTAGCGAGTTAGTATGCAACGATTAGTGACTAGCTGCGTACATAGTCAATACGATTCGAGGGATACAAGGATATTGGATAAGAGTAGAAAATCGATTTTGACGCGTACAACTCCTATGCTACGAGTGCGTTAGTTCTTATGGGTGTTGGTATAACTGCTACTATGTTAGTGTAGTCCCGTAAGATCATTAGAGGCGTCTAGGAGGTGTTCAGAACGAACAAACTAATTAACTAAGACGCAGAGCGCATCATAGAAGACCAAAGCAAGTTGGTGTACAACCAGAGTGTAATGCCTAGTCAGAGTGAACTTGACGTACCGTTGAACATAATGGAAATGGCTGTGAGAGTTGACAGTAGACGGCGTATGCAGGTGGAGGATATAAAGTATGCTATATTCAACAACTTTGTGAGTATCTTTTTCAAAGGTATGATCAAGGGAGTAGCGTAGAGTCTGTTTGGATATTAACCAGACATGACTGATGCTAGATAGAGGTTTTACACGTAGAACTAAGCCTAACTGAAGAACAGAGCATTAGGGCATATATTCGGGAGTATGGATCCTATGAAGATGTATCAGATCTCACAGCTAAAGGGGTCTGACATAGCACAACATGCATATAGAATACCAAGCATGATTTTCTAGGGGTTGTAACTGTATAGTAACCAGAAGGATGTTGCGACGTACTAGAAATCACTGGTTAAATAATTCAGTGATGATCTGAGTAAGGACTAAAGGAATGCACTATAGCAGCTGTTGACTTATGGAGGAGAAGGACTCGAGTAGGTGTTGAATGATTGGTAGACGTCGTGGACGATTACTGATTGGATTGACTTTGACAAGGTGTACCAGATAAGTCTGAAAGCCTAAGGAATAGACGAACCTGCTGTGTACAGAGATTTTATGATCAGAAGGAAGATCTAGAATGAGATAGCAGCATATGAGAACGAGTAGGCGTAAAGACGTGAGATAGTAGTAGAGCCTCCTGTAGAAGCAGTAGCAGAGCCACCTGTAGAAGCAGTAGCAGAGCCACCCGTGGAAGCAGTAGCAGAGCCTCCTGTAGAAGCAGTAGTAGTAGAGCCACCTGTAGAAGCAGTAGTAGAGCCACCTGTAGAAGCAGTAGTAGAGCCACCTGTAGAAGCAGTAGTAGCAGAGCCTCCTGTGGAAGCAGCACCATAACTTGAGGAATAGAAGAATGAAATGGACGAAATTCAATTTGCCATTGATGTGTAGCCAAGGAATGCTGTATTACGGTTCAACCATAATGACGGTCTCATACGCAATATATTACGAAACATTCGTTAGTGGTATGAAGGCTTGCAGGGATACAATCCAAGACCTTAGCCTGCTTTGGAGTTGAATGTGGGTGACAATGGTCGATAACATCTAGAAGATGAGCTTCGTGATGATGTGGACATGGCAATAGGGTAAGACTAGCTACCAGATGCGTTCGATCAGAATTGGGTTGTGGAACAGGACATGATCGACGTTAACGTTCCTTATTGGGGACAGGACATGATCGACGTTAACGCTCCTTATTGGGAAGGACTAGGGTTTTTCCGAGGAATGTTGTAGAGGGGTATCTAACCAAACTAGTAAAAGGAAGAGAACAAGGAAATGAATGAATTGGTATAGATCGTAGCACGAGAGTAGGATAGAGCTTAATAGATATAATAGGATAACCAATTAGCCGACGACATAGCTGTAGATCTAGTAGCTTGGGCTGCTAGAGAAATCGAGGCAGATTAAGCATTTAAACAGGCAGTAGAGGCAAATGGTATGCCAGCAGAAAGCAACTAATTAGTACTTCCTCAATAACCCATACTACAAGACCGACTACCGCCCCCTATGGAAGATCGATCGAGTCCGCACTTTCTTCTTAGACGATTTTTCCCAGACGAAAGGTATTCGCAGCCACCCAGTCAAATTTAACTACGGTAGCCTATAGTCCCTTAGAAATTCTTAGAGACTTCTTTTCTTGATGTTTTGTTAGGTAATCCTGCGTTTGACAAACCAATGCTTCGTCCGAAGTTTAACCCTCCACCTAGAGTACAGTAATAATAGGAAGAGACTAAGGAAGAGACGAAGGAAGTGGTCTAGTACGAACCACTGGATGCAGTCAAAGGGAGGATGTAGGACGAACCAGTGGTGAAAGTCTAAGAACTGGTCTAGTAAGAACCACTGGATGCAGTCTCAGAGATGATGTAGGACTAACCAATGGATGCAGTCTAAGAAGTGGTTTAGTACGAACCACTGAATGCAGTCAAAGGGGTGATGTAGGACTAACCAATGGATGCAGTCTAAGAAGTGGTTTAGTACGAACCACTGAATGCAGTCAAAGGGGTGATGTAGGACTTGATGTACTACACCAAGTAAGACTAACCTATACTGAAGTATGAACCACTAGACAGTGTTTATGAGATCTTAGAGTACAACAGAGAAAGGGAATAAGAGTACGTGAATAAGTACGTAGAGTAGAAGATTAAGGAGTAATAGCAGGATTCTGCTATACTAGAGCAAGAGATCAAAAAGCTGAACAAGCCCGTTGTAGGACTACTACACACACGTCCTCGTTAAGAACAATCTGTGATGAAAGGATAGAGTGAGTTAGTTAGGAGTATATTGAAACGAAGAGAACAGAAGGGTGTCGACAAGGGTTTCGATAGGATAAGGAACGATAAGGTAAACAGTATCTTTGAGGTTATCAGATATCGTGGTATGTCAGCACCCTAGCGTAAAGCAGTCATACCTGAACGACCCGTACCCAGTCCACCTGCACCCAAACCACTCCTACGCAAGCCTTTAGCCACTAGAGAAGAAGTGAAGAAAGAACGAGATTCACTAGTGAAAGATGTGTAAGCAGACACCATGATGGACTCACTACTACTGTTGATGATGGGTTCGATGGAGAGTGATCAACACTAAGCATCATACAGAGACAAGGAATAGATCATGAGATCACTAGTCACCGCAGATCGCCACATGCAGAAGGGAACAACAATAAGGAAGAAAAGACTACGTAAGATGAAACAAAAGATGGTGGGTAAGACGGGTTAACCATTGTTATCGAAGAAGGCGCTAAACGATATAATCAAGTCAAACCTTAGAGAGGTTTTTTGAACCGAGTACCTGTTGTTTGATCTCTTCTATTTCCTTCATAAAGTCCCATGAAACCTATTCAATCTTCTCACTGCTCTTCCCTTTTTCAACCAAGTTAGTCATGTATCTAGCAGAAGCAACCTGCAGAGCTTCAGGATACTCAGGTCTGAATCGTTTGTAGTACTCAAGGCATTAATCGTAGTTAGTGACTGTATTCCAGAACTGTACAGCTTCTTTACGCATTTGATCTGATGACTCAATAGTCTGGAACGTAGGCTTTCCGTTGATCTGGTTGAACTGGTTCGCACGGTCTTCGAAGCCGCTTACACCTACGGGATGTGTTTACATTTATAATTATAATGGATAGACAAATACCGCGTTCTATACAGTACTCGGACTTGAGACCAGAGGTCATAGAGAACCAGGTCAAACTCATCAGATTCACTCCGTAAACAAACATACAGAATCAGGTTCCGAATGATGTTGTGCGGTTTTAGTTGATAGGCAATGGCTTCCTAGACCCTTATTCTACGTATATCCATATGATAGTCGATTTCGGAAAGGAAAGTGAGAATTTCGCACCGTACATTGCAGAAAAGCAAACTGCAGGTACTTTGAAACTCAAACAATACTGGGAAAACGTCAAATAGCAGTCTGGCGCAGGTGTAAAGACTGTGTGGCACAATTCACAACTATCGTATGAAGCGGTAAACTAGGAGGTAGGATGCCGTCTTGGTGCAGGTATCTTGTCATTCGAAAACATTGTGTAGACAACTGGTAACGATGGATCATTCGATACTCAATCAGTCTATACAGGACCCGGCCAGATATCGCTGGTATCATCATTTGGAGCATCCGGTAGTGCAGCTTAATATGACGTGTAAACGCTAGTTGCTCAGAAATTATTGGCTCTTACTGATGGTCAGACTATGCCGGCTGTAGTGAATGTACCTCTTGTGCTTGATACTAACACTGTGTTT
>Ga0315904_10003099_pt1 | contig 24937 bp, 17 predicted proteins | sample LakEriMetagenome_6_FD_203529 | JGI IMG/M metagenome (GOLD analysis project Ga0315904, IMG submission 203529) | Freshwater fungal communities from buoy surface, Lake Erie, Ohio, United States - Buoy 12 MA120 | ecosystem: Environmental > Aquatic > Freshwater > Lake | place: USA: Lake Erie, Ohio... | reverse complement strand
TTTGCGACGATTTGTCACCGACCCTTTCTCGAAATTGTTGTGCCTCGTCGTACAGGGAACGAAGTCCCTGGTGCAACTGGAAAAACCGGTTGACACCCCCTATAAATTACAGTTTTGCAATTTTGGTGTGGTGCTAAAGGCGAATTTCATTTGGCAAACCATTTTTTTGCTCCATCTTTCCTTATTCTCCTTGAGGTGTTGAGTTCCGACGTGGGCGACCGCACCTCCCTTATCCGGCGGTTGGTCCATGTTGCAAACAAACTCTGAGTCCCCCAGCCGAGGAACGGATCCGACCCGGGAGTTGCTTCGTGGGCTGTTGGCCGAACTGCTGACCCGTTTGGAGGTTGCCCATGAAAACGCTCAAATCGTTCAGGCGTTGAACGACGTCGGGATGGGGCTGAGCGGCGGCCTGCAATCGGATGCAACAACTACCGGATTGATGCGCGTTGGGTCGTCCCTTGGGCTTCGCCTGATCCCGACGGACATCACCTCCGAGGCGGTGTGGGAATTGCTGCTCGAAGATTTTCTCATTGCGATGGTCAGCCAGGATGGTTCCGGCGAGCCATGCGCCTGGGTCCTGTCGCATGTGGTGGGAGGTCGGGCGGAAGTTACCAAGATCACCGTTCGAGGCAAGGAATCGGACTCGCTGAATTCCAGAGCGATCCGGCGATTGCTGCGGCAGCACCCGAATTCGATTTTTCATGTGGTCGAACCATCGCTTCTGTGCGACGCGATTTCGGCGCATCGCGACCTTGAGCAATCCAGTCTCGCGCAGGTCAACGACTCGCACGATCCGGACCATCACGAGCATGAACCGTCCCCCCTTCGACGCTACTGGAGGTTGCTCTCCTTCGACAAGCGGGACATCTGGACCTTGGCGATCTTCTCGATCGTGGCCAGCATCCTCAATTTGGCGATCCCTTTGGCGGTCGAGCAGATGGTGACTACCATCGGATTCGCCATGGTGATTCAACCGTTGATCTGGATCGCGGTGGCTTTGTTCGCCATTTTAACCCTTTCAGCGATTATCAAAGCGCTGCAGTTGTTTGTCGTTGAAATCCTGCAACGCCGAATCATGGTCCGTGTCGTGGGGGACTTGTCGGAGCGATTCACGCGATTGGAGCGCAGCGCGATCGACGGGATCCACGGTCCGGAGTTGGCCAATCGATTCTTTGATGTGATCACTCTTCAGAAAGCGACCGCTTCGCTCCTGATCGATGTGCTCGCCCTGTCGGTCCAAACCCTTGCAGGTTTGCTACTGCTTGCGGTTTACAGTCCGTACCTGCTGATGTTCGATGTCGTCTTGATCATGCTGATGACCGTCTTCCTGTACGGGTTGGGGCGGGGTGCGGTGAAGACGGCCATCGAAGAGTCCTTGATCAAGTACCGGATCGCCCACTGGCTTCAGGACGTCATTGGCAACTCGAATGCTTTTCAGATTCATGGCGGTGGCGAATTGTCCGTCGATCGTGCCAATCGCTTGGTGGTCGAGTATCTAGGTGCTCGTCGCCGGCATTTCATCGTGCTCATTCGTCAATCGCTCTTCGCCTTGATGCTGTACGCCATCTCGATCTCTGCCTTGCTGTCGTTGGGGGGATGGCTGGTCATCAACGACGCGATCACGATCGGCATGCTGGTCGCGAGCGTTTCGGTTGTGGCGGTGGTGGTTGGCGCATTTTCACAGGTCGGCAAAAGTCTGGAATCGTTCTACGATCTGATGGCGGCGACGAACAAGGTTGGACACATGATCGACTTGCCGACCATTCCTCCCTCGCGGCCGCTCGACGCAGGGATCGGTCCGGTGGAAGTTCGATCGCGCGAATTGGCGGTGGGACGCAGTCACCATGGAGTTCGCATTCCGAACTTTCACGTTGCTCCAGGCCAGCGTGCTGCGGTCCTGGGCGAAGGTCGCTGTGGGAAAACCATGCTCATCGAAACGTTAGCAGGGTTGCGATCTCCGCTCGCCGGCGTGGCAGAGATCGGCGGAATCGACTCGCGAGATGTCAACCGCTTTGCAGACGGGTCGATGGTCAGCGCGTCGTCGGGGATCGAGGTATTCAACGGCAGCGTCCAAGACGCAGTGACGCTGAATCGAATCTCGATCTCGCAAAACGACGTTCGCGAAGCGTTGCAGTTGGTCGAATTGTGGGACGAAGTCTTGGCGCTCCCCAATGGACTGGACACGCTGTTGCAGACAGGCGGGTTCCCGTTGAGCCAATCGCAAACCGCAAGGCTGATGCTAGCGCGAGCCCTCGTTTCCAAACCGAGATTGCTGCTGATCGACGGAACGCTCGACCTCCTCCCACCACGCATGCGGCATCGCATCTGGGAAAGGATTTCAAGCGTCGGCCAGCCGTGGACATTGCTGCTGACCACGCATGATCCGAAAATCATCGAAGCTTGTTCCAAAGCGATTGAATTGATTCCAACTCTCGACGATCACACCCACGCTTAATCATGGCGAACTCAACGCAAATACCGACAGCGAACTCGTTCCCTACTCGCCGACTCGTCCGGCTGCGACCCACCCAGCAGCTCGGCGATCAATTTCCAGCGATGCACTTGGTACGATCCGGATGGTTCGCGAGAGCTCTGTCCCGAGCGCTGCTCGCCCTCATGATCCTCATGGTCTTCGCCGCTATCTTCCTCCCTTGGCAGCAGACCTCGCGCGGCGAAGGACAGGTCGTCGCGCGGCTACCTCAATTCCGGCTCCAACCCGTGGAAAGTCCCGCCAAGGGAATCATCTTCTCCCTCCGCGAAGACCTGCGCGAAGGCTCGATCGTTGAGGAGAACGAAGTCATCATGGTGATCAAGCCCTTTGCGGAAGACGCCGAGAAACTGACTCGCGAAGTTGTCGTCGCACAGCAACAGAAACTCGACTCCCTCCGTTTGATCTACACCAATACCGTTTCGCAGGTCACCTCCGTTCGGGATCAAGCCCAACAGGAAATCGCGACCGCCGAAGCCGAAGTTCGCGCCGCCACCAACGCTTGGGAAAAAGCGACCCGAGATGTCGAAGCCCAGGAACCGAAATTCAATCAAGCAAAACTCGAACGCGAGCGCTATCAAGATCTGAAAGGAGATGTCATCTCGGAAGTCGATTTCTCCAACCTCGAAAACAAAGAGATCGAGGAACTCCGCAAACTGGAAAGTCTCATGGCTGCTGCCAAGAAAGCTTACAATGACTTGGACGCCAAAGAACGGGCTCTCGAAGGGAAACGACGGAACGTGGAGCAAAAAATCCTGCAAGCACAGGCCTACGCCGACAAAGCCCAAGCCGAGATCAATACCGCACAAAAGGAACTCAATGACCAACTGACCAAACAAGGGGAATTCGATCGACTAGAGGTCCGCAGCCCTAGCCGTGGTCGCATCCAAGCTATCCGCGGTCAAGCGGGAACCAAGGCGGTCAAAGAAGGGGACCTCCTCTTCGAAGTGGTCCCCGAGACCGACGATCTCGCCGTCGAACTCACGGTGCGCGGTGTCGATACCCCGCTGATCCATGTCGGCGATCCCGTACGCTTGCAATTCGAAGGCTGGCCCGCCATCCAGTTCGTAGGTTGGCCGAGCGTTGCTGTCGGCACCTTCCCCGGCGAAGTGATTGCTATCAATCCGACCGACTCGGGCAAAGGGGTCTTCAAGATCATCGTTGGGCCCGTTTCATCGAGCAAAAATGACAATTCGTCCCAAGTTGCCGAAGACCGTACGGAGAACACATGGCCCGGCAGTCGATATCTACGCCAAGGAGTACGAGCTAACGGTTGGGTCATCTTGAAGACAGTGCCGCTGGGTTACGAGATATGGCGTCAAATGAACGGCTTCCCAATCACGATCAGCGATTCGGAACCAACGTCCGAAAAGGATGCCAACAAGGACAAAGATCCCAAAATGCCCAAAATGAAGTAGGCTTAGCTACTCGTTGGATTGCGGGATTTCTTGGAACCTTGCTGTCATTGCACGCTTTCCAAGCATTAGGCCAGCAAACCGAACCCCAAGCGTCCCCACAAGATCCGCCGGCTTCAACGGAAACTCAGGATCCGGATCGACGTATGCGGGAACTCGAAGAGAGGGTCCGCAAAGGGAAGCTCGAGCGAGAAAAAGAGAAGCTCGAGCGACAAAAGATGCTGCTCGATGCCGACAAGTCGCTGCCTCCTGCGGCGGCACCCGAGGTTGTTCCTTCACCCGCTCCCGTCGTCCGCGAAGCGATCCCGACCCCTGCCGGTGACGCTCAAGCGATGGGAGAATCGCTGCTCCTGTCCGATGTCATTGCATCCACCTATCGTGCGTATCCAGAGATCGAGATCGCAAGGCTTGAATCGGGTGTAGCTCGCGGACGGGTCACGAGTTCCTTGGGCGCCTATGACCTGAACTTGGAGTATTACTCGCTCAATCGACCGATCGGTGCCTATGAAAATTTTCGCAACGGTGTGGCGCTCGCGAGACAGCTGTGGTGGGGCGGATACGCGATGGCTGGCTACCGCATCGGACGGGGTGATTTCGAACCGTGGTACAAGGAGCGAGAGACGGACAAAGGGGGCGAGTTCACGGTCGGTTGGATCCAACCTTTGCTGCAAGGCCGCGCGATTGATCCCTACCGCGTGGCATTGTTCCAGGCCAACCTCGATCAAGCCGCCGTGCAACCGGAGATCCAGTTCAATGTTCTCTGGACCAGCCTTGATGCCGCCTACGCCTACTGGAGTTGGGTCGAAGCTGGAAATGTCCTGAGATCCCAGGAAGAACTCCTCAAACTTGCGATCCAACGCAATGACATTCTGATCAAACTCCTCGATCGCGGATTGTCGACTCGCAACGAACTGTCGATCAACGCGCAAACCATCTCGGAACGACAGCTCAAGGTCTTCGATGCACAGCAGAAGTTCCGCAACGCCGCGATCAAACTCGCGATCTTCTTGCGGGATGACTCGGGAGCGCCGATGCTGGCGGCCCCCGAATGGCTACCTGGTGGGTTCCCCGTCGTGGAACAGCTTCCTCAGATCAACTTCGAAGCCGATTTCGAAGCCGCCCAGCAGCGCCGCCCCGAATTACAATTGATCGCGATCGATGTTCAGCGACTTCGATGGGATTTGGAACTGGCGCGTAACCAATTGCTTCCAACGTTCGACGCGCAGCTGCGGACCTTCAAAAACGTCGGCGATGTTGCGTCCCGGTTTGACGACAAAGAAGAAGCGATGGTCGAAACCGGATTCGAAGGGGGCGTTCCGATCCAACGCCGGAAGGCCCGCGGTAAAATCGATTCCACGCTGGCGAAACTGCAACAGATCGAGCAGAAACGCGTCTTTCAAGTCAACAAAATCGAGATCGAACTGCGCCGGGCAGCGAACGATCTCGACTTTTCCAAACAAATGGTCGATCGCTCGGCCCAGTTGGTGCGCGAGACTCGCGAGACTCTCGAATACTTCCGTCGCGATTTCGCCGCAGGCAACCGGGATTTTCTTTTCCTCCTGCAACAGGAAGCCAAGGTCACCGAGAGCGAGATCAAGCTCTTGGATGCCGAGCGAGAATACTTCATGTCTCTTGCGAAACTACAAACCACCCTCGGCTTGGACCCGCTGGAACAAGCCTTGAACATCAAGCAAGACGAAGTTCTAGGCGTCATCCCCAACAGCGCGACGCGGCCCTAACTGGCCCTTGCCTCAACCCACGATGATCCGCGAGGCGATGGGTAGCACGTCTCCGACATGTGTTGGCCCTTCGGGCTAGGGCATCCATCAACCCAGGCCCAACGGGCCGAAATGATGGACGCTGGAGCGACGAAGTCCCCGGTCGCACATTTACAAGCTCGATCGACGAGCGCCGACAAGCTTCGCCATGACCTTTGGAATGTCATCCAACGGTATCACGAGATTCGCGATCCCTGCTTGTGCCACCGCTTTGGGCATGCCATAGACGGTGCAACCTTCTGGGGCCTGGGCCACGACGTATCCTCCGATTGTGGAGAGTTCTCGGCAGCCTTCCAAGCCATCCTTTCCCATGCCGGTCAGGATCACCGCCAGCACTTTTCTTCCTAGAAGAGCGATCGTCGACTTCAGGGTGTAATCCACGGACGGCCGGCAGTTATTGACCTTCGGATCCTCGTTCAACATGATTTTCGCGGGCCCCGAGTTCGAGGCGATAAGAGCCACGTGCCAACCGCCAGGTGCTAGATAGGCCGTGCCTCGCTCAAGGCTCATGCCGTGTTCCGCTTCGACCACCCGAATTTCCGATGCCTCGTCCAACCGTTTTGCAAGCGACTTGGTAAAGCCGGCCGGCATGTGCTGAACGATCAGTATGGGGGCTGGAAAATTCGGGGGAACCATCGGAATGATTCGCGCTAGCGCATCAGGGCCTCCTGTCGAGCAACCGATCACGACGCATTCGAAATGCATCGTTGCAATCTCGGAAGAGAGCTTGGTTGCTGGCCGTTGGGAGGCTGGCGCTGCGGCCGTTTTCGACGGAGTCCGCTGGACGTCGACGACATGGTCTTCGATCGAAGCCCGCGCGGCTTGCAATTTCTCGCGAAGGCCTTCGATCAATCGATCGCGATTGGCGACGGGATCCCTTCCCTGCGGCTTTAAAATAAAGTCAAACGCGCCCGACAGCAGCGCATCGGTTGTTTCCTGGGCACCCTCGTTGGTCAATCGGCTGACCATAATAATTTTGGACGGGATTCCTTCGGCCGTGAGCCTTCTCAGAACCTCGATGCCGTTGAGTTTGGGCATCTCGATGTCGAGCGTGATGACATCCGGCTTCAACAGCCGAGCTTGCTCGATCGCTTTCTCGCCGTCGTCGGCGAATCCAACCACGGTCCAACCATCGATTCCGCGAATCGCATTGGCGAGGTGGGTTCGAAAGAGAGCAGAATCGTCGACGAGAAGAACACGCAAATTCATGGATCGCGCATCATGCAGAAGTATGTTTCTGGACTTCGAGAAATTGCTTCAATTCCTCTGGATCAAACGGTTTTACGATGAAGTCGATCGCGCCCAATTCGATGCATCGCCTCAGCTTGTCCTTCTGGTTGACCGCGCTGACCATGACGACGCGCGCTGATGGCGAAACGGCCCGAATTGCCTCGAGGGCGGCCAAACCATCCACATCCGGCATGACCATATCCATCGTCACCAGATCCGGCTTGAGTTCCTGATACATATCCAACGCTTCCTGGCCATTGCAGGCTTGACCGACGACCTCCCATCCCGCCCGTTTGGCGACCTCGGAAATCTTCATCCGCATGATCAACGCATCATCGACGATTAATAGGCGATTCATGTTTTCTTCGCTCTCTGGGGGTCACAAATCCAACGTCGGTTGCCCGACCGCTTCGATCCGAAGGGTGCCGCTTGTCAAATCCATGGCGAGTCGGCGGCCATGCTTGCCTCCGCAATCCTTTCCGAGAACGGGGATGCCGATTTGGGTGAGGATCCGTTCGATCATCTCCGCGTTCAAATCTCCGATGGGGTTGGAAGAAAACGCGCTGAGCATTTTTGCTCCTCCCGCATACTTCGCAACCAACCGGCGTTGCTCTCCTCCGAGTCGGGTCAGATCCCGGATCAGTTCCGGAATCGCCGTATCAGCATATTTGCCGGGTTGATCGGGCCGACCGTTCGATTCGGGATGCACGACGTGGGCCATGCCACCCAGTTTGCGCAGCGGATCGTACAACGCGATCCCAACGCACGAACCGACCAAGGTCCGAAGGATCGCCGGAGATTTCGCGACGACCAGCTCGCCGATGCCGATCCGCAACTCCGTTTCTGGATCCGAACTTTCCGTCTCTTTTTTTGACTTGCTAATCGGAGCCATGGCCGCGCTCCGTGTGCCCGATCACTTCCAGTAGTTTCTGCCGCGACGATTCCTCGGGAATGATCAAGAATGTCCAGTGGACCGTTTGATTGCTGACGGCGAAACGGGTTTGAACATAGAACGCCTCGCAGCCTTGGGCGATCTGGTCCATGAACAAACTTTCGATAAGCGCTCCCGCGAAATCGCGACTGAATTCGGGTGGTGTCGGAAGAAGGCTGATGGATTCCGCGCTGCGATTGCTCAGATGCTCGGCGAGCCGATTCAGGTACGCGCTCCCTAGGATATTCATCGACTCCAAGGCAGCTGAGATCTCCACCTCGCCCCACGTACTGGATTCTCCCTGGGATCTGGAAAGAAGCAAATCGGCCAGCTTCAATCCGCTCTCGTCGTCGAACGCCAGGACCATTAAACCTCGCAGCGATCCATCGAGCCCCATCACGCACACGTCGATCGCCTGGTCGTCGTCCCCCAAGCAATGAATCGCTTCCTCCACCGAACACTGGACAATCTCATCGATATGCATGACTGCGGGAACACCGAGCCATCGCGCGAGCGCATCGGAACTTGCCTCTGCTGCCAGCCGCAATCCCTGATTGAGCCATGCCTCGGGCCCGTTCGTTGGATCGGTTGTCGGTTGCACGGCAGGTTCCTTTTGCACGGAAGAATGGATAATCGTTTCGACGACTCAGCGGCCGATCGTATCGGATGATGGATCCAAAATCACTAGGGGATCGAGCATCAAGCAAACTTCTCCATCTCCGGTGATACTCGCTCCGGAGAGGCCCTTCACCGGTCGAAAATTCTCCGACAGGGATTTGATCACAATATCCGATCTTCCCACCAACTCGTCGACCACCAGCCCGACGATCCGATTCCTCACCTCCAGAAGGATCACATTGCAATGGCTTGCGGCCGACCGATTTTCCTCCGCAACGCGATCGGATGCCTGTGGAGACCTCGTATTCCATGAGAGAACCTCGTCCAATCGACGCAGCGGCATCACGCGATTACGAACCTCGATCGCGTTGGAGTGCTGGACGCGGAACACCTGCTGGGGATGAATCGATACGATCTCCCGAACGTCATCCATCGGCACGGAGAACAGAGTGCCTCGCACCCGGACTACCAAGCTATGGATGATCGCAAGGGTCAGGGGCAATCGAATGGTAAAGATGGTTCCAGTTCCTTCGATCGAAGCGAGGGAAATGGTCCCGTTGAGTCGGGTGATCGCGTCGCGCACAATATCCATGCCAACGCCGCGCCCCGAAGTCTCCGTGATGCGGTCCGCCGTGCTGAATCCGGGCTCCCAGATGAAATCGAGGATCTCTGGCTCTGAGAGTTCGGCGATCTTTGAGTTCGGCACAAGACCGAGCCGCACTGCCTTGTCCCGGATCTTGTCGACCCGAATTCCTCCGCCATCATCGCTGATCCGAATAAAGACGTTGTTGCCGCGCTGCGAAGCTTCCATCGAGATCGTCCCCGTAGGTGGCTTGCCCGCAAGCCGTCGTTGTTCGGACGATTCGATCCCATGGTCGACGCAGTTTCGAACCAAGTGCAGCAGCGGTTCTCCCAACGCATCGATCATCTGCTTGTCGAGTTCGGTTTTCTCTCCGGAGATCTCGAGCTTGACTTGCTTGCCATGCTCCACGCTCAGATCCCGCACGACCCGCTTGAAACGATTGAATAGGGGTGAGACGGAAACCATTCTCGTCTTGAGAACGCAGCGCTGGAGATTTTTCGAGATGCGTCCTAATTGATCGACGGCGTCCTGGATCTCATCGAATCGCTGGCAACCCTCGTTCCAGTGGTCTCCTTGTTGTTCAAGCAAATCGAGTTCGTCGTCGATCCCTTCGAGGAACTGCCGCACCAACGACTCGGATTCCGCAGGGCTTGACGCCGATTTGCGAAATTCGTCGAGACGGAAGCGCAGTCGCTGCACGAGATCCCGCCCGTGGGAGGACGTAGACCGACTGGCGAAAATCGATTGAAGGGAATCCGAGATCTGCGAGAAGCGGGCGTCCGCAATCACCAGTTCCCCCGTCAAGTTCATCAATTGGTCCAGCCGCTCGGTCTCGACCCGAATGGTTTGATTACTGGATTCCTTGAGTCCGCGATCGCCAGGTGGCGCAGCATCCGCTCCCTCGCTCCCCGATGGAGTCGCCGGTGCCGCTGCCGTTGCCGGCGCCGGGGTCGCCACTTGGGCAGGTGCCGGCGTTGGGGGTGGCGTTACAGCCGAAGGGGTCTTGGTTGATGGTTTCCCTGAATCCGTGCGAGCTTGCGGAAAGGGGATCGCCTGGCCGCCCTGAATATCGATCGATTCGACCCCATCGACCTTGACGGTTCGGCGCACGTCCTCGATCGAATGGCTGGTGACCAGGGTCAACGAAAAAATGCGCAAGTCGTCGAAACTGCCTGCTTCATCGATCGGTGGATCACAATCGATCACTTCGCCGATTGAGGATAGTTTGTTGACAATCAAGCGTGCCTTGAGATCCGCCAGGGGGAGGCCGTCGCGAAATGTGACGACGAGTCGGACTCCTCCTGAGATGGAAAACGCCGGAATCGCACCGAGAGATTTGGCATCCGTTGGGCGGTTCTCTCGGCTCGAGGTCGGCGTTTGGTCGTTGAAATCGAGCCGTTTCCACGCCTCGATGAGATCCGTTGGAGCGCGATCGGGCCTCTCGCCTTGACGCAAACGAGTGACGAAATCGCGAAAGAAGTCGATGCTTCGCAGCATCAAGGTGGTCGCTTCTCGGTTGATGACTTTAACGCCGCTTCGATAGCTCTCGAATTGGTCCTCGAGTTGGTGGGCAAAATTCCCGGCCGCCTCGAATCCCATCATCCCACAGGAACCTTTGAGGGAATGCAGCATTCGAAATGCGCTTTGTAGCGCGGAGGTATTGGATGGATCCTTCTCAAGCACGAGGATGGCTTCCACGAGGTGGTCCAGTTCCTCCGTCGACTCATCGATGAAGACCTGAATGTATTCGGCCATATCGCCGAAATCACCGTTGTTCGAATTGTCACTCTGGGATGGTTGGGTCATGATGTCCGCACGGTAATCGCCGACGGGGCGAGGGGCTCAAGCAGAAGGAAGTTCCTTTTGGAATACGAATGGATGACAGCGTTTCAACATCGGCAACATGTCGAAGATCCCTTCCGAGGGGCCGATTACCAGGTAGCCGCCGGGACGAATGGCTTTGACGATTTGCTCGATAACCTTTTGTTTGCTTTCCCGATTGAAGTAAATGAGCACATTCCGGAGAAAGACGACGTCGAATCGATTGGCCGGCGGAGGCGCGATCAGGTTGTGCGACAGAAATTTCACGCGATCGCGAATTGAGGATTTGACCTGGAACGCGTCGGGACCTAACGATTCGAAGTAGCGTTTCTTTAATCCGTCCGGCAGATCCTTGATGGTAGCGAGACTGTAGGTTGCCGCTTTGGCGCGTTCGAGGACTTCCTGGCTAATGTCCGTTCCCAAGATTTCGAATTGCCAGACCGGGCTTTTTCGACGGGCTTCCTCCAGGCAGACCGCGATCGTGTAGACCTCCTCGCCCGTGCTGCATGCAGCAGACCAAACCCGGATGGTCTCTTCGTGCTCGCGCTTGCGAATGCGAGCGAGCATCTCGGTCACAAACTCCGTGGAGAGCCACTCAAAATGTTTTTCTGTTCGGAAGAAAGATGTTTCGTTGGTCGTGATCGCATCCAAAAATCCCGACAGCTCGGAAGCGCCGGCTCGGGATTTGAGGAAGTCAAAGTACGCTTGATATGTCTCGATGCCGGTCGCCCGCAGTCGGCGTTTCAAGCGATTGGTCAGGAGCGTCAGCTTGTTCTCGGCGATGCAGATCCCGCACAGATGCCAGATGAATTCTCGAAACCGTTCGAATTCTTCGTTGGACAGCTGACTATGTTCCATCGTATTGCGTCTCTCCGTCCCTGTGGATTGGACCGTTGTCGCGATCAGGTTGCTCACACCTTGAACTTCGCGACGAGTTCTTGGAGAAAGTTGGCCTGGGCACCGAGTTGCTCGGCGCTGGCGGCCATCTCCTCCGCCGCTGCTGCATTGGCTTCTGTTGTTTTGCCGACCATCCGAATCGCCGACTGAACTTCCTGGGCGCTTTCGGCTTGCGTGGACGTGGACTCGGCGATTCGAGAGATTCCCGAGGCGGTATTGCTGACGGAGTCTACGATCGAGGTGAGAGCCTTTCCAACTTCTTCGGACAACTGGGCACCCTCGGAGATTCTTCGCGTCGACTCCTTGATCAGTTGGGTGATCTCCTTGGCCGCCTGGCTAGCTCGTTCGGCGAGTTTGCGAACTTCGTCGGCAACCACGGCAAACCCCAGCCCGTGCTCTCCGGCCCGAGCCGCTTCGATTGCGGCGTTGAGGGCCAGCAGGTTGGTTTGACTGGCGATTTCGCTGATAACCTGGATGATATCGTTGATCTGATCGCTGGACTTCTGGATCAATCGCATGGAAGCGACGGCGGCTTGCACCGAGGCCCCGCCGTTCCGAGCCAGTTCCGCGCTGGCACTCGCCTGATTTTTGGCCTCCATCGCATTCTCTGAAATCACCTTGATGGAGTGGACGAGGTTCTCCACGCTGGCGGACATTTCTTCGACCGAGGCGGCTTGGGACTGGGCACCTTCGCTCAGGCTCTGAGAGCTTTCGGCGATCGCTCGCGAACCCTCATTCTGCTGGCATGCCGACTCTACGACCTGGGAGATCAGTTCCCGCAGATCGGCCGACATCTTGCGCAGGCAGGAGGAGAGGGTGCCCAAATCCCCTTCACCGAAATCTGCGACTTCTTGCGTCAAGTCACCATCGGCGATGGATTCGACAATCCCCACCAACTGGGTCACCTTCGCGCGCAGTTCTTGCGTCGCCTGGGCTTGCGCCTGTTGCAGTGCCGTCTCGCGCTCCTTTGATCGTTCGGCCTCGGTGATCAACTCCCAGTTGACCATGGTGCCTGAGTATTCTCCATGGGCATCGCGAAGCGCGACGACGTTCAAGTCCATCACCTCATCGCCGAGTCGAATTTTTGCGCGGTGGGGAAGGTTGGCGGGATTGGCCAGCATGCGTCGCTGGTGTTCGGGATTGCGATGGAAGATATCGATCGACCGGCCCATGATTTCTTCGACCTTGCAAGGGAGCAGATGCTCGATCGATCGAAGCGTGTCGCGCGATGCTCGGTTCATGTAGATGATGTTGAACTGACGATCCGCGACGATGACACGGACTACCGAATCCTCGAGCACCTTGCGAAAATCGATTCCTGCTGCGAGGTCGACCGGTGCATCGACCGCTGGTTTGTTTTGTGTTTTTCGCGATCGGTTCTGAACCATGAATAGGATCCTTAACTCTTTTCAACGAACGGAGAGTGCGCTTTTTGCTCGAGGTGCATTCTCGCAATCCTGTGCACCTCGTCCAGTTTCTCGGGATCGAGCAATTCATCGACGTCCAGCATGATGATGGGTGTTTGGCCCGTCTTGATGAAACCCGAAATGAATTTAGCTCCTTGAGTGTGGGCGACCTCGGTTGCCAACTCGATCGAGTCGCTCTGAACGCGGATGACTTTGGTCACCGCATCGACCAGGCAGCCGATCTTTTGCGAGCCGACATTCACGACAATGATCCGCCGCTCGTCGCTGGACTCGCCATCGGGAAAGTGGAACAGATTCCGAAGACCGATGATCGGGATAATCGTGCCGCGGAGGTTGCTGACTCCTTGGACGTACGTCGGAACTTGGGGCATCACCGTGATCTGACCGGGAATCCCGATTTCCTGAATCTTTTCTATCTGGAATGCATATTCCTGGTTTTCGAGCAAAAAACCGATGAATTGCGACGCTTTGCGGGCTTCGATGACGTTCGTTGATGGATCGCCACGCCCGGTCGATTTTTCGCTCATTGTTCCCTCCAGAATTCGCCCCCTTGGGACACGCTAGTTGCCTGGGAGAAGCGAGTCAAGCAATTACGGTCCGATGTCGTCGGGCTGTGGGCGTTAGGATAGGCACGACTCGAATAACAGGCGCAATCGAGCGCTGTCCAACGGCGTGTTTGCGAGCGCTAGCATCCCTCGAAACCATACCGTCCTTAGCCGTAATCGGTTCTCGGCTTCTTGGACGACCGCGGTAAGGCTGGGGTCTGACGAGAACTGCACCGCAAGCTTCGCTAGCAAGCTGGTTGCTCCCGCTCCGTGGCGAACAACGAGCCGGAGTTCTGGCCCAGCATGGGCGGTGAGCGTCGCCAGGCCAGCCACCGAATCGACCACCACATCCAGGATCTGCAATTCCCGGATCATCCCAGAGAGTTGTTCGGACAATTCCCCGGTTTCGGTCAGGACCACGAGGCGGGGCTGTGCCTCCAACCATCGATCGCCAGCTGCGAGCGACTCGCAAAAGAAGGGACTCGTTCCGTGGACCATGCGCAACAGATCCTCAGGCTTCGTCTTCTTCGGACTCAGGATCGCATTCCCCTTTGGCGACGCCTCGATCAATTCCTCAATCGATGAGTCGCTCGAATTCAGAATCACCGATACGGCTGCCATCGATGGGTCCTGTCGCAGGCGTCGGATAAAATCCAAGCCTGTTCCGTCGTTGAATTGCAGAGAAGTGATGACGGCCTGCGGTTTGGATTCCACGATCGACCGCATCCCCTCGTCCATCGACGAAGCGATCCGGACCGATCGGATCCCGTTCTTCCTGATCGAACCCGACAAAACCGTGGCTTGCATTTTGGAGGGCTCGACGACGAGCACCTCTGCGAGCGGCTCGGGGTCGATCGACGGCAGAAAGTCGTCGATCGATTCCGTGGACTGCTCCCTGGTCAGCAGGTTGCGAAGGGAAGCGGCCATGCTGGCGGCTGTCGGGAATCGGTCGTCTGGGGCCTTGGCCATGGCTTTGGCGATGATCTGATCGCATTCCACGGGAACGAGTGGGTTCCACCGGCTCGCTGGTCCCACCGGCTCGTTGATATGCGCGGTCATCATCTGCAAAATCCCTTTTGCTTCATGAAACGGGTATTTGCCCGTCAACAGGTAGAAGAGCGTGCCACCCAGACTGTAGAGATCTGCTCGCGCGTCGAGTTCCTTGCCTTGGAATTGCTCCGGGCTCATGTATTGCGGAGTCCCCAGAATGTTGTTGGCGTGGGTGATCGCCGCCTCAGAATCCTGCTCGACCGCAGCCGCTTTGCAAAGACCAAAGTCCACCACCTTGCAAAGGCCCTCGGAGGTGACCATCAGATTCTCCGGTTTCACATCCCGATGAATCAGGTTCGCCTGGTGCGCGGCATTCAAGCCTTCCGCTGCCTGCATAATCAATCGGCACGCTTCCTTCCAATCCAACGGACCATCTCGGCGAACTGTTTGGCTCAGGCTACCACCCGAGATCAACTCCATCACGATAAAGTACTGGTCGCTCCATCGGTCGATGTCATAGATCGCGACAACGTTGGGATGGGTCAGTTTTCCGATCGATCGAGCTTCTTGGATAAAGCGTTGAACCGCGAGGTCCGATCCCGATTGTTCGGACGAGAGCATCTTCAGCGCGATTTCGCGCTCGATCAACGGATCGAATGCGAGGTAGACGGTCCCCATACCGCCGCTCCCCAATTGGGAACGGACGACGTATTTCCCGATGTTGCTACCGGGGACGACCTGGGTCGTTTTCAAGGAACGAGCAGAAAGAACACGGGTGATATCCGGGCTGCTCTCTATGCTAGCAGAGCCATCCGCCGTCTCGGATCCGAAGTCTATCGTCTGCGCCTGCGCATCGTCGTTCGCCTGTTTGTTCTGTTCGGGTCCCGATGGCATCTTTGTTTTTCAATCCGTAGGTGGTCTCGAGAGACCATGAAAAACAATCCTCGCGTCTCCAGAGAGCAATCATCCAATCCTAGGTCAGAAGGAAAAATGAGGAAACCCTCTTTTCTGCTATTTCAAGTTGCGAGTCCTCGAATTGGCAAGAAGACGGCTGTCGCACCAGGGGTTTTTACGCGGTTTTTCGCCGGGATAACAACGAAAATCGTCTAGGGAGCCCAGCACCGGGAATCTTCCACAAGACGTTTCGACGGTTCAACGGCCAATGATTAGCAAATCGCAATGGCCGACCTACACAACACTCGACGCGCATTTTTGGAAAACGAAGTCGATCGACGGTTTATGCCGTCCGGGCCTTGCCCGCAAGTACGGCTGTCTCCGTGCGAGACAGCAATACGGTGATCCCACCCAAGGCGACGACGGCCAACTGGCTTGCAACAAACATCGCCATGTTGCGAATCGAGTCGCCTGGGTCGCCGCCATAGGCATGGAGTCCGATACCGAGAATGTTGGTGCCGAACATCGACCATGCGGTGATAATATTGCCGACCACGGCCAGCATCCCGAAACCGAGTGCACCGACCAGTTTGTCCCACCGCGCGTGCAGCAGGAGAGCATTCCAAAGGACGATCATCAGCGCCCCGTTCTCCTTGGGATCCCAACCCCAGAAACGGCCCCAACTGTCGTCGCCCCAGAGACCACCCAGCACCGTGCCGACGAAGCTGAAGAAGATCCCAAAGCAGACGATGCCGTAGCAAATCCTAAACAGAACCTCGACCAACGAGGCAAGCGAGGCTCGTCGCTCTTGGGAGGCAATCCAACGCTGCGCAAACAGGATGCCTATGATAAAAATCCCAAGGAAGCCTGCCAGAAACGTAGCGCTGTACCCCAGCGTCACGCTGATCACATGCGTCGACAACCAGAATTGGGTGTCGAGAACCGCTTGCAGTACCGGCATCGAGTCGCCGATATCCAGTCCATAGGCGACTTGCAGCGACAGGAATCCCGCAATCGAGGCGATCAAAATGGAAATCGCGATCGGGAAAAGAATCTCAGCGACGACGCACGCCAAGACGATCGCCCAACCGATGAACACGGCCGCCGAGTAGAGGGTAACCACCGGAGGACGTTCCGAAATATAGATTCGACTAGCGATCGCGATGGTGTGAAGCACCAGGGTGATAACGCAGATCCAAAACGCGGCTTGACGGAAGTGTTCCTTCGCAACGGCAAGCCCCAGGAGTGTGATCAATCCGGCAAACAAATACAACATGTACGAGAGTCCGATCGGATCAAAGTACTCGTACCACGCTTCCATGCGCGTTTTCGGTAACCGAGCCAATGCGCTATAGCGTTCATCGAGCATTTTTTCGTAAGCGATGACCGCCTGGTTGATTTCTTTACTCTTGCCGCTCCCCTGTCGGATCAGTCGCGTCAATTCGCGAAATGCGGTGGTCGGATTGTCCACCTTCTTGGAATCGAAGTTCCGGACCATGTCATAGAAGGCGGGGACGTACGCATGCCAGCGCGGTGGCGGTAGTTTGGGATCGAGTTTCTCGGGAACCTCTCGCGGAGGAATGAATGCTGGCGGACTCTTTGATTCGAGCGATTTGACCAAAGGCTCCAGGGCCGCGATCGCCTGCGAGAGTCGTTCCGGGGATTCGGCCTTGCTCAGAATTTCATCGATCGGCTCATAGGCGTTCCAAAGATTGAAGAAGATGCCCAGCTTCAATTGCACATCCATGAACTTCTTCTCTTCAAACGTCCATTCCTCCTGTTTTTTGTCGAAGATAGCCTTCGTCTTTTCCTCCATCCCATCGAGGTTCTCGGTGATTTGCTTGACCGAGTAGCGATTGCTCTTGTGGCGATCGAGGTCCAGTTCGTCGAGTACGGATTGTGCATCGATGCGAATGAGGGGCGCCTCCATGACCCACGGTTCGTGCGCCATCACGCTCATCAGCCACTGTGCGGAGGAAATCTGTTCCCCCGTGGATTGGTTCCCTTCGTATTTGTGTCCTTGAGTGGAGAGGGCAAAGGGTTTGTTGGAAAGTGCCTTCAGCACCTGGGCTCCGACTCCGGAGAGGGGTTTCATGCGCCCCTCGTGCTGAACTGGCAGCGTGCCGATGCGGTACCAATCGATCTTGTCGCTGCTGGACGATGGAGGGGACGCTCGCATCGCAAGCCATCCGCCGATCCCGAGGACGGGCAGCAGTAGCGAAACGAGCAACCAACGTTGCCGAACCGGTTTCTTGAACGCGTTGCGATCGTAGCGAGATGCGAATCGGGTGAGAGTGATGCTGAAGTGGGCCAGCATCCCGAGGCCGACCAATACGCACGACACATAGGGAATCAACCAACCCGCATTGGTGACGACCTGCAAGACCGTTTGCTCGACGCCCATCGGCGATTTCTCCGCAGGGGTGTAGCTGGACTGGTAAAATGTCTCCCCGCGAAATCGCATGGGGCTGTTCATCCATATCCGACCTTCCTGGAGTGTGGTGCCGTCGTCATCCGTGATACGGACGTAAGAGGAATAGTCCTTGGGGATGGCAGTCCCGGTGTACTGCTCGAGAACTACATCCTTGAGTTCGAATGAAAAAGGCTTCAGGTTGCGGCGACAGCGAAGGGCGAGTTCAAAGCTGCGGCCATCGGACTCGACTTGGTTCAGAATCGGGACCGGGCGAATCATCGGATCGTTCATGAACTGGGTGACCGCGAACCGACCGAGTTCCTTCGATGTTTTCTTTTCGCGGATCGACAAATAAGCGGAAGCGATATTCATCTCGCTCTTGGCGCCGCCGCTCTTCTCGGTCTCCGTCAACGCCATCTCCGGAGGCAATCCGATCAGGTCGGCGGCTTCCTCGCGAAGCTTTGGATCCGATCGGCGAGGGACGAAATCGGAGTTGACCATGTAACGATCGACCCGAATCTCAAAAGGCAGCGACTTGTCCGTCAAATAGGTCCCTTTGCTCAGGGAAGCCTCGAGAAGAGGATGATCGAACGCGACGACGCGATTCTTGTCCGGCATCGTCGTATCGATAACCGCCAACTCCACAATGTCGATTTGGACCGCCGCCGAGGTGCGTTGGCCTTCGAACAGCGCGATGCGTTCCTCGCGTTGCTGATCGCCGAACACGAATTGCCCCACCATGATCAAGGCGATCCCCAAGTGGATCAGTACGTTGCCGCCACGATGCCCGAACAACAAAATCAATCCCGCTAGCAGCACACCGCTAACGAGAGCACTTTTCGCCAATTGCCAGACGATGCGCAATCCCGGGTCCGGGATCCGGTACGCATCACCCGTAAAAGCCAACAGCAACCCGACTGCCAGAAAGATCGCAAAGAACACCCACAAGACGGTTCGAAGGATCGAACGCTTCGGCGGAATCCAGATGCTCCACGCCCCCAATCCGAGAATCAACCCCCAAAGCGCGGCGATGCAACCGTTCCAGATCGCGCTGTAACTGAAGGGGGGCTCCCCCTGCAATCCGTCACCCAAGTGGGCACCCATCACGATCAAGGCGATGAGCCCAAAGCCGACGAGCGTCAGGGCCAACCCCGCAACGAATTGCTTCCCCTTGGCCACCATCGGGAATCGAGTCACCTTGGCCGCGATCAGATTGATCAGCAGTATCCAACCGACCATCGCCCCCCCCGGGATCGCGAACGCATACGGAATCGGATTCGCATGCGGCCAGATCGTCTGGGGCATAAAGACATCGAAGGGGACGATCGCGATCCAACTGTTGAAGTACGCCTTCTTCACGTCGACGATCGTCTCCGTATCCTGCGCGAGAGTTCCCACAAACAGGATAAAGACCCCGAGCGCGAACATCACGCAGGTGATCTTGAGCGACCCGGCGAGCTTCAAGGCTTTCCACAATAGGCTATCGATTCCGAGGTTCGACGTCGCAGTGGATCGCCCGACCGATGTGTTGTATTGAGAGGCAGTGGCCATGGCAATCTATTGGAGTTGAAGGGATTGAACGAATTGCATGAGATTGTCTCGCTGGGCATCGACCAGTTTGGCGGGGCCGCGAAGCTTGACAAAAACACGGAGCTCCTCGCGCCCGCTGGGAACGGACGCAACGAGTAACATCGGTGCATCGACTTGTTCTGAATCGCGAATTGTGTAGAGGGCTCCTTCTCCGAGAGCGGCAGAGATTTTTTCGGCTTTGGCAACGGTGGACTCTGCCATGGCCTTGACCTTCTCCGGATCGCTCTCGCGAGAGATCTGTTGGTACCACATCATCGTATTCCCCATCGGGTTCTCGAGAGCCATGCTGACGGTGACCTCACCGTCGCCGTCCGGCGATGCGATGGCAAACGTTGCCAGGCGGAATGGAGTTCCCGGTGCCGTCTCCCATCCTTCGGGGAGTTGGTATTTCAGTTCCGGTTTCTTGGGCTCATCTTTCTGGGAACTGGACGGGACGGTCGAGGAAGGTGGCCTCTCCGAAGTTGTCGAGGCCGAAGGGCCGCCCATCGCGCCCGAACCATTTCCCGCGGCATCAAAGATGTAACCGGGAAGGAGACTATCGGGACGTTTTACCGAGATCAATTCATCGTTGAGAGTGGCCTCAGTAATGTCGGGCAACTTCAACTGGCCCCGCCAGCGGTTGATGTTGCTCAGGAGATAACCCTGCCATTGATCCGCGCTCGGCATCGCGAGGACCGTGACGGTGAATTTGACGCTGCCGGTTGCTGCCGGGGAGACGAACTCGGCCATGGCGATATCGTTGCGCGGGTTCATGACCCAACCGTCCGGGAGTTTCATCTTCGGCTTGCCGGTCGCGGGATCGATCGCGAACTCCGTGACGATGGAATGGAAGTCGGAGAGCAGAGGTTGAATTCGCTCAGGGCTGTCGGTGGCCTTGAGGAAGAAGCAACCGGATTCCAGGGGTACCACCGCTCCGAGTATTCGGCGAGGTCCTGAGGCAGGTGTCGACGGCATTCCCCGGACCGAACCAGTTTGGGCAGTTCCGTTCTCACGAGCCGATTTCGGGCCAGCGACAAAGACCGTGTCGGCTTTGGGGGCTTCATAGACCCGAACCTCGACCGCTGGCTCGCACCCCATGGCCAGCAAAACCGTGCCCAGGGCCGCACCCAGAAGCCATCGACCTTGTGATTCGGGCGGGAGGCGAAGCCCCAAGGAGAGTGGGAAGGCAGGGATTTGGGAGACAATTCGTGGCAAGGTAGCGGGACCGCAATATTCGGGAAAGGGTGGGCGGAAGACTTAGTTATCGCTCAAAGTCCAAGCAAGGGAAAGCTTTACGTTCGAAAACAGGTCGAGAAATGACGTGGGTGGGGTCGGAACACCACGGAACCGACGGGCGGGGAACACCAGGAAACAAGCGATGGGCGAGTCCCCGAAAGTACTCCCGCTGCTTTGAAATCCAATTCACAACCCAAAAACATTATATCCAGCCCCGTCCGATGTGGGATGCGGCATTGAGCGCACGGACCGGTAGCTAAAGCCACGGCAATCATTCTGTCGGCCCGGCGGGTTGCGGCGGTTTGGCCTGCGTTGCGAGCGAGACGAGGATGATTGCGGCAAAGCTGAGCGGGATGGTCACCAAACCAGGTTGGCTGAACGGTACCCAAGCTCGCGCGGGATCGAGACCGTACATGGTCTTGAACATTTCCGGGCATACGGCAATCCAAGCCACCGACGTGATCGTACCGATCAGCACCCCGGCGATGATTCCCTGTTTGGTCGTTCCCTTCCAAAACAGAAGCATCAGCAAGGCGGGGAGATTGGCCGAGGCGGCGATTGCAAATGCCCAACCGACCAAGTACGAGACGTTCATCCCTTCGAATGCTAAGCCAGCTAGAATCGCAAGCCCACCGATCACGATCGAGGCGATCTTGGCCACGCGAATCAATTGGCTGTCGTTGAGTTGGAATTTCAACATTCCCGCAACGAAATCGTGGGCGACACTTCCGCCGGCAGCGACGATCAAGCCGCTGACGGTTCCCAGTACGGTGGTGAACGCGATCGCGGATACCGCTGCAAACAGCAACTCCGAAAAACTCTTAGCCAACAGCGGCGCGGCCATGTTGGAATCGCTTGGATCCAAGGCACCGCTGACCATAGCTCCAAATCCGATATAGAGGGTCAGCAGGTAAAAGAAGCCGATCGCGCCGATGCCGACGATGGTACTCTTCCTAGCCGAGGCTTGATCGCGCACGGTGTAGTAGCGAATCAGGATATGCGGCAACGAGGCGGTCCCGGCGAATAGGGCTAACATCAACGACACGAAATCGAGTTTGGGATAGACCTCGGCGCGTCGGATTCCCTGAAACGTCGGGTGATTCCCGGGGGCCATCATGGCATTCCCCTCCACCACGCGCGGCGCGTACTCGATGACCGGGCGTCCCTCCTCAGTCGATTTCTTCGGCGGGGAGGACAACTCGATTCGGCTTCGGGAGATCGCTCGCAAGTAGTCCAGTGGTCCGAGGGGTCCTGTCCTTGTCTGGCCATCGTTCATCTCCAACACGCGGCCCACGGGGGCGACGTTGCGCTGGCCATCTCCCAACCCCAGACGCACCCCATCCACGTAGCGTTTTCCATCGGCATCGACGGTAATCCGCTGGGGTGCGTTCCGTCCCTCGCCAGGTTGCACCTCGACTCCGCGCATCAAGACCAAAATGGTAAGCAGCAAGGAAAATAGAACCAGCAATCCCCCTTTGAGGAATTGCACGTAGGTCGTGCTGACCATGCCTGCCGTGACGACGATGATCACCACGACAGTACCGACCAAGGCCACCCCTTGCCAATAGGCGAGCCCCAGCAAGGGCTTGACCAAGGCACCGGCGCCGACCATTTGCGGGACGAGGTAAACGAGGCTGACCACCAAGGTGCTGAATCCCGCGGCCGTTCGAATTCCGTCCGACTGGAACTTGCTAGCCAGCGCGTCGGCGAACGTGTACTTGCCGAGTCGCTTGAGCGGTTCGGCGATGACCAGAAGCGCCACCAGCCAGCCTGCGAGATAGCCGATGGAATACAGGAATCCATCGAAGCCGTAGAACGCGATCATGCCGCAGATGCCGAGGAACGATGCGGCGGACAGATAATCGCCCGCGAAGGCGATACCGTTGACGAACCAATGGATCGAGCCTCCCGCAGCGAAATACCCATGACTCGACCGCGCCCGCGATCCGAGATAGAAACTCAGCCCGACAGTACCCGCCACCATGAGAAGAAAAACGGCGATCGCTATGCTGCTCGTCTCGTAGACCATCGCTGCCTCACTTTGCCTGACGGTTCATGAAGCCATAGACGCATGCGACTGCGATCGACATTCCGATCAAGCCGAACCCATAGGCGACCGTAAGAGGAATGCCTGCGATCCGTGTCTCCGATATCCATGTGTAGGCGAAGGTGCATAAACCGATAAAGCCGCCGTATGCGATGGTGAAGAGCGTCAATAAGATCAGCCCGACCCGCTGTCGGCGCTGAATGACGGACTCGGGTTCGTGATCGACTTGGTTAACACCCGTGTGCATGGAATTTCAATCAAGGAGATGGGGATGTCGTGCCGCGAGTCGCTCAGCGACCCCGGGAATCACCGCTGCGGCATTGGCATGGTACACCTTTTTCAGGATCTCTGGTGGTAAGCCGAGCGCATAAATGCGCCAGTCTCCCTGCGGGGGCGGAGATTTTTCGGAGTACAGAAAATACTCGTCGCGCGTTTCGAGGAATCGCCAGTAGATGCGCAACCGCTCCTCGGGGAACGGTCCGTCGGTCCCGAGGAGGATCCGATCCTGATACCGCTCAAAAAACGCCTGTGACGAGTAGGGTTGTCTCCCTAACTCGTTCAAGCGCGAGGAAAATTCAACGTAGAGGTTGGGGTAGGTATCCATCCATCCCGATAACTCCTGAAGATCCTCCGCATCATTGCCGAAATGGGCTGCGATGAAAGTGGTCTTGGGATGGCGAGCGATGACTCGGTTGCGAGCGGCGTGCAAGGACTCTCGGGACGGATACTCCGGGCCGGCAAACGACCATTCCGGATGCGCAGCGAGTTCGCCAGCTCGCTCGTTATCCTGATCCGCAGGGCGAAAAAAAGCGCTCGGGTCGGCGGTGTGCATGATCACCGGCAATCGGTTGCGGGCACAGCATTCCCAGATCGGATCCCATCGCGGGTCGTCGATGGCGATCAGGCTACCGTCCGCATTGCGATAACGCAGCCCGAAATCCTTGAAGAACTTCAGGCCACTGACGCGACGCTGATCCGCCGCGGCCTGAAGCCGTTCGCACATGTCTCGGACGAATCGACTGTCGTTGCATGCGAGGGTTCCAGGCCGGTCCAAACTGCCGCTGCCGATAAAGTCGAGATTGGCAAAGACAACGAAGCGATCCCGATAGCGAGCCCACAGGAAATCGAGGTGCTCATCGAGTTTGCCCGGGATCTGTCCGTCGAGCGACACGCAGACTTCGATTCCATTGCGATCCATCCACTGGACGTAGCGGTCCAAGAGTTCGGCATCATGCCTTCCCTTGATCCAGAAATGGGTATGGACATCCACCACCGGAAACGACGCTTTGTCGATCGCGGTTTGCGGCAATCGGACGCTCGGCGTCTTCTCCGCCGATGGCTTGGGGATCATCTCCTGCGCTTCGCCCCACGGTGACGATACGACGCAAGCAAGAACAACCCAAGTCGCTCGCATGCACGAGTCACGATTCGATGGCATCATGTTGGTCTCCACTCCGAGAGCAGCGATGGCAAACCTTCTCGAAAACTCGGGTATGCAAATCGGATCGCCATTTCGGTCAGCAGTTTGTCAGGGCGGACCCGTTTGTTTCCTTCGCTCCGCGTTTGCCGCTCGGCATTGGCATCGAAAACAGGATCAGGCCAGCTCATCCACTTCGAAATCGTTTCGTAATATTCCCGCCGCGTTGGGCTATGACCGTCGCTGACACAGTAAAGCGGGCTGGTTTCTCTCGCATCGGCGACCACTTCAATCGCACGGACCAGATCCTCGACATGGATCAGATTGAGATAACTATCTGGGTCGACGCGCAAGGTGAGCCCGTCGCGAAGAGCTTCCCACCTGGGGAGTCGTCCCGGACCATAGATACCCGACGGGCGCAGAACAACTCGGTGCGCCGAAGTTAGATTGGACTCGATCCATCGCTCGCCGGCCAACGCCGCGATGGAGCCCGGGCGATTGGGGCCGACCGGAGAAACCTCATCCACCCATGAGCCATCCAGGACCGGTGCGAACACTCCGGTCGTCGAAAGATAAATCCATCGAGCTTCGGGCGAACTGGCCGCGACGGCAACCTGCAAACGATCCAGCCCCCGCGT
>Ga0315904_10003098_pt1 | contig 24938 bp, 11 predicted proteins | sample LakEriMetagenome_6_FD_203529 | JGI IMG/M metagenome (GOLD analysis project Ga0315904, IMG submission 203529) | Freshwater fungal communities from buoy surface, Lake Erie, Ohio, United States - Buoy 12 MA120 | ecosystem: Environmental > Aquatic > Freshwater > Lake | place: USA: Lake Erie, Ohio... | reverse complement strand
TCCTGCCTGCGAACTGGCTCGCAACCCGCCCGGCGGCCTGCCAAACCATCGAGAGCCGGGTAGCATAGATGCCAGAGCCACCAGACCTCTGGCAAAAATGCCAGAGGTGCTCTGTTGAGCGCTTACGAATCTATGGATTCGAAATTTAGAGAATGTAGAGGTTGTCGGTGAATGAGCGCCCGTCCAAATGCTTTTCCGGGATAGGGCTTTGAGATCGGCTATTGAAAGAAGATAGGAACTCAGTGTGGTGTTGGCGGGTATACTGACGGTGGCGCAGGCGGTTGACAATACCGGCACGGGCGGAACGATCACGTACACGGATGCCAACGGGTTGAATCCCGCCTGTCGAAAATGGCGCGTTGATGGCACGACTTCATCCGCCGCAACAAAATCGGGAAAACAATGCGCCTGTTGGCAAAGTCATTTTGAAAATGGACGGGGGCAAGAGGGAGCTGGCGATCGAGTGAGGGATTTTAGACCGATTTCCTGCCACAAGCGCCCGCCGATCCGTAAGTAAGGGATGAGGACGATGCCGCCGGAGGGTCCGACGGCCACAATCCGCACCAACACAAAAAACCGTAAAGCCAACCCCATGAAATCATCCCGCCTCATCCTGTCCGCCGTGGTGCTGGCCACGGTCGCGCTGCCACCCGCGCTGCGCGCTGAAACTCCGACCCCCGCGGCTCCGACCCCCGCGGCTCCGACCCCCGCGGCTCCGACCCCCGCGGCTCCGACCCCCGCGGCTGCGCCAGCCGCCGAGCCCGACCCCGGCCTCCGCGAAATCGAGCGCAAGGTCGTCCAGAAACAATATGAATCGGCCTTGCAGGAACTGTTGGAGGCCGAGAAGGCGGTGAAAACCTCCACCACCCCGGAACAGAGGCAAGTTCAGGAGCGGGCCTATGTTCAACGCAAGCAGTGGGTGGACCAACTCAAGGCCCAGCTGGCCGCGCTCGAGCCGGGCGCCAATCCCAAGGTCGCCGCATTGACCAATAAACTCGATGCCATCGTCATCCCCAAAGTTGATATTGAAGACGGCACCATCAGTGAGGTTGTTGAGTTCCTCAGGCTTCGTGGAAAGGAGCTTGATCCGGACAAGTCCGGCGTGAATCTGGTGTTGATGGACAAGGAGAACAAGTCCACCGTCACCCTCCGTCTTCTGGAGAATGTCACCTTGCACACCGTGCTGAAACTGGTGGCCGGGCAGGCGGGGCTTGCGATCGACATCGGGGAAGAGGTCGTGACCCTGCGGAATAAGAAGGCCGAAACCGCGCCAGTGGCACAGCCTGCGCCGCGAGAGGAAGAGGACGTGGCGTTCTTTGAAAAGAAATATCAGAAGAAGATCACCGGCGTGAAACCGAAGGGCGAGTATCCCGACCCCGACCAGTTCTACTCGGCCATCGGCAAGCAGTTGGGCATTCCCGAGATCGCGTGGAACGCTGCGGCGGCGAAGTTCGGCTGGAAGAAGGACGACGGCAAGCAGATCTTCACCATGCTGAAAGGGGGGCCGGTCGCTGGAGCCGCGCAGGGCTCATGGGACGTGCTGTTCATCCGGTCCGCGATCAACCCGGAGACGAAGAAGCCCGACCCGGCCAGCATGGAGCAGGTGATGGTGCAGCTCGACTACGACGGGAACGTCACGTTTCCCGAGATTCCGAAAGGGAACCGGTGAACCGCCTTGCCTCGAAAAAACTCCCGGAGTCGCACCATGGCCAAGGTATCGAGTTTGCGATAAGCGGGGCGTGACTCTCGCCTTGCCCGCCGAGGCTCCAGACAAGTTGCCGGCACCTTTGGCGGCAATCCTCATTTCCGCCATCACCATGGTCTGCAACCCCCGGAAAAGGTGTGCGGGAGACCCACCCCCGGGGGCAGTGCGCGTCCGAACACGCGCCTGGCCCGATACCTGTCCATAAATGGGTAAGATCGCCGGGAAAAAAACGCCGATTGAGTTGTAAAGCCCCCGGTCTGCCGGGAGTAATGAATTTCAAGCGCCCGGCCGGCGGAGAGGAAGAACTGCCGCGCAGCGGGCGGGGTGGGGCGGCACCCGTTGCCCCGCGCCAGACGGCAATCACCGGACCAACACCGATCAGGAAACTAGAAACGAAGATGAGAATATGATCCAGCGCCACCTTTGGAAAGCCATTGCCCTTGCGCAGCCGTTGCTGTTCGCCGCCGGCCTGTCCGGGGCGTCCTCTGCCGACGCGGACCTGCGCCGCGAGTTCGCCAATCCGCCGCCACGCTGGCAATCGCGGCCCTTGTGGTTCTGGAATGGCAAGCTGGATGCGGAGAAGACCAAAAGCATGGTCGCGGCCTGCCAGACGGCCGGTTATTACGGTATGGGCATCCTTCCTGCCAACGGCATGGGGCTTGACTTCATGAGCCCGGAGTTTCTCAAGCACTACAAGGTCGCGGTGGACGAGGCTGGCAAGTTGGGCATGAAGATGTGCCTCTACGACGAGTTCTGGTTCCCCAGCGGATCGGCGGGCGGATTGTTGGCCAAGAAGCATCCGGAGGCGCTAAGCAAGCGCCTCGACATGCTTGCGACCGACGTGAGCGGCCCCAAGGAGTTCACGCAAGCCGTGCCGGAGGGAACCCTGATGGGCGCGGTGGCGATGAAGGCGGCGACCAAGGAGCGCCTCGACATCACCTCTTCCATCAAGCATGGCGTCTTGCGCTGGAAGGTCCCGGACGGCGACTGGAAAGTAATGATTTTCACCTGCGTGCGCGACGGTGGCGACGGCTTGGTGGACTATTTGGAACCGAAGGCGGTGGACGCCTTTATTAAGCTCACCTATCAGGCCTACCATGATGCCATGCCGGAGCACTTCGGCGCCACCATCGACGGTGCGTTTTACGACGAGCCGGCGTTCTATCATGTTCAGGGCGGGAGGGCCTGGACGGATCGTTTCAACGAACGCTTCACCGGGCGCCACAAGACGAATCCCGTCACCCTCTATCCGGCCTTGTGGTTCGACATCGGCCCCGACACCGCCGCGGCACGCAACGCCCTCTTCGGCATGCGCGCCGAACTGTATGCCACCGGCTTTGTCAAAACCATCAACGACTGGTGCACTGCGCATCGCATGGACCTCACCGGGCACGCCGACCAGGAGGAGGTCGTCAACCCGGTGATCGGCACCGTGGGCGACCTGATCAAGTCCTTCAAACACCAGAGCACGCCGGGCATCGACCAGATCGGTGCTTACGGCCGCGCCTCGCGCGCCTACAAGGTGGTCAGCTCGGCAGCGAACAACTATGACCGGCCGCTGGTGATGACGGAATGTTATGGAGCCATGGACTTGCCGCTGCCCAACCTCTACAAGGAGGCGATGGACCAGTTTGCCAAGGGCATCAATGTGATGGTGCCGCACGCCGTGTGGTATGATCCGGCAGCCATCGTTTTCCAGCCGGACCTCTCGCCGGGCGCGCCGAAATACGGGCCGGAACTGCCGGCCTACAACCGATACATCGGCCGCCTCCAGCGCCTGCTCCAGGGCGGCCGCCATGTCGCCGACATCGGCGTGCTCTATCCGATCGCCACGCTGCAGGCGGGATCGTGGTTTGGCCCGGGCAATCCCTACGAGGGATGCGTCGATATCCCCGAGGCGGATTACATGCAGGTGGGCGAGTCGCTGTCCTTGGGTGTGCGGCGCGACTTCACCTTCGTCCACCCCGAGGTGCTGGAGGAGCGCTGTGCGGTGAAGGGCGCCGCGATTACCCTGAACAACAAGGTCAATCACGAACACTGGCGCGCCTTCATCATCCCGGGCTCGCGCTGCATCAACATCGCCACCTTGCGCCGCATCAAACAATTCTACGACCAGGGCGGCACGGTGATCGCCACCACTTGCCTGCCGGACCGCGCGGCCGAGTCCGGCGCCGATGCCGAGGTCCGCCGTCTTGTCTCGGAGATTTTCGGGCCGGTTGCCACGCGCCAAGTTGACGGGCCGCGTGTCAGCGCATCGTCCGCTTGGGAAGGCCACGATGCCGCCAAGACCATCGACGGCAGCACCGCGACGCGTTGGAATGCGGCCGATGGCAGCAAGGGGCCCCAGTGGCTCGAAGTGGATCTCGGCAAGACCCAAAACGTTGCCGGTGTGGTGGTGAACGAAGTGTTTGACCGCGTCCGCGGCTATCTCATCCAAACCTGGGATGGTGCCGCATGGGTCGATCAGGCCAAGGGTGACCGACTCGGCGAAGGCAAGGAAATCGCCTTTGCCGCCGTGGACACCAACAAGGTGCGCCTGCTCATGGAGGCGGTCGCCAGTGACAGCGCCTCGATCGCGGAATGGACGATCCTCGGCGCCGGAGGGCGCAACTTGTTGGAACGCGGGCCCTCGGCCTGCCACCGCAATGCCAGGGGCGGCAAGGCATGGTTCTTGCCATCGCCCGGCGTGGCGGCTCTCAAGGAGGTCCTCTCCGAGGCGCTGCCGGATGGGGATGTGGTCATCGGGGATGATCCGGCAATCAGCGGCGGCAACTTTTCCTACATCCACAAGGTGAAGGACGGGAAATCGATCCACTTCTTCGCCAATTCCTCCGATGCGGAGGTGGATACCTGGGTCGCCTTGCGCGGGAAGGTGACTCCCGAAATCTGGAACCCGCACGACGGCAGCACCGGCCCGGCCGAGATCGAGCATGTCGCAGGCAAACAAGGGCCCGTCACGCGCGTGCATGTGAAACTAGCGCCGGTCCGCTCGCTGTTCCTTGTGGCCGCGGAGACCGAAAGCAGCAATCAATCACAACAAGGGACGGAATGATGCCACCCATGCCCAAATCAGCCTCTCTAACCATCGCCGCCTTGCTGTTGGTTGTGCCATACTCGCTGCACGCCGAAGATTCCACTCCGCTGCAACGCCAGTCAAGCGAAGCCAATGCACCCGTTCATGCAGGCAAAGACAGGAAATTCGTTTCCCCCGAGCGCATGCGGGAAGTATATGACGAGGTGAAGACGCCCTTCAAGTATGGCGTCGTCATCCGCGGGGAGGCAAAGGAGTTGGTCGATTCGCCGAGCGTCTTTCGCAAGGATGGCCAGTGGTATATGGCCTACATCGCCAGCGCCGGGAATGTCGGCTACGAGACCTGTCTCGCACGCAGCAACGACCTGCTGCATTGGGAAAAGCTGGGGAAAATCCTGGGTTTTCCACAGGATGGCTGGGACCGCTGGCAGAGGGCCGGTTATGCGGCGTTGAGCGATCCAACCTGGGGCGGAAGCAACGAACTGCAAACGCACGACGGCAAGTATTGGATGTCTTATCTCGGCGGAGCACGGCAAGGCTACGAGACCGACCCGCTGGCGATCGGCATGGCATGGACCAAGACGCCAACCGAGGCGCGCGAATGGACGCCGCTCGCGGAAAACCCGGTGCTGCACCGCGGCCAGCCCGATGTCCGCCCGTTCGAGAAGGTCACGCTCTACAAAAGCAACATCATCCGGGACAAGGACAGGACGCTCGGGGCGCCGTTCGTGATGTTCTACAATGGGAAAATCAAAGGCGGCTACGAACAGATCGGCATGGCCGTGTCCGACGACATGGTTCACTGGAAGCGCTACGGCGCGGACTCGGTCGTGGCCAATGGCGAAGACAAGCAACACGGCATCACCGGCGATCCGCAGGTCGTGAAAATGGGCGACCTCTGGGTGATGTTCTACTTCGGCGCGTTCTGGCGCCCGGGAGCGTTCGACACCTTTGCCTGCTCGTACGACCTGGTTCACTGGACGAAGTGGACCGGCCCGGATCTCGTCCAGTCATCCGAGCCATGGGACAAGCAATACGCCCACAAGCCCTGGGTGGTGAAGCACGATGGCGTGGTCTATCACTACTACTGCGCCGTGGGCGACCAGGGACGGGTCATTGCCCTGGCAACTTCCAAGGACTTGAAGAATGTATCCAAATGAGGGGGATCCATGATGAAGGCGATATTCCGTGCCATTCCCGCTCACCTGTTGTTGACGCTTGCCTCATGCGGGGCAGGAGACCCTCTTGTCCACGCACCGGAATCCCGAATGAATCCGCCCGTGCCCGGTCTAACAGTAAGCTGCCCGGGGCCGCCGCCCGGAGCCGCCAGCGCGGCCTGCCAGGACGGGCGCATCACGATCGGCACCGGGGCGCTCGCGGTTTCATGGCGGCACACGCCGCAGGGACTCGAGGCGCTCGGCTTTCGCGACGAAACATTGCGCCGGGACTTGCCGATGACCGGCGAGGTGTTCGAGATCGTGCTCGCCGACGGCCGACGCTACCCGGCCTCGGAACTCGCGCCCGATGGCAATCCGCGCCAGGGCGATCTAACAGCCAAGCCCGACGCCGCGCGTCTTGCCGGGCGGATCCCCGGTCGGCAGGTCGAGTTGTCGCTGCGTTCGGCCGACGGCCGGCTGCGCGTGTTGTGGCGGGCGCTGGCTCACGATGGCGGCAATTATGTCCGCCAGGAAATCGAGGTGACGGCCGCGCGTGACGACTGCGTGATCAAGGAGATCGTGTGGCTGGACGACACCCTTCCCGGTGTGCGCGCGGCGGGCCGGGTGGACGGCTCGCCGGTCACCGGGGACAACTTTTTCTGCGGCGCGGAAGATCCCCATGCGGTCGCGGTGGTCGAACCGCCGAAACAGCAGGCCGGGGCGCCGCTGCCGGCGGGCTCTAACAAAATTGCCTTCCGCCTGCCCCGCAACGCGCTACTCCGCCATGGTGAAACGCTCGTGCAAAGCTTCGTCATCGGCGTGGCGCCGCAGGGGCAGTTGCGGCGGGCGTTTCTCTACTACTTGGAACGGGAACGGGCACATCCGTATCGCCCGTATCTTCACTACAACTCGTGGCACGACCTGCACGGCCGGTCGCTGAATGAAGCGAATTGCCTGGATGTCATCCGCGCCTTCGGCGAATGCCTCGTCAAGCCGCACGGCGTGGTGCTCGACGGCTTGCTGTTCGACGACGGTTGGGATGATCCGAAGACGTTGTGGCGGTTCAATGGGAGTTTTCCCAACGGCTTCACGCCGCTTGCCGAGGCATGCGGGAAATATCAGACCCATGTGGGCGTCTGGCTATCGCCGTTTGGCGGCTACGATGAGCCCAAGCAGCAGAGGCTCGCGTTCGGACGCCAGCAGGGCTACGAAACGAACGCCGCCGGCTTTTCGATGGCCGGGCCGAAGTATTACGCCGCGTTCAAGCGCGCATGCGTGAACATGATCCGGCAATATCGAGTGAATCATTTCAAGTTCGACGGCATGGCGGCCGGGATGAATGCGAATGGAGGCGCGGAGTATGTGGCCGACACGGAGGCCATGCGGCGGTTGATGCTGGAACTGCGGCAGGAAGACCCGCACCTCCACATCAATCTCACCACCGGTTCCTGGCCGTCGCCGTTCTGGTTGCGTTTCGCCGACTCGATCTGGCGGCAGGGCCATGACATGGGCCAGGCGGGCAAAGGTTCCAACCAGCAGAAATGGATCACCTATCGTGACCAGGAGGTCTTCCGCAACATCGTCGGCAAGGGGTCGTTGTTTCCCTTGAACTCGCTCATGACCCAGGGCGTCGCGTATTCACGGCAAGGCATTGCCGGCGATCCCACATTCAACTCCGCCGGCTTCAAGGACGATGTGCGCGCGTTCTTCGGCAGCGGCACCGGTTTGCAGGAACTTTACATCCAGCCCGGCAAGCTCACCGCCGACGATTGGGCCGTGCTCGCCGAGGCGGCGAAGTGGTCGCGCGCCAACGCCGACGTGCTGGTGGACACGCACTGGATCGGTGGCGACCCGTCGAAGCTGGAAGTCTACGGCTACGCCTCGTGGGCACCGCGCAAAGGCATCGTGATGCTGCGCAACCCCGACGACCGGCCGCATGAATTCGCGCTCGATGTCGGCGCGGCGTTCGAGTTGCCGGCGGGTGCCGCGGGCAAGTTCCAACTCAGGAGTCCGTGGGTGGAGGACGCCGCCAAACCCGCGCTCTCTGCCGAGTCTAACAATCCTCTCACGATCACGCTGAAGCCGTTCGAAATCCTGATCCTCGAAGCACAGCCATGATCCGCATTCACGAAACCACCCGCATCATTCCGTTCTTCCGTCCTGTCCCGTTGACGGACCTGCCGCTGATCTATCAGCGCGAGCACCTGTTTCCTTACACCAGTTGCGGCGACACGGAGGCGACGCCGGTGCCGCGCGCCTTCCGCATGGTCGTGCTGGAAAACGAGTTCCTGCGCGTGGAGGTGGCACCGGAGCTTGGCGGGCGCGTTTACAGCCTGTTCGACAAGCGGATCGGCAAGGAGATCCTGTTCAGCAACCCGGTGGTGAGGCCGGTGCGGATCCTGCCCATCTGGGGCTTCATCTCCGGCGGCATCGAGTTCAATTTTCCCATCGCCCATTCGCCCACATCCATCGCGGAAGTCGGCTGCACCACAGGGCAGGCCGGTAATTACGGCTTCATCCGGGTGGGTGAGCGCGAGGCGCGCACGGGCATGGAGTGGGTGGTGGAACTCGGCCTGGCCGGGGGCTGCCCGGCGCTGGTTCAACGCACCGCGTTCCGCAATCGAACCGGCGGGAATCATCCATGGATGTCGTGGACCATCTGCGCGGTGCGTTCGACGGCGGAAACCGAGTTTGTGCATCCGCCGCACCGCGTGCTGGTGCATGACGACCGCATCGTGGAAGCGGCTTGGCCGGATGGCGGTTTGAACTGGGACCGCACCCACCGCCAGATGACCGCATTGTTTTGGAAACCTGGCAGCGCCGCACACTTCGGAGCGTTCCACCATGATCTTGGGTTCGGGCTCATGCATCTTGCCGACCCCGCTCAACTGCCCGGCAAGAAACTCTGGACCTACGGCCACGGCCGCGACCGGGATTGGGCCAGGGCCACCACAGCGGGAGATCTGGCCTATTGCGAAATCGAGAGTGGCCCCTTGATTGACCAAGCCGAGAAACCGCTGTTTCCGGCCGGCGCTGAGCGCTGCTTCGAGGAGTTCTGGATACCTGTGCATTCCCGGGAGGCGTGCGACCGGGTGGAGTTTCCCACGCTGAGTTTGCCGCCGGTGCATGATCCATGGCTCGGCTTCCAGCACTCGCCTTGGCAGACGGAATGGGAAAACTTTCGGGCCGGCGCCGGGCCGCTGCCAGCCTCAAGCGTGGTCACCGGCATCGAGTTGGAAGCCGCCCTCCGGGCGGAGCTGCATCAGGGCAACCCGGATGCGGCCGAACCGCTCGCCCTCTGGTTGGCCTTTCGTGGCCGCGCCCGCGAGGCCCGCGATGTCCTTGACACTCCTTCGACCCCGGGTGCCAGACGCGTGGCTGGCCTCATCGAGTGGAAGGCACTCAAGGCGCCCGATCGGGCAGTGGCGCTGCTTGAGGACGGCCCGCTGCAGGATCCTGTCGCAGTGGCCGAGTTGGATGAACTTTATGCGGAGCTTGGCCTAACCGAAAAACGCGAGACCTTGCTGGCCAAAGCTCCGGTGCATCGCCTGACCATCGAACGCCGTGCCGCCCTCGCCCTCAGCCAGGGGCAACCGGACGAGACTTTGCGCCTGCTGCGCGAGACCACCTGGCCGCGCGAGCACCAGCGCTATGTGCGCACCGAACTTTGGCGATCCGCACAGAGTGCCCTGGGTGCCCCGGTCACCGGGGTGCCGGATCATCTTCATGAGGACAATCTCGCGCGTTTCGGCGCCTATTGGTCAGACTAGTCAAACTCGGATGGAAACACCCCGGAACGACACACTGCCGACCGGCCCGTTCCCGGCCAGCGGGTGGAAAATGCCACGGCATGGGCCAATGTTGCCCGCCGTTTCAATCTCACCGGAGTCGTCGCCACCGGCTGGAGCTGCTGGAGTGTCGATACGCTCCAGTGCGTGCCCATCGACGCCGCGCTGGACTCCCTGGTCGCGGTCGGGGTGATTCTCCACGATGAGGAACTGCCCGATGGGGGAATTCCCGCCTGTGTCGAAGCGCTTGGGGAGAAAAGGACCGCTTCGAGGCCTGCCGCAGGGCGATGGAACGGCTCACCGATGTCCGCCGCGAAGGTTGGAAGCATGTCCGGCAGGTGCGGGAACAACAAGCCCTCTGCAAGCTCGACCCGCAACGCACCAGCGCCCGCAGCAAGGTCCAGGGAAACAAGGGGCTGGGAAACCTGCAAGGGGTCGTCAGGCAATCAGAACGGGTCGCCACCCAGGTGAGACGCAGCTTTGACGGACTCGTCGAACCGGTCTGGATCGAGGAATATCTCGCCACCCGCCTCAGCCCGCTCAAGGACGAGTTGGACGCCCTGACCGCCCAGGACGAGGCGATGAAATGAGGCATGAAACGCCTGTTGCCGGAGCGCGAGGCGGCTGTTGGACGCGGTGCTCCTGTTGGCCGCATGCGCGGTTTCCCTGGTCGGCACCCCCGGAAAAGTGATCCTCCGTGTGCGGGAGACCCACCCCCGGGGGCTTGTTGAGGTTTGCGGTTTCGGCTCGTCCTACGCCCCGCCGCTCCCGGCCAGGTGCGCGTCCGAACACGCATCTGGCCCGATACCTGTCCATAAATGGGTAAGATCGCCGGGAAAAAACCGCCGATTGAGCTGTAAAGCCCCCGGTCTGCCGGGAGTAATGAATCTCAAGCGCCCGGCCGGCGGAGAGGAAGATCTGCCGCGCAGCGGGCGGGGTGGGGGGCGGCAACCCGTTGCCCCGCGCCAGACGGCAATCACCGGACCAACACCGATCAGGAAACGAGAACGAAGATTAGAACATGAACATGAAATCAACATTCTGCACCTTCGCGGCCCTGCTGGTGGCACAGCCGGCTCCGCTGCGCGCCGCAGAAGTCGTGGACCTGCGCTGCGAATACCTGAAAGAACCGCTCGGCATCGGCGTGGTGAAACCGCGGCTGTCATGGGTGATTGAAGACAGGGGTCAGGAGTCAGGGGTCAGGGGGATCAGTCAGACCGCCTATCAGGTGCTGGTGGCGTCGGATCCGGAGCTGTTGGCCAGGGACCAGGGTGACCTGTGGGACAGCGGCAAGGTGGATTCGGACCAAAGCAACCAGGTCGAGTATGCCGGCAAGCCGCTGGAGTCGCGGATGCGGTGTCATTGGAAAGTGAGGGTCTGGACATCCTCTTCCCTGACTCCTGACTCCCGGCCCCTGATCCCTGTCTCCTGGAGCCGGCCGGCGAGTTGGTCGATGGGTTTGCTCGAACCCGCCGACCCGGCTTCGCCAGGCGACGCCGTGGCAGGCTGGCAGGCGAAGTGGATTGGCCATGATGCGGCGTACCAGGCATCGGCGGAAGCGGCTGCGGATGACAAGTTGCTGAACATCCAGGGGCTCAGGTGGGTGCAGGTGAATGGCGGGAAGGACGGCGGCAGGAGCTGCTTCCGCCGGCGGATCGACCTGGCGGAGGGGCGCAAGGTGCGTCGCGCGGTCCTGGCGCTTTATGCCTATCACTTCTGCGAGGCCGCTGTGAATGGCGTGCCTGTGGGCGAGGCCATGCATTGGGACCGCACGGCGCGTCTGGATTTAACCAAGGCGCTGCGTTCCGGCGTGAATGTGGTGACTCTGGCAGCCAGCCACACCGATCCTTACAATCCGGCCGTCATCGGCAGGCTGGTGGTGCAGTTCGAGTCGGGCGAGGATCTGGTCATTCCGATCGATGACGGGTGGAAGGCGTCGCAAGACGCCGCCGACGGCTGGGAAACGCCCGGCTTTGACGATGGGGCGTGGGCTGCGGCCGAGGTCATTGATGGCACACCCTGGCGCGGGCCCGGGGCGGTTTCCGATGTGGAGCGCCTGCCGGCGCCATACCTCAGGAAGGATTTCAGCGTCGGCCAGTCGGTCAAGCGGGCGATGGTTCATGTCACGGCGCTGGGCGTGTACCAGTTGCACCTCAATGGCAAGCCGGTCGGCAATGATGTGCTGGCTCCCGGTTGGACGGAGTTCCGCAAGCGCGTGCATTACCAGACATATGATGTGACGGCGCAGGTTCGCAAAGGCGGAAACACCATTGGTGCCATCCTGGGCGACGGTTGGTATGCGGGCACGCTGGCGCATCTCGGCAGCCGCAACAACTACGGTGGCCGGCCGCGTTTCATGGCTCAATTGGTGCTTGAACTGGCGGATGGCAGCACCCAGGTGGTGGTGAGTGACGAAACCTGGAAGGCGGCATTCGGTCCCATCCGCCACGCGGATCTGCTGATGGGATGCGAGCTGGACAACCGTCTGGCCATGCCCGGTTGGGATGCGCCGGGGTTTGCGGACCATGGCTGGGTGCCGGTGGCCGTGGGCAACGCGGAGCGGGCGGGGGTCGCGGATGTCGCCCAGCCATTGCGGGCGGCGATCAAGAGTGGCCGCCTTGTGATCACTCTCACCAACGAGGCGTTGGGCGGCGATCCCGCGCCCGGCGTCGTCAAGTCGCTGGAGCTGGTGTATCGCCTTGGCAATGGTCCCGAGCAGACACAGCGGTTTCCCGAGAATGCCGCCATCGAACTGGGTGATGCCGGGCAGCCGATTGGTATCCGGAAGGCAACTTATGGCCGTGCCGATGGCGACGGTGGGGCTGTCATGAAGCTGCAGGCGTCGTTGGTAGAGCCTTCGCGCCGGATTCAGGAACTGCAAGCCATCAAGGTCACTGAACCCAGGCCCGGATGTTGGACCTTTGATCTGGGTCAGAACATGGTCGGTTGGGTGCGATTGAAAGCACGCGGTCCGGCGGGGCGCCGGATCACGGTCCGCCATGGCGAAATGCTCAATCCGGATGGTACGATCTATACCGCGAGCCTGAGAAGTTGCCAAGCGACGGATTTCTACACCCTTTCCGGCAAGGGCGAGGAGATTCTGGAGCCGTATTTTACCTTCCATGGTTTCCGGTATGTCGAGGTCCGGGGGCTTGATGAAAAACCGGACGCCGATGCCGTCACCGGGATCGTGGTGCATACGCCGATGCGGCGCACCGGCTCGTTCGAATGTTCTTCGGCGGCCCTGAACCAACTCTATAGCAACATAATCTGGGGCCAGAAGGGCAACTATCTGGAAGTTCCCACCGATTGTCCCCAGCGCGACGAACGCATGGGCTGGACCGGCGACACCCAGTTCTTTGCCCCCACCGCCGCCTATAACTTCGATGTGGCCGCCTTCTTCACCCGCTGGCTTACATCCTGTGAGGACAACCAATACGACGACGGGACCTTCCCGAATGTGGTGCCGGATATCATGGGCGGCGGCGGGTCGACGGCCTGGGGGGATGCCGCGCTGCTTTGCACTTACAACATCTACCGGTCCTACGGTGACACGCGCATTGTGCGGGAGCGCTTTGCCGCCCTCGAGCGCTACATGCGGTGGCTGGCCACGAAAACCAAGGATGGCATTTCCTTGGTGGGTGGTTTCGGCGACTGGCTCAATGCCGGCGGTGGCGCCAAGACCGAGGTGATCGATACGGCCTATCATGCCCATCTGGCGCGGATCATGTCCGAAATGGCTGCGGCCATCGGGCGCAAGGACGAAGCCGCGCGCTATGCCAAGCTGCATGAGGAGGTCAAGGCGGCCTTTGTGCGCGAGTTCCTGCAGGCGGACGGTTCTCTCACGGAAAGCAGCCAGACCGGCTACGCGCTGGCCTTCAGCATGGACTTGCTGCCCGCCGGCCGGCGTGCCCAAGCGGCCGATAAGTTTGTCGAGGAAATCAAGCGGTTCGACTGGCACCTGGCGACCGGCTTTATCGGCACGCCGCGGCTGCTGCCCGCGTTGAATGCGGCCGGCCGCAATGATGTGGCTTACCGGTTGTTACTAACAGACACCTACCCGTCATGGCTGTATCCGGTGAAAAACGGGGCCACGACCATGTGGGAACGGTGGAACGGCTGGACGCCGGAAGGGTTTGGCGATATCAGCATGAATTCATACAACCACTATGCTTTTGGCGCGGTGGGCGAGTACCTCTACGGTGGTGTCGGCGGCATCCAGGCGGCGAGCCCGGGTTACAAGGCCATCGTGATCCGTCCGGTCATCGGAGAAGGCCTGAGCTGGGCGAAGACGGCGTTTGAGTCGATCCACGGCAGGATCGCCAGCGATTGGAAACGCGAGGGCGACAGGCTGACGATGGAGGTGACGATTCCCGCGAACACCACGGCCACCGTGCATGTGCCAGCCAGTGATGCGGCGGCCGTGACGGAAGGCGGATTGCCTGTCGCAAAGGTCAAGGGCGTGAAGCTCCTGCGCATGCGGAATAACTCCGCCGTCTTTGCCGTGGGCTCCGGAAACTATGTTTTCCAGTCCACGCTTGCGAAAATCATCGAATGAAGAACACTAATTGACTTATACTCACATGAGCCGACTATCATCCCTTGCCCTCGCCGCGTTGCTGTTGGCACCGCTGGCCTCCCTGCACGCCGCCGAGGTGGCAAGCCTGCGTTGCGAGTATCTGAAAGACCCGCTCGGTATCGATGTGGCGAAGCCGCGGCTGTCGTGGGTGATTGAAGACAGGGGTCAGGAGTCAGGGGGCAGGGGGATCAGTCAGACCGCCTATCAGGTGTTGGTGGCATCGAATCCGGATTTGTTAGCCAAAGACCAGGGCGACTTGTGGGACAGTGGCAAGGTTGACAGCGACCGGAATATCCACGTCGAATATGCCGGCAGGCCGCTGGAGTCACGGATGCGGTGTTACTGGAAAGTTCGTATCTGGACTCTGACCCCCGACCTCCGATCTCCGGCCTCTTCCTCTTGGAGTGCCCCCGCAATCTGGACGATGGGCCTGCTCAAACCCGCCGAATGGCAGGCGAAGTGGATCGGCCTGAAGCAGCCTGCACCCGCACTCGCCGGCCGGACGCCGTTGGGGCCCGGCCCGTTGCGGATTGTGAAGGCATCCTATCAGTCGGCAGCCGGTGCTGCCGCCCGTGATGTGACGGAGCGGGTGGCCGCGCGGGTGAAGGATCACACGCTGCTCGTCGTTGCCGGCAACGATGAGCTGGGCGGCGACCCGGCGGAAGGCGTGCAGAAGCAATTGGTCGTCGAGTATGAACTGGCCGGCAGGCGTGGCACGGCGACCGTTGCAGAGAACGAGCAGCTGGCCATCAACATCGACAAGCACCGTGACGAGGAGGCGCAATGGAGCCGGCCGGGATATCTGCGCAAGGGTTTCGGCGTGGACGGCGAGGTGCGGCGGGCCACGGTCCATGCCACGGCCTTGGGCCTTTATGAGCTGCGCTTGAACGGCCGGCGCGTGGGCGATCACCTGCTGGCACCGGAATGGACCGATTACCACACCCGGGTGCAGGTGCAGACTTACGATGTGACGCCCTTGGTGCGCGGCGGGGCCAATGTGATCGGCGCGGCGATCGGGAATGGCTGGTATTGCGGCGGATGGCAGTATTGGGAGGCCAAAATCAAAGCCATGTATGGAACCGATCCGTCGTTGCTGGTGCAGCTGGAAATCGAGTTCGCCGACGGCCGCAGGCAGACGGTTGCCACCGATGACAGTTGGCGCGGCACCACCGACGGGCCGCTGCGTTTCACCGGAATCTATGAAGGGGTGACTTACGACGCCCGGAAGGAAATGCCGGGCTGGGACCAGCCGGGGTTCGACGATTCAAAGTGGCTGGCGCTCCAGCCGCGCGGCGCTGATTTGAAAGTCGGGAAGCTCGTCTGGCAGCGCGGGCAGCCGATCCGTGCGACGCGTGAACTCAAACCGGTCTCGGTCACCGAGGTCAGTCCGGGCGTGCATGTCTTCGCCTTCGACCAGAACATGGTCGGCCACTGCCGCGTCAGGTTCCGCGGCCGGGCGGGGGAGACCATCGAGCTGCAGCACGGTGAAATGCGCAATCCGGACGGAACCGTCTTTCTGGGCAATCTGCTGGTGGTCAGCAATCACCGGATCCAGCTCGACCGTTACACCTTCCGCAGTGACGCCGAGGAGACCTTCGAGCCGGCGTTCACCTATCACGGATTCCAATACGTCGAGGTCCGCGGCCTCAAGGAAAAGCCGGCGCTCGACAGCGTGGTGGGCGTGGTCGTGAACAGCGACTGCCCCGAGACCGGCGAGTTCACCTGCTCCGAACCGCTGCTCAACCGCCTGGCGCAGAACATCCTCTGGTCCCAGCGCGGCAACTACATGGGCGTGCCGACCGATTGCCCCCAGCGCAACGAACGCTGCGGCTACACCGGCGACGCCCAGTTCTTCATGCGGGCGGCCGTTTACAACATGGATGTCTCGGCGTTCTTCCACAAATGGCTGGTGGATGTGTGCCAGGATGCGCAGATGCCGGACGGCCACATTGCCGACCGCGCGCCGCACTACGGGACCGGAGACAGTTGGTATATCGGGTGGGGCGACGCCGGGATCATCTGCCCTTACGAGATCTATCGGACCTATGGCGACACCCGCGTCATCCGCGAGCACTACGCCGCGATGAAGCGGTATCTGGAGGCGATGAACCGCAACAGCAAGGACGGACTCTTCACCGGCAGCATCGGTGGCGGCGACTGGCTCGAGACGGGCGGCGGGGTGGCCCCTGACGTCATGGGCACGGCGTATCTGGCGCTGGACACCAAGCTGATGGCCGAGATGGCGGAAGCCATCGGGGAATCAAAGGATGCCGCCGCGTTCCGCGCCAGGTTCGCGGAAATTGCCAAGGCCTTTGCCGCCGCCTACATCGATGCCGATGGAAATATCAAGGAGAGCAGCCAGAGCGGTTACGCGCTGGCATTCACCATCGGCCTGGTGCCCCCGGCGCTGAAGGATAAGATGTCCGCCCGCTTCGCACAGGAGGCGCGCCGCTTCGACTGGCATCCCAGGACGGGATTCGTCGGCACCCCGCGCCTGCTGCCGGGGCTGCACCTCGCGGGCAGGGATGAGGACGCCTTCAAGCTTCTTCTAACAAAAAAAGCGCCTTCGTGGCTCTATCCGGTGACCGTTGGCGCAACGACCATTTGGGAACAGTGGGAGGCATGGGACGGCAAGAACCCGCAAGGCGGAATGAATTCACTCAACCATTATGCGTTTGGTTCGGTGGGCGAATACCTGTTCGGCATGGTCGGCGGCATCCAGCCAGAGGCGCCGGGCTACCGGAAGATCCGGATCCAGCCCGTGGTGGGCGACGGGCTCACCTGGGCCAGGGCGCGCTACGACTCGATCCACGGCCGCATCGCCAGCCACTGGAGGCGTGACGGTGCCCGCTTGACCATGGACGTCACCATCCCGCCAAACACGACCGCCACCGTCTTCGTTCCTGCCGTGGACGCGGCAGCGGTTGTTGAGTCCGGAAAGCCCGCCGCGCAAGCGGAGGGCGTCAGGTTCCTCCGCATGGAACAGGGCGCGGCGGTGTATGCCGTGGGATCGGGAACCTATGCTTTCCAGTCCACTCTCACGGAAACCATCAGATGAAGAACCCCGGTCGAATACTCGCATGAATCGACTCTCATCCCTTGCCTTCGCCGCGCTGCTGTTGGCACCGCCGGCCTCCCTGCACGCCGCCGGGGTGACGAACCTGCGCTGTGAATCCCTGAAAGACCCCCTCGGCATCGACGTGGCGAAGCCGCGGCTGTCGTGGATGATTGAAGACAGAGGTCAGAGGTCGGGTGTCAGAGGTCTGATGCAGACGGCCTATCAGGTGCTGGTGGCGTCGACTCCGGAGCTGCTAGCGAAAGACCAGGGCGACCTGTGGGACAGCGGCAAGGTGGATTCGGACCAGAGCATCCAGGTGGAATACTGTGGCAAGCCTCTGGAATCGCGGATGCGGTGTTTGTGGAAGGTGCGGGTGTGGACGACGAAGCCGGATCTCATAGGTCCGGAGGCCGGAAACAAAGGGGAATGCAGCGGATGGTCCAGCCCGGCGCTGTGGTCCATGGGCCTGCTCAAGCCGGATGATTGGTCGGCCAAGTGGATCGGACTTGATCGGAGCCAGGAGGAAAAGTGCATTTCCCTGGATTCGGCGCAATGGATCTGGTTCCCGGAGGGCGACCCGGCGACCGGTGCGGCAGCGGGAGTCTGTTATTTCCGGCGTTCATTCACCTTGCCGGCCGACCGGAAGATCACCAAGGCCAGGATCCAGATGGCGGCGGACAACGCCTTCGAGTTGCATGTGAACGGCAAGAAGGTCGGGCAGGGGGATGATTGGAACATGCCGGTGACGCTGGATCTAACCGGGAGCCTGAAGGCGGGTGCGAACGTGCTGGCGGTTGCCGCCACGAACGCGGGCGACGGCCCGGGCCCTGCGGGCTTGATTGGGGTTCTCACCGTGGAGTTTGCCGAGGGTGAGCCGTTGGTGGTCTGCACCGATGCGCAGTGGAAGAGCCAACGCGAGATGAAGGAGGGCTGGGAAACGGCCGGGTTCGATGATTCGCAGTGGCAGGCCGCCCAAGCCTTGGGGCCCTACGGCATGGGGCCGTGGGGCCGGCTATCAGGCATACCCTCTGGTCAGGTCGGCGGCCAATTCCATCCCTGGCTGCGCCGGACCTTCGAGGTCCCGTCCGGGGTCAAGCGCGCCGAGATCTATGTCAACACCCCCGGAAACTACGAACTCTATGTCAATGGCAGGAAGGTCGGCGAGGATGTGCTGGCCCCGGCCTATTCGGATTTCCGCAAGCGCATGTTCTATACGGTTCACGATGTCGCCGGCTTGATGCGTGAGGGAACCAACTGCGTCGCCTTGTGGCTCGGCCCGGGGTGGTATCAGCCGGGAGCCAATCCCCATGGCTCGTCCATCGTTCGCGCCCAGATTGAAATGGAAACCGCGACGGGCCGCCATGTCATTGGCACGGATGCCTCGTGGCGCGGGGCGCCCAGTTGCATCAGCCAGGTCGGCACGTGGAGCTGGAATGCGATGGGCGGCGAAAAGTGGGACGCGGCGAAATTTATCCCCGATTGGAACCTCGCCGGATTCAATGACCGTGGCTGGGCGCCAGCGCCTGAAGTGCCTGCCCCGCAGGCGGCCGCCTCCTGGCTTGCCATGCCGGGCAACCGGGCCGGCAAACCCGTTCCGCCCGCCCGGATCTATCAGGTCAACGACAAGTGGGTGATCGACTTCGGCACCACGCTGACGGGTTGGATGCGCCTGAAGTTGGCGGGCCTCAAACCGGGCCAGCAGATCACGATCGACTACGCCGACCTCGACAAGCCGGAACTCCAGCACATGCCGGGGCCCGACGGCTTCCAGACCTTCAACCAGCAGGACATCTACGTGGCCGGAGAGCGGACGGAGGATGTCTTTTGCAGCAAATTCAACCAGCATGCCTTCCGCTACGCGGTGATCGCCGGACTGTCGCGCGCGCCGGCGGCGGACGAGGCGGAGGCGTTTACGGTGATGACGGCCCTCGATCCGGCCGGCGCCTTCGAGTGTTCCAACCCGTTGTTCAACCGGATCCACCGGATCACCGTCGCCAACTGCCGTTCGCAGACGCCCTGCGGCGTGCTCGGCGGCGGCGAATCGCGCGAAAAGGAAGGCTATGGCGATGGCGGCGCTTTTCTAACAGGCTTCCTCTACAACTTCCGTAGCGATGCGTTTTTCCGGAAATGGCTCACCGACTTCCGCGATGGGCAGAACGAGGAAGGCTTCATCCCCCACACCGCGCCCTGGCACGCGTATCACGGCGGCGGGCCGCCGTGGGGCGGGCAAGCCAGCGAACTGACGCGGCGCCTGCATCTCTACTATGGCGACCGCCGCACGATCGCGGAGGCCTATCCCGCGCTCAGGAGATATGTGGACTATATCGAAACGCACACCAAGGACGATGTCCTGCGCTACTATTGTCCGTATGGCGGTCCCAACGGTTGGTTTTTGGGCGACTGGGTCTCTCCCTCGGCCGGTGAGGACGTTCATGGCTTCAATGAAGAGACCAATGATGAGAAGGAGTTCTTCAACAACTGCTACCGCATCCTGCTGTGGGAGCATCTCGCCGGATTCGCCTCGACACTCGGCGATCAGGCTGAGGCTCAGCGCTGCCGGGAACGCTTGGCCGTGATCCGCCCGCTGGTCCACAAGGCATGGTTCGATCCGGAAAGGAAACGCTATCGTTGTTCGCGCCAGGCTTATCTAACCATGGCCTTGCAGGCACGGATCATGCCGCCCGAGCTGCGGCCCGCGATCCTCAAACAGTTGGAGGATGAGATCGTGGTGGCGAAGAAAGGGCATATTGACGCCGGCATGCTGGGCTCGTCCCTCATGCTTGATCTGTTGGCCAAGGAGAACCGCAGCGATCTGGTCGCGCTGATGATGGGGCAAACGACCTATCCCGGCTGGGGCTTCCTCGTTGAAAAACGCAAGGTCACCACCTGGCCGGAAACCTGGACGGGCTGGGGCAGTCAGGTCATTCAGGTTGTCGGGACTCCCGGAGCCTGGTTCTACGAGGGACTCGCAGGCATCCGCCCGGATCCGGCGGCGCCCGGGTTCAAGCACTTCACCATCCGTCCCGGCATCGTGGATTCCGTGGACTGGGTCAAGTGCGGGTATGACTCGCCCTACGGCCGGATCGTCAGTAACTGGCAACGCGATGCCGGCAAGCTGACAATGGAGGTCGCCATTCCTCCCAACACCACGGCAACTGTCCATGTTCCCGGTGAACCACCGCGGGAGGTCGGTTCCGGAAAATGGCGATTTGAAAGAAAACTCCGATGAACAAGCTGCTAACGATAGCAAGTGTGTTGTGTAGTCTCCATGCCAACGCCGCCACTCCGTCCGGTTCACGGGTGGTGCCGGATTCCGCAGCCAATCCCGACAATCCTCCGGCGGTGAAATACCGGCTTGAGGCGAAGGATCATGGCGTGGTCTACAAGCACGGCAACGGACCTGATCGCTGCGATGACCTGGGGGCGCGCGATGTGTGGGTCTACGAGGACAAGGGCACCTTCTACATGTCCTATGACGGGTCCGGCCCGAAGGGCTGGCTTGCCTGCCTGGCAACCAGCAAGGACCTCGTCAACTGGACACCCAAAGGCAGCATGCTGGATCTGGGTGCCGCAGGAACGGAGGATTCCGCATCGGCTTCGTATGGCACGACCTATTTCGACGGCAAGAACTGGCACATGTTCTATTTGGGAACACCCAACACCTCGCCCGCGCCTGATTTCATTCCGGCGCCGCCGTACCTGACCATGAAGGCGCAGGGAAAATCGGCGGCGGGCCCGTGGGTCAAGCAACCCGACATCGTGCCGTTCCGTCCGAGCGATGTGCCGGCGGACAATTACGGCGCCTCGTCGGTGGTGGTGGCGTCACCGGGCATGATTGTGAAGAACAAGGATGAATACATGATGTTCTTCGCCGGCGGCGGGTTCGCGCGGGATGGCGGCATGCCCTATGGCCATGTTTCCGTTGCCCGCACGAAGGACCTCAACGGCAAGTGGACGGTGGATCCGCAGCCGATGCTGCCGTGGAGCGAGACCTGCGAGAATTCCAGCCTCTATTTCGAGCCGTCCAACCAGACATGGTTCCTATTCACCAACCATATCAACCGCGACCACACGGATGCCGTTTGGGTGTATTGGAGCAAGGACTTGAACAAATGGGACGCAAAGAACAAGGCCGTGGTGCTGGACGGACGGAACTGCTCGTGGAGCAAGGCGTGCATCGGCCTGCCCTCGGTGCTCAAGGTCGGCAACCGGCTGGCGGTGTTCTACGATGCCCCCGGTGGCGACATCGTCGGCGATAGAAACGGCATGAACCGGGATGTCGGCCTGGCATGGCTGGAATTGCCGCTGAGGACACCGGAGGAGAAATGATATCTGTCACGTGAACGCCGAATACTCGCACAAAATACTCATGAAAAGCATGCTGGTTGCGTGGGTGGCTGTGATGGCTGGTTTCGCCGTGTCTGCCGAAGGACTGCATGGGGTCGACGTTAAGCCGGTGAATCTGCGCTGCGAATCCCGCGAGAACCCGCTTGGCATTGACGTGGCGAAGCCGCGGTTGAGCTGGGTGATCAAGTCCGAAGGGCGTGGTATACGCCAGACCGCCTGTCAGGTGCTGGTGGCGACGAGCGAGAAGTTGCTGAAGGAAGGGAGGGCGGATTTGTGGGACAGCGGTAAGGTCGAAAGCGACCGGAGCATCCAGGTGGAGTACAAGGGGAAACCGCTGCAGTCGCGGATGCAGTGTTTCTGGAAGGTCAGGATTTGGTTCACGGCTCAGGGTTCAGCGGTTCAGGGGTCGGATTGGAGCGAGCCTGCGAAGTGGTCGATGGGCATGCTCAAACCCGAGGACTGGCAGGCCAAGTGGATCGGGGCCGACTCGGATCCGAAGCATGCGGCGGTCTATCTGCAAAAGAAGATTGCCGTGAAAAAGCCGGTCGTGCGCGCCCTGGTGCATTTCTGCGGGTTGGGCTTTTCCGAATTGGCCATCGACGGCAAAAAAGTTGGTGACTATGTGATCGGGCCGGGTTTCACCACCTACAACAAGCGGGCGCAATACCTGGCCTTCGATGTGACCGATCGCTTCAAGGCGGCGGGTGCCCATCTGTTGGATGTCACGCTGGCTGACGGCTGGTATGGCTTGTCACATGATCCCTGGGTGCACGGGTTCGAAAACAACCCTTACGTGGACAAGCCGAAGCTGCTGCTCAACCTGCACCTGCAACACAGCGACGGCACGGAAACCGTGATCGTTTCCGATGCCAGCTGGAAATGGTCGCTGGGTGAAATCACCCGCAGTTGGATTGTGCAGGAGGACATCGATCTGCGTCAGCAGGCGCGGGATTGGAAGCCCGTGGCCGTGGTCAAGGGGCCTGCGGGCACGTTGGTCTGCCAGAAGGAACCGTCCAACCGGATTGTGAAAGAAGCCAAGCCGGTTTCCTTCAAATACGATGCCGCAACGAAATCGGCCACATGGGATTTCGGGCGGGAGATCAACGGTTGGCTGCGCTTCCGGGCTTCCGGCCCGGCGGGCACGAAGTTGACTCTTACCACCATGGCCGTCGGCGGGGAAGGTGGCGGCGCGCCGGGGTTTCCGCCCCGGTCCAGCACGTTCATCCTGGGCGCGGCCCAAGGCCCGCAAACGTATGAGCCGCGCTTCTTTCATGCCGGGATGCGCCATGTCACCGTGACCGGTCTGGCCGAGGTGCCCAAGCCGGGCGATTTGGTGGGTTGCGAGATCAGCTCCCTGTATACCCCGTCGGGCGATTTCAAGTGTTCCGACGAGCGGCTCACCTGGCTGCATGATTGCGTGCGGCGCACCATGGTAGCCTACACGACCTTCCTGCCCAACGATCCCGTGCGTGAATGGAAGGCCTGGACCCAGGATATCCAGAGCATGTTCTGGTCGGCCCTCTATCTCTTTGACTCCCGCGCCATGTATGAGCGCTGGGAGTATGACTTCCTCGACACCCAGGATGCGGGCGGCAATTTCCCGAATGTGACGCCGGGGCCGGAATTCGATGCCTTCAACAGCCCCTGGTGGGGCGGTTGCGGCGTCTGGCTGCCCTGGGAATGGTATCAGTATTATGGTGACGACACCTTGCTGCGCGAAGCGTATCCGGCCATGAAGCGGTATGTGGATTATCTGGATACGGTGGCAAAAGACGGCCTGCAGGAGTGGGGCTTGGCGGATTGGTATGCCGTGGAGGAGACTCCGGTTGCACTGATCAATACCCCCGCCCATGTCCATTATGCCGATGTCGTCAGCCGTACGGCGGCGATGCTGGGTAAAACGGAGGAAGCCAAACAGTATGCCGCAATTGCCGCGCGGTTGCGGCAGACACTCAACGAGAGGTTCCTGGATCCGGCGACCGGTATCTACGGTCAGGCCGGCTGGAAGGTGGCGCCTTGCAATGCCCCGAAGCCGCTGGAAGAACTCCATTCATGCTGGTGGAGCGGCGATCGCCCCTGCACCCAGGCCGGCCAGGTGTTGGCGCTGGCGATGGACATTCCCCCGAAGGAAGTGCGTGGCCAGGTGGTGCAGGCGCTGCTCAAGGAGATCGAGGCCCACCACGGACGCCTCTCCACCGGCTTTGTATCCACACCCTATCTCCTGCGTGTCCTGCGCGATCTGGCCCCCGACGCGGGGTGGAAGATGACCACCACCGGGGAGATTCCCTCCTGGCTGAGCATGACCCGCGGCAGCGGCAGTGATGTGATGAAGGAAACCTGGGCTGGCGGTGCGGCGCTGATGCCGTCCCTCGGCGGCAACATCGCCGCATGGAACATGGAAGCGCTCGCGGGCATCCGGCCCGATCCTACCGGGCCCGGCTTCAAGAGGATCATCATTAAGCCGAACATCGTGGGCGACCTCAAGTGGGTCAACGCCCATCACGATTCGCCCTATGGCCGGATCGTCAGCAAGTGGAGGCGCGAAGGTGCAAGTCTGGTGATGGAGGTTGCGATACCGCCCAACACGACTGCCACCGTGTATGTGCCCGCCAGGGAGGGAACAGCTGTAACCGAGTTGGATCAGCCGGCATCAAAAGCGGCGGGCGTGAAGTTCCTGCGCGTGGAAAGCGGCGCGTCGCTCTTTGAGGTGGGCTCGGGAACGTATTGTTTCCAATCCACGTTTAAGGCAATCAACAAAGAGATACACCCATGAAGCGGCTCATCCCGTTAGTATTTGCCACCTTGATGTTTGCCCCGTTGGTGTTCTGTCACGCCGCCGAGGTGACAAACCTGCGTTGCGAATATCTGAAGGACCCGTTGGGGATCGACGCCGCGAAGCCGCGGCTGTCCTGGGTGATTGAAGACAGTAGTCAGGGGGCGGGAGTCGGGAGTCAGGAGTCCCTCCTTCGCCCTCCGGACTCCGGCGGGCAGGCAGGAGCCAGGGGGGGCAGGCAGACGGCCTATCAGGTGCTGGTAGCGTCGACTCCAGAGTTGTTAGCCAGGGATCAGGGCGACTTGTGGGACAGTGGCAAGGTGGCGGACGACCAGAGCATCCAGGTGGAATATGCCGGCAAGCCGCTGGAGTCGCGGATGCAGTGCTTCTGGAAAATTCGCGTCTGGACTTCGAGAACAGAGGTCGGAGGTCAGAGGTCGGAGGTCGGAAAGAATGGGGAGTGCAGCGAGTGGTCCAGCCCGGCGCGGTGGACGATGGGC
>Ga0315904_10003097_pt1 | contig 24945 bp, 21 predicted proteins | sample LakEriMetagenome_6_FD_203529 | JGI IMG/M metagenome (GOLD analysis project Ga0315904, IMG submission 203529) | Freshwater fungal communities from buoy surface, Lake Erie, Ohio, United States - Buoy 12 MA120 | ecosystem: Environmental > Aquatic > Freshwater > Lake | place: USA: Lake Erie, Ohio... | reverse complement strand
CAATAGCATCAATCTTATTTTCTAATTCTTCATTAACTTTTTTCTCTTTTTTAGGTTTAACTTCTATTTTTTCAGGTTCAGCTTTAACAATTTTTTTAATTTGTTTCTTTTCTTTCTTAGGTTCTTCAATAGGGAACTTTGTTCCCGTATACGCCTCCTGGGCTATAATCTTTTTTAATTCTTTTTCAACTATTTCCGGTTTAACTTTAATCTCTTCATCTTTATCAATCTTAATATTTTTTAATGCAACTTCAGCAATTTTTTTATTTTGTGCTTTTTTTTTTTTATTAATTTTCTTTTTATTTTTAATATCATCAAAACTAATAATTTGTTTTTCAATTAATTTAATAAAACCATCATTATCAATTTTTAAATGTTTTTCTATTTCTGTTATTAATTCATCTTTAGGTAAACTCCTATATTTAGGAATTCTATTATGAATATTATACTCTCTGACAATATTTCTCAAATTAGTAATATTTAAATCCGAAAAATTAACCATATTATAAGTTATATAATATAACTTATATTATTTTTTTATTAACAATTATATAAATATAATAATTAAATAATTTTTTTTATCTTACGTTAGGTAAAGCTATCCAGACCCCACTGCTATTATTGAAGAAGAAGATACCAGTTGATTTGGGTGCAATTTCATAACCAACACCATCAAGGGTTAAAGTATATTTATGTTGTGCTGATATATTGGCAAGTCTGATATAATTGGAACCAGGGCCGGAACCAGGAGTGCCACCTTGGAAAGTAGGAGTTGCGCTTTGTAATGCTGAATAAGTAGTGGTAAAACCATCAGATGAACCAACAGAGTCAACCAAAACAAGGAAGTTTGAAGAATTTGATAAGATATCGGCAGTTAATTCGGCAGTAGTTTTTGTAGTCCATTTGACACGATAGACGCTATTAGTAGCATCAGCAACGAGACCAGAAAGAGTATTAACATTACCAGAAAGAGTTAAAACACCACCAGAGAGTGTTTCAACTTTACCAGATAATGATGAAACTTGACCACTAATGGATACATTAACAGCACCTGAAAGAGTGTCAACTCTTCCAGACATTGTATTAATTTCGGTAGTATTTTGGGCAACAGCACCAGATACTGATGAAACAACACCAGAAAGAGATGAAACAGTGCCAGATAATGAGCTAATCGCAACAACATTGCCAGAAGCAGTAAAAAACGCATAGGTTAAAGTGCTAGACATTTATATACATTCAAGTGAGAAAATATTTTTTAAACTTAAAAATAAAAATTAAATTTTTTTTGATTTTTAAGATTTATCTTATAGAAATATTAATTGTAAGTATCCCATCCTTCACTATAGAAAGTGCGATATCTTTCATTAGGCATTACATTATAAACATCACCTTCAGCGAATTTTAATTTCATATTTTTACTACTTCTATGAATACAAATTTCCAAATTTGATTGGAAATCCGTAATAGTGGGTAATTCATATTCTAAGTCGGCAATACTTGATTTAATACGGACAACAACGTTCCCAACATCTTTCTTCTCTTCTAATTTATCATTTAATGCTTGGACATCAATATCATCAGCGATATCATATAATACATTTTCATATGAACTTGATGATGAAGGCGCAACTCCATCAGCAACCCAAATTGATGTAGTAGCTAGTTGAGTGATACAAGTGCATTTAATCATAGGTTGAATAGCACCTCCAAGTTGTATAGAGGCAAGTAAACGCCCATTTGAATTATTAATATTAAGGGTGCCAGTTGGACCAGGGAATGGATATGCACTAATAACAACAGATAACCCCTCAATAAATGCAGTTGCAGGTGGTATATTTGGTAAATTAATATTCCAAACAGCCCCCTGACTTCCTCCATTAGAATAAACTAATACTTTACCTAGGTCATTAACACTTACAGTGTAATCAGCACTTATAAAAGTATTATTATTACAAACTTGGGGTTGTGTCCAGATTGTGCCACCATTAACACTTAAATAGCCAGAAGCATCAGACCCCAAAATAGCACTTTGAGCGCCATTAGTTAAACGAACAGTCGGCAATGTTAAATTGCCATTTGCATCGCAATACATAGTAGTTGATGTATTTTGTGCCCCTTTATTATATAAACTAAAAGTATTATTAGCTTGGTTATTTGGATTAAATTGAGCCACTAAATTCCTAGTTGATGAACCTAAATCAGTGATATTAACATATGCATTTGAACCTAAAAATATGCCTTGATTTGAACCATCATTATTAAGTTGACCTTGTATAAGCCCACTTGATGGTGCTGATATAGTAATACTATTTATACTTTGTAAATCAGGGTCTAAGTTAATAGTAGCATTAGGTCCAGTTGGATATAGGAAATTAATATTTCCATCAGTATTACTTAATTGATTAATACCTGCTGGGACTGATATATTGATTAAATTGCCATTTGCTGAAATATCAACTGAACCATCTGATGATGTAAGAGAAAGCGCGATTGGTTCAGGTGGGTCTTCGTTCTGTTGCCACGTAAGAACCCCATTATAAGATTGTAAACGGTAGAGCGTTCCATAATCTGGATTAATATCTGAGAACCTAACTTGATAGGTAAAGACTTGGTTATTACTTAAATTATCGTTATAAATTTGGGGAAAATTGCCAGTTCCTGCGGTAATTGTCTCACAATTTATATTGGATAAACCTGAAATATCAGAAGCTAGATTAATTGTTTGTGTTGTTCCATCATCTGTAATAACTAAATTACCATCATTATTTTCTAAATTTACAACACCAGAAACTGATAAATTATAACTTAAAGCATTTGGCCCGGGTGTTGTTGATACAATAATACCACCAGAACCGGTAATAACTGGGAAATTATTAGAGGTATCAAGTAATTTCCCCCCACCTGTTCTATAAGGATTATTTAAATTAGTTTGAGTTGGTGTTATTTCGAGGCCTTGTCTTGAAGTTCCGGGCCCACTATACCAAATTGAAAAATTATCTGCATTTAATCCTGAATTACTAGCGGGATTTATGGAATTATATAAAGTATAATTACTACCTCCATTTTGAATATTATTAAATGAGTGAAAGAAAGAACCAAAAGAGGCATTATTATTTTCTGATGGTGTCCAGGTAAAACCCAAATTATTTTGTGTATTTTGAATATAATCAACTATATCATAGTTAAAATTAAAAGTTGGTGAAATATTTGTAAAACTCATTGGCCCACCAGCAAGGAAATTTAATCTATTTAAATCTGTAATGCTTTCACCGTTGGCAGAACCTGGATTGGCCCCCGCTTGCAATACATCCGCAAGTGGGTATATTTCTGGGACTGCGCTCAAATTAACTGTATTTCCTACCTGTTGAACTGTTAAAGAGCTATCACCTTGAATAACTAAAGGAAAATTATTAAAATTATTATTGTCTGTTGAATATTGTAATAGTTCCCCATTATTTGAAATATAAATATTTGATGACCCACTTGTATCAACAAATTGAGCATAATTTCCGATGGAAAGATTACTTAAATCCAAAGTTGAAACATTAGTGATATCAAGCCCCCCTGCATCATTACCTTGTGCGAGCACATCATTAAGAGGAATATCGCATTCTATAGAAGCTATTGTTGGAATTTGAGGATTTGGAACTACATTAATGCCATTCCCACCATTATAAATTAATGGTATTGTATCACCATTTAAAATCATTGTTCCTCCTTGACTTAAATTTAAAACTATATTACCGTTGATATCACTTGATAAATTAACATCATTACCTAAGTCAATTGTTCCCATCCCACTTAAATCTTGATTTAAGTTAATTTGATTGTTATTAATATTTATATTTTGTCCTGCTGAATATACTGTTCCAGAAACTCCGGCAATTGCATTACTCAAATCAGTAATTGTTGCCACTGCAATATTATTTTCTAAAAGTTGAGTTGCATTTAAACTCGTAATTCCTGAAATTGTTGTTGCTAATGATAAAGTGGGCGCAACATTTGACCCAGTTTTAACAATACCATTCCCTGCTGTGATTGATTGAATTGCGCCTGATGCATCAATCATTAAAGCAGACACATCATAAGCTAATGAAGAAATATCTTGTCGTAATAAATAAACTTGATTGCCATAATATAGGCCCGAGTCCCACCCCTGATTACTCATATTAATAATGACGAGAAAATTTAAATTTATTATTTTCGATATAAAATTATTAAAAAATATTTAAGATTTTTCCCAAAAATAAATTTAAATAAAAATCCTATCCTATATTAATGGGAGAAAATCCAAAAAAAATACTAGCATATAATGGCTTCCCTTTTCATTATGAAATGTATGGTTTTATAATTGATTATGCTATCAAACATAATTATAAGCTTGATATATTAACCAGAACGGAGTTTGAGTTAGGATGGTTAAAATATTATATCAAAAGATGGCCGGGCAAATTTAATTTAATTTTATTAACTAATGAAACTAAAAATAATATTGTTAAACAAGATTATGATGCTATTATTAAATTGACTGATGATGATTTTAATTTTGATGAAGATTTATGTATAACGGAAAATGTTATTTCTATTCATCATTGTGGAAAAAGAAAAATAAATAAATTATGTAAGAATTTAGGGACAAGACCATTTATATTATTACCAAATTTAAAATGGACATTACCTATTTATAGGAGTATGACTATAGAAGAAAAATTAAATAAAATAAAATTAAATAAAATTGTTTGTATTGGTAGGGCGAACACACCAATGATTATTGAGAACTTTCAAAAGAATTTAATGAAAGATTTTAATAAATATAATATTGTAATAATTGATAGGCACGTAAGAGAAGAACAATTTAAACACTTACAAAATGTAAAATGCTATCAAAGACTTGACGCGCTTCAAATGATGGAACATTTAGAAGATAGTGCTTATTGTTATATTGGAGATGATAATAAAGACCACGTTGCAGGCCATAGTATGAGTGGTTGCATTCAAATGGCATTGGGTCATTTATGTTGTATGATAATGCCTGAACAGATGAATAAATTTTATAAATTTAAATCAGTAATAGAATATAATTATGAGAACCTAATAGAATTAAACTATGATATCATGAGAATTGATGAAGATTTAAACGAAAATATTAATAGAAGAGATAAAGAATTAAATAAATTAATATAATATTATGATTTTTCCCATATGATTTATACTTTATATATAATTATATGGAGAAATAGCTATTTCTCTCTATTATATATTATACTTATAGGATTTCATCGGTATAAATCATAAATAGCCTAATTATTTATTAAGATTTAATCAGTATAAATCACAAATAGCCCAATTTAGTATTTTAAATTATATTTTAAATAAAATAATTTAATTTTCTAGTGTATATTATATAATGCTTTCTAGAATTCCACAAAAAAATAACACTTATAAATATATTTATTACGACCTTGATGTTCTTAACTATGATATTACAGATGGAGCCCCTAAGAAATTAGAATTCAATGTTCAAAGAACAACCGACGTTATTCACAGGCCTCAAGATTATAAAATGTCTATCGTGCGTTTTCAATGTGATAATAAAGTTCCTGTGTTTATTCCATTAATAGAAATTGGACAGATGGACATTAATAAAACAATTTATAAAATAACTATGGAATATAAAACATTTTCATATACAAAAATAGTTCAATTCTATCCACAGAATATTTTAGCCCCATTAGCCAATATTCCAATTGATTACCAAGATATTGAAACATCAAACTATTACGAAATTGACTCGCTTGAATTTGCAACGGGAATTTTTAACGATGCTTTTAAACAATGCTTAACGGGTTTAAATGCTTTAGTTGTTGCAGGTGGTGATACATTACCATCTCAGAATGCGCCATTTTTAGAATATGATAATGATGGTTCTGGTAAATGGAGTGCATATTTTGATATTTCAGGTTATAATATGGATGGGTCAATACCTAACCCTATTAAAGTTTATGGTAATGACGCTTTTTGCACTTTATGGGATTTATTCCCCTATATTAATTTAAATCCTGCTGGAGTTAAATCAAGACAATTTAATGTTAGAAATATGAATAATACAAATGTTATTTTGGGGACTTATACTCTTTTAATGTTAGAACAAGATTATTCAATTACACCCGCAAGAATGACACCAGTCTCTTCATTGGTTTTCGTTTCTAACTCTTTACCTGTTCAGCCCAATATGGTTGATTTTCCAACTTTGTTTGGTTCAAGTGCAGGGAATAAATTTATAAGCAATCCAACCCTCCAAATAATAACGGATATTAGTTTAATTGCAGAAGGTGCTACTAATTGGAATGGTCAAATTTTATATAATCCAACCGCCGAGTATCGTTGGGTTTCATTGATGGAAGGCCCACCTATTAGAAATGTTCAATTACAGGCATTTATAAAATATAAATTTGGAGTTTATAAGCCTTTATTTTTACCAAATGGTGGCTTTGGTTCCTTAAAATTACTTTTTGAAAAAATTGATTAAGTATAAATCTGAAAAATCTCGGTATAATAAATAAAAAATTATAAATTTAACTTTATAAATTTTTATCTAGTTATTATTATATAATGGATACTTCCTTACCGATGACCAAACAACTCTATGAGAGTGATATGTCTTATATTCCTGACGCTGTTTTACCTATTGTTAAAGGCCCCCAAAATGTTATTTCTCGCGCCTTCCCTTCATCTTCTTCTTCTAACAGCTCAATTAACTTCGCTATTCTTAACGCTAATGATGTAATTTCTGGTGCCCTTTATCTCCAAGCTAAATTTAACTTCCGTATGACAACGGCTGCTGCCACTTCTGGTGGCAAGTCTGCTATTGTTAACGGCTATGGTAATACTTGGTCGCTTGCACCCTTCCCCCTTTCTCAAATGTTTTCTCAATGCACCCTTCAATTAAACAACTCTGCTTTCCAGATGGACTACCTCAACGGCTTAGCTCCATTTTTAAAGATGAACGAAAAGGTTCTTGCTCAATTTGCACAAACTGCTCCCGTTCGTTTGGATACTGTTTCCAAATATGCTGATGTTCCTGCAACATCAAACTTAAACGTTCTTGGTGGTTATCAAACAAGCGTTTCTAAATATGACGCCCCCTCAAATGGTTCTTTCTATGGTGTTAAATTAGTTGATGTATCTGGTGCTGGTGGTTATCAATACACCGATGTTGAAGTTGAAACAACTGAACCAATTCTCTTTGGTCCTCTTTGTGTTCTCCATCAAGAACGTCCCTTAAAAAATATTACTGTTATCAATGCTGTTTTCCCTATTGATGGCACTTGGGCCCAGAGAGTTGTAAGATGCAATCCCTCTTTAGCTCCTACACTCACCAATCTTACAATTGGAACAAATGATGTCTCAATGCTCTTAAAACAAGCTGGTTTAAATGCTTCTCAACTTGCTCGTGTTCCTCCCACTCAAGTTTCCAAATTCCAGAACCTTGTTTATAACTCGCTCTATGTTGGTAATTTAACAACTGCCAATTTAACACAAACATCTCAAAACTACCAACTCCAAGGTATTCCTTCTATGATGATTATAGGCGCTAGACGTCGCGCTGCACAGAGAAACAACGAACCTGACTTCTTCGTTCCTGTTAAAAATATTTCTTGTGTCTTTGGTGCTAAGTCTGGTATTCTTTCCACATCAACACAATCGCAATTATATAATATGAGTAATAAAAATATTGGTTATTCCCTTAACTATCTTGATTTTATTGGTAAAGCTTATATTAACAACGGCACAACTTCAAGCGTTATTAACACAGCTGGTGCACCCCTTTTCATCGCACCTGGTAATGGCGACTTCCCTCTTGATGATGACCAAGCATCGGGTTTAATGGAAGCTATCAACTTTTCTTTCACCATTACTCTTGACGCTGATTATATCACACGCTACGGTGGCACTATTTCAGATGTTGAAATTTTCACTGTTATGTTCTTCCCTAACTTATTCGTTTCTATGCCTGGTGGTGCTTCTGAAACTCCTGCTGGTTATGCTACACGCGCTGAAATTGCTCGCATTTCTAACGATGAAAGACCTGTTGGTGCTATTGCTGATGTTGTGCCGATGATGACTGGTGGTTCTATATGGTCCCTTTTCGGCAAAGCGGTGCAAATGCTTCCAAAGGCTCTACCTGTCATTAAAGGTGTTGCTCAAGCTATTGACCACCCTGTAGCTAATAAGACAGCTGATGTCCTTGGTAAAATGGGCTTTGGTGCATCCGGTGGCCTTGCTCGTAGAGTTCGTTAAATAAAATAAATATTATTTAATATAATTTTAATATAAATTATATTATATAAATGGATGATAAAAATAATAAATTAAAAATTGTATATAATGATAGTTTTGAAACTTTATTAATGGAAGAATGTCAAAAATCCGAATGTATGGCTATATTGCATAAGATGGCTTATATTAAATATAATTTTATTTCTATATTATTAAATTTACCCGTTATTATATTATCTTTAATAGTTGGTTTCATTTCTCCTATTAATTTAAATATGAATAATAAGGAAATCATGCTCGGGAGTATTTCATTATTTATTTCTATTTTAAAAACTATTGATAGTTATTATGATATTACTAAAAGGGTTCAAGCCCATCAAATTATATCTTTATCTTATTCTAAAATATCAAATTTAATAAGGATTCAATTATCAATGGAGAGAAATGTAAGAATTGACCCAAATGATTTATTAAGTGTTATTTGTAATGATATAGAAAATTTAAGAAGTTCAGAGCCTATTATTCCTAATAATATTATTAATGATTTTAAAATTAAATATAAAGATGAAGGAGGTGCTAAGCCGAATATTGTAAATGGGCTTCTCCATTTTGATATTAATAAAAACATATTAGAGAAATCAAAAATTGATATTCAAATACAAACGGATGAAATTAAAAATAATATAGAAATCAGAAAACCAAATTGGAAATAAAAAAATAATATATAATTTATATTATATAATGGACGATATAATTAAGGATTTAAAAAAACTTGATACAAAATACGGAAAAGGAAAGGCTAAAATGGAAGGTGGTTTCTTAGGCGCCCTTGCTGGTTTACTCGCACCAGTTATAGGTCAGGCCTTAGGTCTTGGTAAATCTGGTGGTTGTGGTGAATGTTATGATGATGATGCTAGTTCTGTTAGTTCTATGAGTGATATGGAGGAAGAAATGACTTTAAAAAGAGTTCCTAAAAGAAAACATAAAAAAGAAGAGAAAGAAGTTGAAGAAGGAAAAGGAAAATCCGGAGCTGGTAGAAGTGGAGCAGGTAAATCTGGAGCCGGTAAAAGTGGAGCTGGTAAAAGTGGAGCCGGTAAAAGTGGAGCCGGTAAAAGTGGAGCTGGTAAAAGTGGAGCCGGTAAAAAAAGAGTAGCTTCACCTTGGGCAATGTTAGTTAAAAAAGTAATGGTTAAGGAAAAGAAATCAATGAAAGATGCAATTAAACATATTCAAGATAATGGTTTATATAAAAAATAAATTATAGGTTTAATTAATGTCTAATAAACTAATTATTTATTCATGTGATTGTTATAATTGTAATTGGATTGGAAAAAATAATTTTAAAGATAATGATATTTTTTATGGTGAAAATTTACCAGAAGCAACTGAAGAAATGATTAAATCACAAAAAGAAAAAGAAGATGAAATTAAGGATTTAGTTGATAAAATTAATGAAATAATATTAAAAAATAAAAAAAATAAATATAAAAAATAATTTAAAATTTTGAATAAATATAAATAAAATAATATAAATTTATTTTATTTATTTTCTAATTTATAATAATAAAATGAGTTTATTTTTTTTGAATGCTATTGACCTTTTTAAAAATTATGCAGAAGATGTTGAAATAAAAAAGCGTGAAATGTTTCAACGTATTAAATATAATAATGAAATGGCTGGTTTAGTTGAATTCCAACCAAAATCAGAATTAACACCTTCTTTTAAATATAATTATGACCGTTTATATACTAATTTAGAACAAATTATTAATAACTTCCCAACAATATTTTTATCTTCATCTATTACGAAAAAATATCCAGTAGAACCATTTAAAATTATTGCTGTTCTCGGTGCGTGGAATAATTTAGTTAGTTATTTTAAAAATTTTGTTGAACCTAATATAACTAGTTTTGAAAAAATGGATTTTGAAAGAAAATTAAACAATTTATTACCTGGTTTAAATTCAATTTATTCCAATATTGGACAACTTCAACCAAATGTTTTTTCAACCCCTTTTGTTAATGAATTATTTGATTTAATTCAAAATATAAAAAATGGTATTTTTAATGAAATAGTTTTATCTGATGAAGTTTATAAAATTATTGAACAAAATCCTATTTTATTTGATAGCGCAAATGAGGAAATAACAAAACAAATTGAAAAAGAAACACAAGTTTCAGAACCTGAAATTGTTCAAACTACGGCTAAACCTTCTGTTCCAGATAGTAGTTCAACAACCGTTGATTTAACAGGATTTCCTGAACTTGATTTAACGGATTCACAAATTAATGAAGAACCTATTCAAATCTCTCCCGAATTAGAAAAACAAATTACAAATAGAATTAAAACAATTGAAGATTCACAAAATGAAATTAATATTTTAAATCAAAAATTAGAAAATCCCCCAGAATTATCTTATTTTAATGAATTAAGAGGATATATTAATAAAAAAGGTCTTGATATACCTTTTGGTTTAAATTATATTTTATCAACAAAAGAACCACCAAAAACATCAAAAATTAAAATGGATAAAATTATATTTGAAAATGATGATGAAAATAAAAAATTTCAAAAATTAAAAAATCAATATTTAGATAAATGGCGTGATTTTCATTCTAAATATACAAGAATTGATAATGAAATTGCTACACAAAAAATTATTATTGAACGTAATATTGAAGCACTTAAAAAAATTGCTAATGAAAATAAAGATATTAAAATGGCTTTGGATAACTTTATTAAACAAATTAATGAAATGATTCCAAAAGGAAATATTTTAGGTAGTGGTAAAAAAAGAAAACTTAAAGGAGTTAAAAAAGGTCGTGGGCGTCCTAAGAAAGAAGAACCTAAAAAAGGCAGAGGCAGACCTAAGAAAGAAGTTAAAAAAGGTCGTGGGCGTCCTAAGAAATTACAAGATAGGGTGAAATAATTTTCTAATTATATTTATATGGATAAAAAAACTGTTAGTAATACATATAAATATTTAAAAAAAATTTATAAACTTTTTACAATAGGAACTAATAAACCAATTCTGGCTGGTTCTTCTTCATTAAAACAAATTAAATATTTTGGGGATTTTGATTTTTTCGTTAATATTCCTTCTTATACTGCATCATATTTATATGAAAATATTGAACGTATTTTAAATAATGATATTGAAAATTTATTTTTTATAGAACAGAAATATCAATTTACAGATGGGTCAAAACAAAAAATTTATAAACCTAGTATAACCCGTGAAACTTTTGACAAATATTTTGAGAAAGGTATTGACTTTTTTAAATTTGATTGGGTTTATTATCATGAAAAAAATAATCGCTTTATAGACATCAGTGTTATTTATTTTTTAACTGATAAAAATATTAATAAAAAAAGTAAAAAAAGTAAAAAAGTAAAAAGTAATTTAGCATTTGATTTATCAGTTGATGCGGTTCATATGATTTCTATTAAAAATTATTATAAAAGTTTAAAACGTTATTATTCCTTATTTACAATTAGTAATAATAAAAAAATGATTGATTTATTAACTAAATTTTTCAATACTGATGTTGGTCAAAAATATGAATTAGTTTCAACACTTGAAGCTTATTTAAATTGGGTTAATAAAGGTTATGATAAAATAAATAAGGAAATGAATTCAAGATTTCTACAACATTTATCTTTTAATAAGGAAATGATAAAGAAAATCATCTCAAAAAATAAAAAGGATATTAATATGGCCTCAGAATTAATTTTAAAAAATATTATTTCCTAAGGTTTAATAATGTCAATTAATACCGAAAAAGAAGGTTTTAAATTCGCTGTTATTAAAAAAAAAGATGAAGGAAACAAAGTTTATAAAAAACTTTATGTTTCATCTGATAAAGATGATGGCGTTCAAGATTTTGAAGTAAAAAAAAACTGTGAAATTCAAATTATTCCATCAGATGATGCTGACCGTGCAAGGACATTTTATGTGTCGGGGCCTGCTGGTTCTGGTAAATCATATTGGACTGGGGCTTATGTTCAGGAATTTCATAAAAAGTGGAAAGATAGACCAATCTTTTTATTTTCTGAAAAACCAAAAGACCCCGCTCTTGATTTTGATTATGTTCAAAGAATTAATCTTGATACTATCTTAAAAGAACCTATTACTTATGATGAAGTATTAGAAAGCTGTCCAAATGGTGGTTTATTAATCTTCGATGATATTGATGCACTTTCAAGACATAAAAAAGTTTTAGTGTATGATATCCTTAACAAATGTCTAGCCTTAGGAAGAAGTGCTAAATTATACTGCATTTATACCTGCCATAGTGCTACAAACTCATCAGAAAGTAAGGTGGCATTACAAGAGGCTCAGGTTATTGTATTTTTCCCGATGAATTATAATCGTCAATTAAAATATTTATTAGAAAATTATATTGGATGTGATAAAACAACAATTAATAAAATATTAGAAAGTAAATCAAGATGGGTGGCATATATTAAAGGATGGCCGTGTCTTTTTGTTGATAGCCATAGGGCCTGGACCCAAACGTATAAAAAAGTATAAGATTTTTTAATTTAAGATTTTTCCCAAAAATAAAATCTCTAGTAATATTATATAATGGAAGGTTTTATTTACAAAATTACAAATAATGTAAATGACGAATGCTATATTGGAAGCACTACCAAAAAATTAAACTCCCGTTTTTCTAATCATAAATCAGCTTATTTGAAACGTGGAAATGGTGGACGAGGTAATTGCACCTCATTTGATTTATTTGATAAATATGGATTGGATAATTGTAAAATTGAATTGATTGAAGCGGTTAATGTTAATGATGTTAAAGAACTTAGAAGGCTTGAGGGAAACCATCAAATTAACGCTAATAATTGCATTAATAAATGCACTGCAGGATTAACAAGACAAGAAAGTCAGGCTATTTATCATAAACATAGTGAAGTATATAAAGAATATCAAAAAGAATATAGAAAAAAAATAGCTGGTTTTGTATTTCCTTGTGATTGTGGAAAACAATATAATAAATTAAATAAATATAGTCATTTTAAAAGTAAATATCATATTGAAAATGTTAATAAAAAGGTATAAGGTGAGCAAAGCTCACCCTATAACGAAAAACAAAGTTTTTCAGTATAAATCATAAATTGGTATAAATATAAATTAAAAAATCTAGCTTAATTTATATATATGAGCGAGAAATCTTTTGAAGATAATATTAAACAGAAATTTAAAGAAAAAGGCATTGCTGATTCTTCTGTTAAAATATATTTACGTTGTTTAAGAAAGTTAAACGGAGGTGATGAAATTAAAAACTTTGATTTTTTAAAAAAGAAAAATGAAATAGAAAAATATTTGAAAGACTTTTCAGATAATACGAAAAGAAGTTATTATATTTCTATTTGTTCTACTTTAAAATTATTTGAAAATAGTAAAAATAAAACTATTAATAAGCTTTATAATGATTGGGTTTCTAAGATGAATGAACAAAATGAAAAACTTAAAGCTGTTATTGCCGATGGCGGTTCATCCAAACAAAAAGAGAATATGATTTCATGGGATGAGGTTAAAACTATATTTAATAAATTAAAGGAGAAGATAGAGGACAATGTTTATAAGAAACCTATTTCAAGAAGTCAATATTCTGATTTAATGAAAGTTTTAATTTTAGGATTATATGTTTTACAAATTCCTAGAAGAAGCCAGGATTATTTTATGATGAAAATGTTTAATCATCCTATAACTATTGATAAAAATATGAATTACCTTGATATACAACATAAAAAATTTATATTCCAAAATTATAAAACAGCCAAGGTTTATGGTGATGAAGATGTTGAAATTAATCCTGAATTAATGAGTATTATTAAAAAATATATTGCAGTTCATCCACAGATTAAGAAAGGAGTTAAACAGTATGAAGTTGACTTCTTATGCACCTACGATGGAAAAGAATTCAAGAATAATACAATTACAAAAATATTAAATTCTGTATTTGCACCTAAAAAAATTAGTGTTTCTATGTTAAGACATTCCTTTATCAGTTCAAATAAAAACTCTGGTGTTTTGAAAGAGATAAAGAAGGAAGCCGAAGCTATGGGTCATACTGTTGAAACCCATTTAAATTATTTAATTGAAAATGATAAAGAACAGGAAAAACCTAAAAAAAAAATAATGGTTAAATTTTAATCTCTTTTTAATATAATATGAATAATAAAAAGATATTAAGAAATATTGAGGCTACCCCGATGACGGATGCTGATATTAAAGATGTTTTTATTGAAGGAGGTTTAAACTTTACTCCACGTTTTATTAATTATTTGGATTTAGAAGATTATAATGATATTAATGATTTATTAGACAAAAATAAAAGAGACTGCATTTTTATTTTATATCCTGTTATGGAACCCAGAAATAATGGCCATTGGACTTTATTAATGCGTGATGGTGATATATTTTATTTTTTTGACTCTTATGGCGGGGCGGTTGATGCACAGCTATCATATCAAGCCTATAAACCGCAATATAAAAAGAAATTATTGACAAATTTATTAAAAGGCTATAAAGTTGTTCATAATAGGACACAATACCAACAGGATGGAGCTGATAAACAAACCTGCGGGCGTTGGGCTACATTCTTCGCTTATTGTTGGATGGAAGGAATGGGATTTTATCAAATTAAAAAAATATTGGATATGATACATCGAAAGACTCCTTACAGTTTTGATGAAATTATATCTGGTTTAATTAATGATTTTTAATTATTAAAATTTTTAAAGTTTTGAGAATTTACAAAATCAACTATTTCATCTTGTGTTAAATATGCTTCCTCATCTATTATTTCTAATTCTTTATTAATTGAATATTTATAATACTGTTTAATAAGAAACCAATCATATTCACCGTTTAAATTTGAAAAACATAATACTATATTTATACCAAACGGAATTTTTAAATTTTTTATATTTTCTAATCCATAATTATAATTAAATATTAAATGGTTAATTGTTGGGGGGATTTGAAAATTTATTATACTTTCATTATTATATTTTAATAAATATAAATTGTCTCCTTCTATAAAATATATATTATGAAAACCATCTTCAATTAAATCATATTTATTAATATTAACTATACGCATCATTATATTAAGGTTTAGAAAATAATTTTTATATATTTTTTTGTATTAAAAATACTATAAAAAAATATTTACTAAAATATTATAATGGAAGTCAGAAAGACAAAAAAGGAGTATTATGATAATTTTATAAATAAAAATAAGGAACGTATTGATAAACAAGTTAAATGTGATTTATGCGGTGGCACCTATACCTATTTTAATAAATCAAAGCATAACAACACAAAAAAACATTTATATGAAATTCTTAAAAATGAAATTTCAGAACTTAAAAAAAATCTCTAAAAATTTCTTTATAATATTTTAGTATAAAAAAATATTATAAAATTTAAATTCTAAATATAAATATATAGTAATGGTTAAATTCCCTGAACTTACTTTAACACCCATCAAAAGCAAACTTGATTATCTCACACTTAATGAAGAAGTATCAATTGAAGTTTTAAATAAATTGATTAATTGCGATTTATTACTTGATAGTTTTCATAATCCTACCGCATCGCTTAAATATTCAAATGAAAGAGAACAACTTTTAAAATATAAGAAACTTCATAAATGTGGTAAATTTGAAATAACTTATAAAAGAACAAATGGAATGAGTTTTGGACGTTGTAATCCTGTTGGAGCTTTGGGATTGTTTTGTATAAGAAGAGAAATACGTCATACTCTAGCAAAGAATATTTATATTGATATTGATATTGATAATTGTCATCCAACTATATTATATCAAATTTGTAAAAAATATAATATTGAATGTGATAATTTAGAGGATTATGTTAATAATAGAAATGATTATTTAAAAGAGGTAATGAATACATATGGGGTTTCACGTGATGATGCGAAAAAATTATTTATTATCCTTTTATATTTTGGTGGTTTTGAAGGTTGGGCTGAAGGTCTTAAATTAGAAAATATTAAACCAACCAAGAATATTAAGAATTTTAAAAAAGAATTACAAAATATTGGACAGGAGATTTTTGATAATAATCCAGAAATAGCCAAAGAAATTAAAAAAAATAAAGAAATGAAAAATGATAACAATTATAATGAAATAGGCTCAACTGTTTCTTATTTCCTTCAAGAGATTGAATGCAGAATATTAGAAGCTATTTTTATTTATTGTAAATCAAAGAATTTAATTTCAAATGATGCCGTTTTATGTGCTGATGGATTGATGATTAAGAAAGAAAGATTTACATATAATTTATTGAAGGAATTCAACGAATTAATAAAAATTAAATTTGGTTTTGAATTAAATTTCTCAGTTAAAGAAATGAATCAGGATTATTTAAATATCCTTGATAAACACGTTTTAACCGAGGAATTAATAGTTGCTAGAGAATTGGCCCCATATGATATAAATTTAGAAATTGATAATACTAAAGCATTTAATAATAAATTAATGATGGATTATTTTAATAGTGATTTAGAAAAAATAGGAGATGAGAATTATATTAAGTATTTTAAATATACTAATTCATTTAAATATTTCAATCATCATCACTCTTATTTTTACATTTTTAATAAAACATATAAAATATTTAAATCTGAAATTATAGGTTATTCTAAATTTGAAAGCTCATTTGATAACTTAATATTTACATTTAATAAAACTAAATACAGATTTACTGACCTTTATTTAGAATGTTCTGAACGTAGAACATATAGTGATTTTATATTTTGTCCTAATGATAAAAATATAAATGACAGATATAATTTATTTAATGGGTTTTCTCATGAAAATGGCTCAACTGATTTTAATGAAGATATTATTAATGTTTTTATTAAGCATATTGAATTTATATGTAATGAAGAAGGATTAAAAGAAAAGCCTATTTCTGAATATGTTTTAAATTGGTTTGCTCATATTATTCAAAAACCGGATATTAAAACTGAGGTTGCTTTAGTATTATATAGTATCGTTGAAGGTGTAGGAAAAAATAAAGTTTCTGATATATTTTCTAAAATTGTGAAGGGTTATGATGCTAAATTTAGAGATACAACAGCATTAACAGATAAGTTTAATGGTGATATGATGGGCAAATTATTTGTTGTAGGTGATGAAATTAATGCACGTGCTCAAGAAGTCGCTAATGAATTAAAAGATATTATAACAAGAAAAACAGAAAATATAGAATTAAAAGGTAAAGATAAATTCTTAATGAAAGATTTTAAGAATTATTTTTTTACAACTAATAACGAAAATGTTTTTAAAGTAAGTAATTCAGATAGAAGATTTATGTTTATTGAATGTCCTGAAGTTAAAAAGCCGTTGGAGTATTATGAGAAACTTGTTGCCTTTGAAAATGATGATGAAAACCTTCGTCAATTATATAACTATTTTAAAGCTCGTGATATATCAAAGTTTACAACAAGAAATATAATAATGACAGCATTTAAGAAACGTTTAATTGTAGCAAATGCCCCTGCATACATTAAATATGTTAAAGATAATCTTCATCATTTGAAAGGTTCTAATATTAAACCAAAAGAAATATATGAAGAAAGTATTGAATATGCTAAAAGAAACAAATTAAATAGTTCATACACTCAACATTCATTTGAAATACAATTTAAGAAGGTTTTTAAGGAGTTCAATATAAGAGATAAAAATAATAATAGTGTTTATTATTTCCCCGATGATATTGCAACCAATGAAAGAGTTATTTCTTGTATAGAAGCTAATTATGTTTAATAAATTTTATATTATTAATATTATGATTAATAATTTAATTTCGTCTTTTTAACCGTAGCATTCCCATCATACCGGAGGTTTACCATTTTATTTTATGTTTTTCTGGAGGTTTCTGGAGGTTTGTTTTTATATAAATTGAATATACTGGACGGTCTGGAGGTTAGAAGGGTTATTTTTAAAAATTTGTTATAATATTAGGGTTATAATAATTTATATTTATTAAAATAATATTTTTGTAATTTTTTAAAAATAACCCTTCTAACCTCCGGAATTTAAGAATAATATTATCCTTATTCAAAAAAAGTCTGGAGGTTAGCCGGAGGTTTAAAACCAGGGTTTGTTAAAAAGGTATGCTTAAATGATTTTTATCTGGAGGTTTTCCGGAGGTTATAAACCCTAAAATTGAATTTATAAGGTCAAAAAAAATAATATAGAAATAATATTCTAAGATATTATAATGGTAAAATCCAAAGTTAAGAAATCTCCGGCAATTAACCAATCCCCTACAGTTAGTATATTAACTATTTCCCAACTATCCCGTTGGGATGCTATTCAAGTTTTAAATGAATTAATTAAACGTCAGACCTATCATCGGATTATAGAATGGGTAATATGTGAGGGCTCAAAAACAGAAGAAGAAGCAAGTCAAAATAAAGAATTAATTAAAACTTTAAAATCAGACATTCCTATAAATTATATTGATTATACAGGGAAGAAATTAGGCGGACTCCGTAATGTAGCAAATACAACGGCAAAAGGAGAAATATGCGTTAATATGGATGATGACGACGCCTATTTCCCGACATATATTGAGCACGCAGTAAATAAATTGGTAAATAGTAAAGCAGAAATTGCAGGATGCACTAAAATCTTAGTTTATGATTGGTTTTTAAATAAGCTTGTTAAGTTCAAGGGTTTCCCCAATCTTCCCAATCATTCAACAAATAACGCCATAGCATTCAAACGCAGTTATTTAAAAAATAATAAGCATGATGAAAACGCAGAAATAACTGAGGAAACATCATTTACCAAAAACTATACAAACGAAATGGTTCAGTTAGAAAGTGAGAAGTCGTTGATATGCAACAGCCATTGTTTCAATACTTTTAATAAAAGAGAGCTTTTCATCAGCGGTATAGCTGGTATAAATAGCACATTGGAAGAAGTAAAAGATAGAAAACATTTTATGACTGATGATATATTTAATAAATATAAAGCTATATTTGTAAAAGATGATGGTAAAGTATCACCATACGATATTACATACTATACAGGAGGCTTCTGTGTAGAATGGAATCCAAATGATAAATCAATAACAGGTTCAGAACAAGCAATAAAAGAACTATCAGAGGCTTTTGTTAAAAATGGTAAATCGGTAATAGTATATGCAAATATAAACCTAAAACAAAATGAAGAACTAATATTAAATGGAGTTGTGTATAAAAACTGGAAAGAGTTCCCCTATCAAATAAGACATAATAATCTTATAATCTGGAGACTTTACGGAATGCTTGCAACTCTTCCATATGATTTAAAAGCTAATAAATATATTCTTGATTTACACGATACACCAAACAATCCTCAATTCATTAATCTATACAACGAATATGGCTATAAAATTGATAATATAATGTTTAAAAGTAAATTCCATAAGGAAGAATTTGAAAAAGTATGTCAAATATTAAAATGTTCTATAATTCCAAACGGAGTGAGAAAAGAACATTTTAAAATCAATCCTGAACCAGAAACAAAACGCGACCCTTATAAATTTATTTATTGTTCCTGTTATTTAAGAGCACTCCCCCAAGTATTAACCAAAATCTGGCCAATTATTTATAAAGAAGAACCAAGAGCCACTCTCCACTGTTTTTATGGTTATAATCATATCCAAGATGAAAACATTAAAAATCAATTAAAATTATTACTCGCAACCCCTGGATGTGTTGACCGTGGTAGACAACCTATGGATTTAATAATTAGAGAAAAATATAATTCATCTTTTCATCTATATCCAACATTAACAAATCAGGAAATTGATTGCATCAGTATAAAAGAGAGTGTCATCACATCCACAATTCCTTTAATAGCAAATTATGGATGCTTCAAGGAACGAGATGGAATTCATTATAATTTAAATAATGACCAAGATTATGAGAAAATGGCTTATTCAATCGTAAAAATGTTAAAAGACAATAAAAAGGTTGAAGAATATAGAAATTATTTATCAACTGAATGCGCGGATAAAATAAATGATTGGAATGATACAGCTAAAGAATGGCTATCAGTATTGAGTAATTAAACGCTCCATAAATTGATTATCATTTTTAACTTCATTAATTTTACAAAAAATTTTAATTAACTTTTTAAATTCGTCTTCAGTTAAACCTTTTTCAATATTACATATTTTAAATACTTCTTTATCGCCATCTCTATGACTATAATAAAACATAGTAAAATGAATTTGACAACCAAAAGGTATTTTTAAAATAGGTTTATTATTTTTAATAAAAGAAGAATAAACAGAAACATCAATAAAAACCTCATCAATACAATAAGGGATTTCAATATCCTTTCCCCTATCATCCATATAATGGCCTAATATTATATACATTTTATTATCAATAATGGAAAAACCGTTTTTTATATCTGAAGAATTAATTTTAATAATATCCATATTAAAATTAACTATATTTTATTTTTTAGAATATTTATTTACAAATTAAATGAACACCTTTGAAAACAAAACTATCAAGGCCTTTTCTATTTAATGGATAATCCAATACACAAAATTTAAGTTCATATCCTGCGGTTAAAGTTAATTGTTTAAGTCTACTAGCAAATGCATCAATCTTTTCTTCATCAGTATGTTCTTTATTAAAAGGTGATACAATAGCTTCAAGTTCGTGAAGTTCATCAGAACTCATAGGTTCCATACTTATTAATCTTTCTTCTCTAATCTTTTTACACATTAAATCCATAATTTTTTTATTTAATTTATTACAATATTCTTCAGCATCATCTTTATCATCAAAAATAGCCATATTCATCATATTAATCTTATCCCACACAACATAAACCTTTTTATTAACTAATTTCTCGACGGTTTGATTAATAAATTCATCGTCTAAGCTTGACATTGATGAAGTTTCAGAACTGCTATCACTTTCATAGTCTTCTTTTTTATCATCATCAATATGATTAAAATCGCCTCTTTCATACCTTTCTAAGGTTTCTTTATCAATTGCTTGTTCTAATGCTACAAAGCTGGTCATATACAATAACATAAGATTTAAATATTTTAAATATATTTTCGGGAGAAATCATAAATTAAATAAATCACCACAAAATGAAGAAACTCAAACTAGCTGGTGAGTATTTATTATTAGTGTGTTTCATTTGACCAACAGCCCTGGCCCTATAATTCTTCCTTTTCTCATCAGCAATTTCTGGTTCAGTTAGTTTGTAAATTAAATAGTCATTATAACCAACACGCCCAAATGCAACGGGCCCATCGGGAGAATTATAAATAAATTTGTGTATTCCATCTTTAGCCTCTTTAATTAATTTAGGGTCATAGCCATTCTTTTTGGCATTAGCTTTAACAAGCTCAATATATTTTTTTTTATTAAAATCCCCCAGTCCTGTTAAAGTAGGTTTAATATTATAGTCATCACTTCCAATAATCTTTTCAGTTATTAAAGGTTTAGGACCTAATTCCTGTTTAGCTTTTAACATTTTTTTTAAATTATCTTTTCCTAACTTTTCAGCAATTTTTAAAGGTCTACATAAAGGATATTCCCCCTCTTGTTTAACTGAACCACATTTTTTTATTTTACCTTCTAAATAAGAACCTATATCAATCCAATCCTGCTTGAACCATAAAGGCATATTCATTTTTTGATTATCATTTTTATTTTCTTTAAATTTTCCACCTCTCTTTATGTATTCCTTTATGACCCTACCAGACCTATAAAGAGAATGTTTTGGTTGCTTTTCATATATTTCTTTTTTAACTTGTTCATATAATTTTTTATTTAATGGAATTCCTAAACCAGCGCCCCGTTGGAATTTACTAGTAGGTGGCCCAAAAGCTTTATATACTTCACCCACAACCTGACCAACTCCAGGAATAGGAATATTATCAACTATGAAATCAGCAACATCAGTTAATCCACACGTTATTTTTCCAAAAAACCCCGAACATTGTTGTTCTCTTTCATATTTTCTCTGTTCGGCTTGACAAATCCCTAAAGTTGTTTGATAAGGCTCAACTATTTTTAAATCTTTAATTGAACAAGTAGTTGGTTGCATATCAGGATACATTTCTAAATATTGTTTATAAATTAAATTTAAATTATCATTATTTATTTTATCATTACTAAAACGTTGCTCACTTGATAAATTACGTGTAGCTCTAGCCCTACTTATTTTTTCTATATCACTATAATATTGTTCATAAGTTTTCTGAGTTTTATTCCCTCTCTTCTTTTTTAATTCATCCCATTTTTCACGTGTTAAAGCTCGGCTCATTAATTTTTTATATGCAGGTTCATCAAAAAATATTTTATCATCTGCATTAACAACAACCTCAAAAGCATTATCACCTACTTTTTTACTTCCTTGAAATTGTAAATTAGCATAATCTGGATAATTAGCCTGAACAAATTCTTGAAATGTTGGTGATTGTTGTCCATCATCTCCACCTTTCATTTTTTGGCATCCTTTCATGGGAATTCCTTTTCCCATTTTCTTTTTTAATTCAGAAATAATTATTGCCTTCATTTGTTTTAAGGCCTTATCGTGAGTTAATCCCTTTTTACTGAAACAATTTTCAGGTTCATCTTTCTTACATACTTTATATTTATCTCCAAATTTTTTTAGTTCAAATGGCATACTATATAATAATAATGATATATTATTTTTCAATAATAATATGAAATATTATTATTGGAAACCTTCGCTTTGATAGCGCTATTAAATACAAACAATTAAATACAAACAACTAATTTAAAATAATTAAAATAAATTTAATATAATTTTTTATTTCCCATTTCTCCCCTTCCCATTATCTTTGAAACAACCGCACCAGTATCTGTTATAAACTTAGCTATTTTAGAAGTGCGAGGTAATTCAGCAATAACCTGTTCTAATGGTTGATATAACCATTTTTCTAATTCAGAAGTTAATAAACCTGAACCAGATAATATATTTTTTAAGAATATTTGACAGTTATTAGAAAATGGATGATATTCAAACATCTTATATGGTGGGTTCCATAATTTATTAGCCTTTTCCATCATTTCATTTAATTTTAATACTTTATTATTTAAAGGGACATCAATAAATTCGCTTTCTTTAGAAACTTTAAAGCCAGTATCATTAATATTAATAACTTCATTCTTTTCAATCATAATTTTTTTATTATCAATATCAGCAACTAAACTTAAATGAAACAACTGGTCATAACCATATTTCTTTTTCAAATCAGTAAAACGATTACCAGAGATTAAATTTAATGCCTTTTCTAAAGCTGATACAATAGGAGTTCTCATAAGAGTTAATTTTTGAATAGGTTTATCACCATACTTTTCCAAAGTGCGTTTAGAAACATTGTTATATTGGTCAGGTAAATTAAATAATGATTTTACTTTTTCAACTCCTTTTTTAAAGAAATCAAGAATGCCGGCACCTACTAAATGGTTATATTCAGGTCTAAGCCTTCCAAATATTATATTGGTTGTATCATTAACCCTTTTTGTTCTAAAAGTCTTAGGCATAAATTTCTGTTTTGATATATTTCTGAAACGATGATAACCAGCAGTTTCACGGTGGAACATAGTTTTTTTATGTGTTATATCTTGGGCAATTTTAAACGCACTTTGATAGGGAACACTTTTTTTAACTATTACCGCGTGTATAGCATAATCATTTAATCCGGCTCCTTTCATATGCATCTCTTTTGATTGTTTCTTAAGTTCATCTTTCATTTCAGGATATTTATTTAAAATTTCCTCAGTAAGTCTTTTATGTTCTGTTAACCAATCATCATAAGACATTACTATTTTCTTTTTGGTTGAATGTTCAACATCATTTAATTCTTTTAACTGGTCATAATATTCTTTTTTGATTTTAGCATCTTTCTTAATAAAAGGTAATAAAACTGATGTAAGTCTTTTATGTTCTTTAATAAATTGGGCTCTTGTAAATATAACATTATCCATATTAGCTCCACCTTTCATTTTCTTTTTATCTTTTTCTAATTCTTTAATCTTTTCATTTACTTTATCAATTTTATTTTTATATTTGATTTCAATAGTTTCACCTTGCTTTTTAATTTGTTCAAAAGCCTCAGCCCTTTCTTTAGCCCCTGTTGTTTTAGTGATTAAAATATTATTTTCTTTAATCATTTTATTTAATTCTTCTTCTTTATCATTATTATATTTTTTAATTTTATTCTCTAATTCATTAATTTTATCATCAATAGCATCAATCTTATTTTCTAATTCTTCATTAACTTTTTTCTCTTTTTTAGGTTTAACTTCTATTTTTTCAGGTTCAGCTTTAACAATTTTTTTAATTTGTTTCTTTTCTTTCTTAGGTTCTTCTATAATCTTTTTTAATTCTTTTTCAACCATTTCCGGTTTAACTTTAATCTCTTCATCTTTATCAATCTTAATATTTTTTAATGCAACTTCAGCAATTTTTTTATTTTGTGCTTTTGTTTTTTTATTAATTTTCTTTTTATTTTTAATATCATCAAAACTAATAATTTGTTTTTCAATTAATTTAATAAAACCATCATTATCAATTTTTAAATGTTTTTCAATTTCTGTTATTAATTCATCTTT
>Ga0315904_10003094_pt1 | contig 24959 bp, 22 predicted proteins | sample LakEriMetagenome_6_FD_203529 | JGI IMG/M metagenome (GOLD analysis project Ga0315904, IMG submission 203529) | Freshwater fungal communities from buoy surface, Lake Erie, Ohio, United States - Buoy 12 MA120 | ecosystem: Environmental > Aquatic > Freshwater > Lake | place: USA: Lake Erie, Ohio... | reverse complement strand
AAACTCCTCGCGAATGATCGGATCGAGTCCCGAAGTTGGCTCGTCCAAGATCAGAATGTCGGGGTTATGTCCCAACGCGAGGATCAAACTCAGTTTGGTCGTCATCCCTTTCGAGAGCGATGCCACTCTTTTTTTCAGCGGTAACTCGAGGGCGGATAGCATTTGGTTAACCAGATCGTGATCCCAACGCGGGTAGAGTCTGCTTACGAAACGAAGCACTTCCGCAACGGTCATCCAGCGATAGATGCTGTGGACCTCGGGCACGTAACCGATGCGCTGACGCAAGGCTGGGTTGTGGACACGCGCGTCCTCGCCAAAGATCCGGATCTCGCCCGAATCGGCCGGGGACAACCCCATCAATACCCGAATCAGACTGCTCTTGCCAGCTCCGTTGGGACCAAGCAAGCCAAAGGTTGTTCCTTGCGGGATCGTAAGATCCACGGCGTCGATTGCCAGTTTCTGGCCATAGCGTTTGGTCACGCCACGCAACTCGATCGCTGCAGTGGCTTCGGGATGATTCAGCATGGCTTGGCCTCCGTCAAAATTTTCCGCAACGCATCTTCGAACACTGATCGGACCGTGTCGGGAGTCAATCGCGCCTTGACCCCTCGCCGGATCGCTGCCGAAAAATGATCGCTCAACCGCTGCTCGGCCGCATTGAGCTGGCTGCGGTTCAACGCCGTGACAAAGATCCCCACCCCCCGCCGCGTCTCGACCACCCCTTCGCGTTCGAGGGCTTCGTAGGCGCGCTGAACGGTGTTGGGATTGACGTTGATTTCGATCGCCATGGCCCGCAGCGACGGCAGCATCTCGCCGGGCTTGTAGACCTTGGACTCGATCGCTTGCCGAAGTTGGTCCGCGATTTGGCGGAAAATCGGCGTGGAACTCTTAGGGTCGATCAACATGAAAACTCTCCTGTCGTGGCCTTTCGCACTAGTGCACTAATGCAGTTTAGTCGGAGACGTCGGGAAGTCAAGCGATCGATTCGATGGGGAAAAGCGATCGGACCGATCGGTCCCCTCGGTCCGATCCAGAGAAGCGGGGAAAATCGCGTTTTGCGCTTTCCCAACGCGTTTTGCGCTTTCCCACGATGAGGGGTTGACGAGGTGCTATCATTACTGTCATTGCAGACGCGATCCGTTTTCTACCGGAATGACGCGGAGGAGACCCCTTCGAAAAAATTCTACGCAACGGGAATCCAGTCGACATTGACGCGGTTCTATAGTCCTCCGTTGCAACCTAGAAACTATCCGGCTCCCACGGTGGGAGACCATCTTTGTCTGGGGAGCGAAGGTTCTTTCGTGCCTGTTTTTTGAGGGTTATCGCTATGCTTGATACGATGTTGTTGCTTGCGGCAAAGATGCCGGATCTGTCGATCTTTCAGTATTCGATCGTGGATAACATTTTCTCCATGACGGTCGCCACCATGGGTGCCGCAGCTCTTTTCTTGTTTTTGTCTCGATCTTCGGTGGACGAAGCGTATCGTCCCGCGTTGATGATCAGCGGCTTGGTGGTCACGATCGCTTGCTACCACTACTTCATGATCCGCCACTCGTGGCAGGATGCGTACAAGCTCGCAGGAGACGGCTATACGAGCTCGGGAGCCGCCTTCAACGACTTCTACCGCTATGCGGACTGGATTCTGACGGTGCCGTTGTTGATGGTCGAACTGGTGGCCGTCTTGCGTTTGGAAGCGAGCAAGTCCCGATCGCTGCTGACCCGCCTGGTCGTCGCCGCCGCCCTCATGATCGCTCTGGGTTACCCCGGAGAAGTGATCTCCGATCCAAGCCGATGGACCGAGCGCGTGGTCTGGGGTGCCCTGTCCTCCGTACCTTTCTTCTACATCCTTTATGTCCTCTGGACTGAACTGACCGCTTCGCTGGATACACAACCAGCAGCCGCTCGCAAGCTGATTGAAATCGCTCGCTTGGTGATCTTGATCACTTGGGCGGTTTACCCGATCGCATACGCGTTGGGGGGTACACCGAGCGCCTTGACCGCCAAAGCTAGCGGTACTGGGGATGCGACCGGGATCGTCGGTCTGCAAGTCGGATACGCGATTGCGGACATGACTGCCAAGGCCGGTTTCGGTCTGCTGATTTACTTCATTGCTCGCGCCAAGAGCAAGGGTTACGGCAGCGCTGCCCTGCAGCCAGCCTAGTTCGTAGAGGATCGATCCAGGGCGACCGCACCCGAGCGTTGACGTGCGGTCGCCTGGACAAGTTCATCGCTTTCGGGTGCTCTCGTGCTGCTTTCCGTGCTCTACATTGCGATTTGCGTTGCCGTGACGGCAGCCTTGCCGCTATGGGGAGCGCCCGAGTTTTCGGTTTTGGTTTACTCTGCGGCCTTCTTGGTCGCGATTCTCGGAGTCCCTCATGGTGGACTGGACCATTGGACAGGGCATCGACTCCTGGCATCTCGATTCCGCAACTCCTGGTGGCTGATGTTTTTCCCGGGCTATCTCGCTGTGGGTCTTGCAGTAGCTGTTTCCTGGTTTGCATTCCCAGTTGCGACCGTGATTGGATTCTTTCTCCTGTCGGCCTGGCACTTTGGACGCGAGGAACAGCATCGCGTGAACCAAGTCTCGGGAGGGCATTGGACGGCCCATTTACTGACCCATGTTTTGGCCATCGCGTTGGGTGGGTTGGTCATTTGGGTTCCTGCCTTAGTCCGTCCCAGTGAGATGCAATCGCTCTTGACCCTGATCATCCCGACGAGCGACGGGGACCAAGCGGCTCAGATCGTTTGGATCACGCGATCCCTCGCCATGGTCCTATTCCCGATTGCCTACGTGACTTGCTTGTACCGACTCATGGGGCAACGTCAGGATGTGAATGATTGGGTTCCCGTTGCGACCGCTGGCTTGGCGGCATACACACCGATTTTGGTCTCGTTCACTGCCTATTTCTGCTTGTGGCATTCCATTCTCGGGTTAACCCGTTTGCGAAGCCAAGAGGGTCTCTCAAGTCGCCAATTCATCGCAGCAACAGCGCCGTTGTCGGTGATGGCCGTCTTGGGCGTGGTGGCTATCGGATGGTTGTTTCGGCAATCGCTTGGAGCATCCTCGATCGACGCGATCCCTGCGTCTCTCCAAACGCTATTCATCGGTTTGTCGGCCATAGCAGTACCGCATCTGCTGCTGCACGAATGGGCGGATGCGAAAGGGCGCTTGCTGCATCGGGAGGAGGTGCCATCGTGAATGCGGATCTCCACCCGATGAACCCGCAAACGGAATCGTCGATCGATCGCGTGGATTACATCCTCGTAGGAGGTGGACTGCAAAGCGGCCTGATGGCGTTGGCGATTTCCCATCACCAACCTCAAGCCCGTTGGATTCTCATCGAACAACAACCAAAACTGGCCGGCAACCACACCTGGTCATTTCACGCCACCGACATTTCCGAATCGTGCAGAGCATGGGCGGAGCCTGTGGCAGAGTACGCTTGGCCGCGTTACCAGATCCGCGTGGGCGGCCGAGTGCGAACGGTGGACATCCCCTACCGCACCTGCTCATCGGCCCACTTTGCCAAGATGCTGACGGCATCAGCCCAGCAGCCTCACCGCTGCATCCTCACCGGTTCTACTGTCGCAGAGATCGGATCCACGAGCGTGACGCTCAGCGACGGACGTCGCTTGGACGCAACGGTGGTGATCGACAATCGAGGTCCCGCACCGGTGAACTTCGCCCAATTCACTGGTGGCTTCCAGAAATTTTGGGGATTCGAACTCGAGCTCCAATCCGATTGGCCCCACGCCAACCCGATCGTCATGGACGATTGTGTCGACCAGCAGGACGGATTTCGATTCCTCTACACGCTGCCGATGGATCGCCGCCGAGTCCTGGTGGAGGATACGCGATTTTCGAACACCCCGACACTCGACCGCGACGAATGCTGGGACAAGGTGCGAGACTACGTGATTTCGCGAGGCTGTCACGACTGGAAAATCATGCGCGAGGAGCATGGGGTGTTGCCGATGCCGACTGGCGGTGCGATGCCCGGAAGCGGTCTGCCGATGCTCGCGGGTGGTTACCGAGGAGGCTGGTTTCACGCGGCGACCGGCTATTCGTTTCCGATGGCGGTGCGAGTGGCGGAAGTGGTCGCAACGCATGCAGCAGATCAATTGCCACAGGCCTTGCATCAATTGAGCCGAGAACATGCGGGTCGCGCACGGTTTGCGCGTTTCTTGAACCGGCTGCTGTTTGAACTCGTCAAACCTCAGACACGCTACCAAATTTTTCGGCGGTTTTATCGGGTCCTCGGCGAGCCAGCCATCGCTCGTTTCTACGGTCATCGATTCACAGCCGTCGATGCCTTTCGCATCGTGGTCGGAATCCCACCGATGGGACTCCGACCGCTTCAATTCGTTCGATCGTACCTGAGACGTCCTGCCCGTCAGGTTGTCACTCCACCATCCACCCAACCGCTCAAGGTGCCGGGATGAATCCTCACGTAAAAGAACTCTTGGAAAATTCCTTGTTCGCACCGGTACGCGATTTTAAATGCCGGCAAGGAAAGCGGATTCGCAGTTCCCTGCTTCAAATCAGTTACGAAATGGCTGGCGGCATCGGTTGCGTTCCCACCTCGGTCAGCGATGCGATCGAGAGCCTGCATGCGGGCTCCTTGGTGATCGACGATGTGCAAGACGATTCGCGCTCGCGACGCGGTCACGCGACCATGCATCACGGTATCGGTGTTCCACTGGCCATCAACGCCGGCAATTGGATGTACTTCCAAGCGCTCGAATGCTTGAGCAATTCCCCGCTTTCGTCCGAGATGCGGTCGCGATTGATCGAAGCCATGATCCACACCGCGCGGCGATGCCATGAAGGGCAAGCGATCGACATCCATGCGAGGGTCGACGAGGTCCCCGTCGAGCATTGGGAAGCGACCGCCAACGCCATCAGCCTGATGAAAACAGGTTCTCTGGTGGAACTGGCGGTACGGATGGGTTGCATCGCGGCTGACGCTCCCGATCGACTGCTGTCGGTACTGCCGACGCTCGGCCGCCGGATCGGGATCGCTCTCCAAATGCGGAATGATCTCGACGAATTGGCATCGATCGCTCAGTGGCGACCTGGCGACAACTCCGAGGATACGATTCGCGACGACGATCTTCGCAATGCGCGGATGACATGGCCATGGGTCTGGGCATGCCAACGAAACGAATACACCAAATGCCGAGACTGGGCGCTGCGGCTCGTCCGATCTCCCGAAGATCGACGGCAGGTTGCGAGGGAATTGTTTGAGCGTATTGGACAACACGGTGATCAGGTCATTGCAACACTCATTTCTGAACAGATGCAGTTGGTGGCAGAACACATCCTCGATCAACGCTTGCTCGATGGGATCCGGGAGATTCTTCATTCGATCGAGCGGCCGAGTTATCCGATCTCGCTCCTCGAAGGGCTGCGCATTGAAACTGTGTCCGAGGTTTCCCGATGATCCAAGCGGCTGCGCCTAATTCGAACACGAATGCCGAGGCGGGACCCCGCGAAGGATCACACCGTGGACCGCGTCGCGGTCGCGCCGCCGTGATCGGTAGTGGGTTCGGAGGCCTAGCTGCTGCGATCCGTTTGCAGGCGATGGGTTTTGAGACGGTCTGCTACGAGTCGCGCGACCGGGCTGGGGGGCGAGCCTATGTCTATCGCGATGCGGGCTTCACGTTTGATGCAGGCCCGACCGTCATCACTGCGCCGCACTGCCTCGAAGAATTGTTCCAACTCTCGGGCGAGTCGATGTCAGACCACGTCGACCTGATCTCGGTCGATCCGATGTACCGCTTGCAGTGGCCCGATGGCATGCGGTTTGACTACAGCAGCGACGAGTCGCGGTTGGTCGAGCAGATACGGAAGTGTTCGCCAGGTGATGTCGATGGCTACTATCGCTTTGCCGAGTACACGCGGCGCGTGTTCGAAAAGGGATATCTCGAACTCGGAGCGACGCCCTTCCTGAATTTTCGCGACATGATTCGCTGCGCCCCCGATCTGATGCGACTTCGGGCCGATCGCAGTGTCTACGCGACCGTCTCGCGATTCATCCAGCACGAACAACTTCGGCAGGCGTTCAGTTTTCATCCGCTCCTGGTCGGTGGAAACCCGATGGAGACCAGCGCCATCTACACGCTGATCCACTGGATCGAGCGCCAATGGGGAGTCTTCTTCCCACGCGGCGGTACGGGGGCCTTGGTCGACGCGCTGGTGGCACTCTTCGAGCGGCACGGCGGAGAATTGCGATTGTCGAACCCTGTCGAGCGGATCACCGTTCAGACCGATGCGCGTGGCGGGACGGTTCATAGCGTTCGAGATGCCAATGGAGTGACCGAACGATTCGATCTGGTTGTCTCCAATGCGGACATCCACCACACCTATGCAAAACTCTACGGCGACAGCGCCGGCGGAAAAACGATGCGCCGCAAGTTGGAGCGAATGGATTGGTCGATGTCGCTGTTCGTGATGTATTTTGGAACCAAGCGACGGTATCCGGACCTAGCCCATCACACAATCCTGTTCGGACAGCGATACCAGGGCTTGCTGAAGGATATCTTCCACGGTCATTCGCTCCCCGAAGACTTCAGTTTGTACCTGCACGCCCCCACGGTCTCCGACCCTGGGATGGCCCCGCCGGGAGGGGAAGCGTTTTATGTCTTGAGTCCGGTTCCGCACCTGGGGCGCGCGGAGGTTGACTGGGAGACGACTGCGGAGCGGTATGGCGATGCGATCCTGGAATCGCTCGAGCAGCATTTGCCAGGCTTGCGCGAATCGATCGTCACGCGCCGGCACTTCACCCCCTTTGATTTCCGCGACCAACTCAACGCGTACCAAGGCTCGGCCTTTTCCGTGGCACCGAAACTGACCCAAAGCGCTTACTTTCGGCCGCACAACAAGTCGGAAACGATCCCTCATCTGTACATCGTCGGCGGAGGCACGCACCCCGGGGCAGGTGTCCCCGGAGTGGTGAACACAGCCAAAGCCACTCTCGGCATCATCGCTCAAGACTTTGCCAAGGTGCTGCAATGAGCGACGTCACTGCAGCGACCGTCATTCAGCGATCGAGCCGCTCGTTTTCGCTCGCCTCGTCGTTTCTTCCCTACGAGTTTCGGACCAAGGTATGGGCCCTGTACGCATGGTGCCGCAGTGTCGATGACGCCGTCGATCATGCGACCAGCCCGGTCCAGGCCGATGAGGCGCTGCGAACGTTCGAAAAGGATCTTGCGCGATGCCAGACCGGCGAACCATTGTCGCACCCCGCCTCGGAATGGATTCGACCATTGATCGCCAGTGGACAGATCGATGCTCGCCATGCCCGGGAGCTGATCGAAGGGATGCGCATGGATCTCGAGGGATATCGGGTCAACACCCAGGAAGACTTGGAGCGCTACTGCTATCATGCCGCGGGAACCGTAGGGTTGATGATGACGTCCCTGATGGGAGTCACCGATCGATCCGCGGAACGGCATGCCATCGCCTTGGGAGTTGCCATGCAGATGACGAACATCGCTCGCGATGTGCACGAGGATGCACAGCGAGGGCGATCGTACTTGCCAGGTATCGCCAACGTATTCGAAGCGGACCCGGACCAAATCCGCAGCAAGGTTGCGGAGATCCTCGCCCTCGCCGAAAAACGCTACAACCTCGCGATCGAAGGTCTTCCCTATTTGCCCTGGCGATGCCGGATCGCGATTCGAATGGCTCTCGAGGTCTACCGCGAGATCGGGCGCGAGATCGAGCGGAACGGTTGCTCCGTCATGCTCGGTCGAACCATCCTCAGCAAGGGTCGGCTTGTCTGGGTTGCCGCTCGATCGATGCTGTCGTCCATCAAAACCAGTTTGACCCTGACGCTCCGTCGCGTCATGGGCCGCACACCCTTTTCCTTTGAGGAGTTTGTTATGAGCGAATCATCCGATTCCACCCAATCCCTTCGAGCATGCACCGCGAACCAGGCGAAACAGGTCGCGTTCCTGGGCCTATCGTTGACCTCGATCATGGCGACGGCCCTGTTCTTCCTGGTATACATCAATCCCAAGGGGGAGGATTACACGTATCTCCCGCTGGTTTATGCGGGCGCGTCGGCGGCTGCGGCGGTTTTGTTCCACCGACTATCGGCGCGCTACGACAAACCGACCGCTCAGCAGGCATCGTAGACCGATCGGACTGATCAGCGCGGTGGTGGCGTGATCCCCAATTCTCGCATCAGCATTTTCATGTCGTCCCACGTTTGGTGTTTTGCTTCGGGGTTTCGCAGCAGGTAAGCTGGGTGGTAGGTGACGAGGACTTTCGCATTCTTGTAGGAATGGAACCTTCCTCTCAGTCGCCCGACGCCATCATTGCGCCGCAGCACCGCCCGCGCGGCGATGGATCCCCAACAGATGATGTATTCGGGTTGCAGGATCTCGAGTTGACGTTCGAAGAAAGGTCGGCAATTTTCGATCTCCGCATCCACCGGATTTCGGTTTCCTGGGGGTCGGCATTTGAGAGTGTTCATGATGTAAACCTGGTCTCGGGCCAAGCTTGAAGCGACCAGAATTTTGTCGAGCAGATTGCCTGCGGCTCCTACAAACGGTTCCCCTGCGCGATCCTCTTCCGCCCCGGGGGCTTCACCGACCATCACCAACCGAGGTCGCAAGGGGCCGATACCGAATACCGTTTGTATCCTTCGGCAGACGATGTCCGTGCATTTGCGGCACGCTTTCACCTCTTCGTTGAGTTCTTGCAGCGCGTCGGCTCGTCCGTTGTCACTGAGAGATTCCGTCAACCACGGCGTGAACGAGACGGGAGCGAGCGGAGTTGCAGGAGCCTTCACCGTCGGAGGCTGTGGGGCGGACGGCGGAGGCTGAATCGGCGAAGCCGCTGGCGGCTGAGGTCTCGGCGCCGCAGTGGGTTGGGATCGCAGAAGCGTGGGCCACGACGCAATTTCCTCGGGCAGCGTATGGTGAGCTAAGGGCAGGTGCGTGATTCCAGATCGCTTCCAATGGCGAAGCAATTGTTCGGCAGCGCTGGACCAATCGACCCCGTCCATGTTCGACTCCTGATTAGCTGGCCGCATGGATCGCTCGTTCGAAGGCATTGGCTGCGTGAAGCAGTTGCTCTTCGGAATGCGCCGCCGAGACTTGAGTTCGAATTCGGGCTTTGCCCTGGGGTACGACCGGGTAGGAGAAGCCGATGACATACACTCCTTCGTCGAGCATCGCCTTGGCCACGCGGCCCGCGAGAGCTGCATCGCCAACCATGACCGGAACGATCGGGTGAGTGCCGGGCAGGATATTCAATCCTCGCTTGGTCATTGCGTCGCGGAAGAAACGGGTATTCGATTCGAGTCGATCGCGCAGCTCGGTGGAGGACATCACGAGTTCCAGGGCGGAAATCGCACCTGCCGCTACGGGTGGGGCGATCGTATTGGAAAACAGGTACGTTCTCGATCGTTGACGCAGCAGTTCGATCATCTCCTTGGGCCCCGACGTGTATCCGCCACTCGCGCCGCCAAGCGCTTTGCCCAGCGTGCCGGTCATGATGTCGACTCGGTCGAGCACACCGCATAGTTCATGGGTGCCCCGCCCTCGCGATCCGATGAACCCGACGGCATGCGAGTCGTCGACCATGACCAACGCATCGTACTGGTCGGCCAACTGGCAGACGGTCGCTAGATCGGCGATGGTTCCATCCATGGAGAAGACACCGTCGGTCGCAATCAATCGGAAACGAGCTCCCTTGGCCTCTTCGAGTTTGGTGCGCAGATCGTCCATGGAGTTGTTCCTGTAGCGCAGCCGCTGGGCTTTGCACAGGCGAATGCCATCGATGATGCTGGCGTGGTTGAGTTCGTCGGAGATGATCGCATCTTCGGCGGTGAGGATGGTCTCGAACAGTCCACCGTTGGCGTCCCAGCAGGAGTTGTAGAGGATCGTGTCTTCCTTGCCCACGAATTGGCTGATCTTCGCTTCGAGATCCTTGTGAATCGTTTGGGTGCCGCAGATAAAGCGTACGGATGCCAAGCCATATCCCCAGCGGGTGAGCGCATCGGCAGCCGCCTGGCGAACGCTCGGATGTTGCGCGAGTCCAAGATAATTATTCGCGCACAGATTGAGGTATTGCCGACCATCGGCCAGGGTGATCATCGTCCCTTGGGGAGAATCGATCACGCGTTCGGTCTTGAAGGTGCCTGCATCGCGCATCGACTGGTTCGCGGCGGCGATGCATTCGAGGAATTGTGCGTTCATGCCGTGGTTGCTGGTTGGGGAGGATTCAAAACATGCGTCCCGAAAATCGGTCGCGTGAAGACCCCGTCATCGTACCAGGAATGCGACAAAACCGTAAGCGCAGCAGGACAGCCACTTCCGCAACAGGGGTGCCGTTCGGATCCGATCCCTCATGCAGGATGCAGCCCCAAATGCGGATCGAGCCCGAACATGTGGTTCATGTTTTGGACGGCGGCGCCACTGGCGCCTTTGACCAGATTATCGATCGCGCTGACCAGGATGATCCGCGGTCCATTTTCGCGAACCGTGATATCGACGAAGTTGGAACGGGCTACATACCGCGTCGCTGGCAAATGCGAGACGACTCGTACAAACCCGTGGAGCGGGTAGTAGCTGTTGAGGCACTCGCGGATTTGGTTCGGCGTGGCACCGGAATTCGCATGAGCGTAGATCGTCGACAAGATCCCTCGCTCCATCGGCACCAAGTGGGGAGTGAAGACGATTTCGGGTTCGACGCCTGAGAATCGTTTGCAGATGTCGACGATCTCCGGTTGATGTCGATGGTTGCCGACCGAGTAGGCGGAGATACTCTCGTTGACTTCGCAGTAGAGATTTCCCAGCTTGGGTGTTCGCCCCGCGCCGCTGACACCGGATTTGCTGTCGACGACGATATCTTTGGGGCTGATGAGTCCTTCCTTGAGCAAGGGAGCGAGCGGCAGGATCGCCGACGTCGGATAGCAGCCTGGATTGGCGACCAGCGATGCCTTGGGGAGTTGTTCGGCGAAGAGTTCTGGGAGACCGTACGGCGTGGTCCCAAGTCGGGATGGGTCGGGATGTTTTTCGCCGTACCACTTCTCGTAGAGTTCCGGTGTCCCGAGTCGGTAGTCTGCCGATAGATCAATCACTCGGCAACCGGCGGCGAGCAATTCTTGGCAGATGGCCGCCGAGGCACCGTGGGGCAAGCAGGTCATCGCGACATCGCAGCGTTCCGCGATTTGCGTTGGCGAGAGATCCTCGACCGGCAGCCGCAAGCGACGAACGAGCGAGGGATGCATATCGGCGATCATGCTGCCATCGGCTTGTCGGCTCGTGGCTGCCACGATTTGGGCTTGAGGGTGGTTGAGCAGCCATTGGATCGCTTCGACCGCGGTGTATCCGGATGCTCCTACGATTGCCACTCGAATCATCGTTCTTCCTTCCTTGTTGTGGTGAGTCGTTTGTTCGCTATTGCAACCAAGGTTCGAACTGGTTGTCCTTTTGGATTTCTAGAATCAGGTCTCGAAGTTCCGCCAGGATCATGGCGGTGGCGCCCCAGACAAAATGGTCTCCCAAACGGAATCCGGCGGCTTCGAATTCCGCGTTTCCTCGTCGCATGGTACCAACACTGTGGATTGTATCCGAGATGAGTTCCGTCACGGAGAGCTGGATGACTTGGGCGACTTCTTTGGCGTTCGGCCGCAGCGTGGGTCGCAGGGAGCAGACGCTGATATTCGGAGTCACCAAGTGGTTGCTCGCAAACACAAAGAGCGGAGTAAGAAGTCCCAGCGGCTGCAGGTATTCGGTGGTGCATCCGAGTTCCTCGCCAAATTCCCGGCAAGCGGTTCTCCACACGGTCTCGTTGGACTCCGCGCGTCCGCCTGGGAGAGAGATCTGTCCACCGTGGTCGGACATTTGCGAAGGGCGCAAGGTAAGCGGGATGTTCCATTCCCCGGATTTTCCAGGAATCAGCGCGATCATGACCGAAGCTCGGTGCGCGTAGCGCGGAGCAGGTCCTCGATGGCGACCGAATGCGTATTGGGGCGCGAAGGCTCGATGTGCGACGTAGTCCGGCGATCGCGGCTCCAGCTTTCGCCGCAGTTGGTCCGGAAGATTGGCCAAGTCCATCGATTCGGTACTCATGGATTCCATCGCGAGGTCGACGTATATTTGCTGGTCTTTGAAATATGAACGTAGTCCCCCCCCAACCAACACGCAAGCCAACTTTTCAGAACTGGTAGCCCATGCCGCGCACCAATCGCCCCTCGACCGAGCCGATGGCAAATTTGTTGCGTGTTTTGCCTGCGCGTTGGGCAATCACGATCTTGGCGGTTTTGATCGCTTACGCCCTGCTCCAACCGCGGCTGAACGAATGGTTCGGTTGGCGATTGCCCAGCATCCCCGCCATGCTGGGGCAAGAGACCGCCCCGGCCAAAACCGCGCCGGTCGGGACCGGGAAACCCAAAACCGGATCCGCTTCGTCGAAGTACGGCATCTTGAAATCGCTCGGCCGAGACCGTTACGAGTCTCCCGCGGGTTTGGTCTATGGTCCTGGCAGCGAGGAGGGACATCGCTTGCAGCACATCGAGCGGCACTTGAACGACGACCCGGATCGCCCGGGATCGCACGGTGTTTTTCGAGGGACCATGGACGAGTTCCTCATCGCGATCGACGACACCTACCGAAGAGCTCGCGGCCATGCGAAAGGGACGCGCACCCGCAACGAAGAGGCCGAGACGATTTACGAAGCTCCTTTCGAACAAGCCATCGGTTACCTCGGCGGCGCTGCTGGACGCGAGAAAAAAAATCCCGACTTGAAGCGGATGCGGATCGTCGTTCGGGGCAAGAACCTGATCACTGCATTTCCGATCCCCTGACGCCGCATCGGCAACCCTCGAAAGCAGACAGCACACCATGTCGTTACCTTATCTGATTTACGTGCGAACGTGCCCCATATGCAAAGAAGGTTTATGCCGAGTGCGCGTTTGCACCGCGTCCCATCACTTGGTCGGTTGCGTGATCTGTGACGAATGCGAATCGGTTTGGACCGATCCCGACATGCAACAACGATCGGTCGAAAAAGAGGACTCCTACACGGCCTGCTGCCCGGAGTGTGGGTTGTCCCTGTGGGACGAAGCCTGCCATTGGGCAGACATCCAAGAGGTTTGTCTGCTAGGCTGGTACGATAAGGTCAAAGTTGCCCGTACCTAGCGGGGAATCTCAAATTGACAGCCTCGAGGCGAGGCGTATTCTCGTAGGGGCGAAGTATTCGAACGGAGAGGGAAATTCATGAAAGCCGATCGCATTGAACTGTATGTCGCTGGCGGAGCGAAACTCGCCCAGTCGATCTGGGGTTTGACCTTGGACCAACTGCATGCGAAACCCGCGGACGGGTCCTGGACGATCCACCAAATCGTCGTCCACATGCTCGACAGCGACTTGATCGCTACCGATCGCATGAAGCGAATCGCCTGCATGGACAAGCCGCTTTTGGTCGGCTACGACGAAACCGCGTTCGTCAACTTGCCCGGAGTCGAGGATCTGAGCGCCTTCACCGCTTGCGATCTGTTCCACAAGAATCGATTGATGACCGGAACGATCCTTCGCAAGTTGCCCGCCACCGCCTGGGATCGCTTCGGAATCCACAACGAACGGGGCAAGATCACCCTGGCTGAGATGGTCGAAATGTACATCCAGCATCTCGACCACCATCTGAAGTTCATCGCCAAGAAGCGGGATCTGCACATGCAGCCCCCGAAGGCTTGACCCTCCCGCACGCCGATCGCAGGATCTCTAACGCTGGTTTGCATGACCTGAGTATCCCGGTGCCAACTGGCCCGGTGCAACCGGCGCCGGTGCCAACTGGCCCGGTGCAACCGGCGCCGGTGCCAACTGGCCCGGTGCTGGCGCGAAACCTTGAACGCTGCGAGAGACATCACCCACGAAGGAGCCGGTTTGCTGATAGATCTGCTGACCTTGCTGGATCATGTTCGAGACATTTTGGGCTCCTCCCAAGCTGTTGAGCAAATCCCGAGCAGGCTTGAGATTGGGATCGATTTGCAGCGAGGCAGCGAGTTGCTGCTGAGTTCCGGGGATGTTTTTGCGGTTGAAGTGCAGGTAGGCCATCTGGTAGTGGGCCATGGCTGGCGACTCGACTTGGCGTAGTTCCTCGAGAGCTGCGTCCGGCTCGCCGGAGTCGAGGAGGACACCTGCGAGAGCCGCGCGATACGCCCGATTCTTGGGCTGTAGATTGACCGCTTTCTGCAGTTCGGCGCGGCCATCCTTGAGATTTCCCGATCGCGCCTGAAGTTGCCCGAGTTCGGAATACGCATCGGCGCTGTTGGGCGCAACTTCGATCGTCTTGCGATAGAACTCCATGGCTTTGGCCGGATCTTTTTGGTGATCGTACAATCGTGCCATGGCAAGCAGCGCGATTGGATTTTTCGCATCGGTCTCCAGAGCGCGGCTGTAGCTGTCGATGGCTTTCGCGTAATTGCCTTGCGATTCGAAATAGCTTCCCTGAGCGACGAGGATTTCGGGGGCGACGCTGGCCGATTTGCTCGGCGTGGAAGGTGCGACGACCGACGAAGTGGCAGATGCCGTGGAGAAGGGGCTCGTGATGGCTGTTTTCGTTTTGCTGTAGGCCGAGGACATGGCAGACCCGACGTTTGCAAACTGACCCTTCATCGAAGTGGCGGTCTTTGAGAGGGCCTGGCCGACCGACGCTCCTGCGGAACCATTGAGCGTTTCGGTGGGCCAGATCGATGGGCGAGCACCGGACTTGGAGATGCATCCAGGAGCACTCATGAATAAGACCGACATGCAAACCACAACCCATGCGGATGCAGCGCGCGAGCACAGGCAATGCTTTCCGTTCATCGATTCCATCCCCCGCCAGACTTCCCGGCTAAGCGTTTGGTGGCAATTCCTTGGTCGGTGCAATCATTGCAACCGCTACAGTTTCCATGTAAGGATGCTCGGCAGAAACCGGCGGGCTCATGAGTCAAAACAGAGGAAAATCGGCAAGAAACCAGGGAATTCCCGCTCCCGGTTCGCCGCGATCCCCCGAAGTCCACGCGGGCGGTGGACAAGACGCTTCGACCGTTTGTCACATCCTGGCGACGCGGGTAAGATCGAAGGGGGGGTGCATCCACACAACGAGTCAGCAACCAACGCGGGCGAAGGATTCCATGACCAAGCACATTTTTGTCACAGGCGGGGTGGTCAGTTCGATCGGCAAGGGGCTGACCAGCGCCTCGATCGGAATGCTGTTGGAAGCCCGCGGTTTGCGGGTTCGGATGCAGAAGCTCGACCCCTACATCAACGTCGACCCGGGAACGATGAGCCCGTACCAACACGGCGAGGTCTACGTTCTGGACGACGGGAGCGAGACCGATCTCGACTTGGGCCATTACGAGCGATTCACCGGCGGCGCCCTGACCCGCGATTCCAACTACACCACCGGCCAAATCTATCTCCGGGTCATTGAAAAGGAGCGGCGCGGCCAGTTCTTGGGCAAGACGGTGCAAGTGATTCCCCACATCACCAATGAAATCAAGGAAGCGATCCTGCGCCTGGCCGATCCCACCACCGACATCGTCATCACCGAAATCGGCGGAACGGTCGGCGACATCGAAGGTCTGCCATTCCTCGAAGCGATCCGCCAGTTCCCGCAGGATGTTGGTCGCGAGAACTGTCTGTTCATTCACTTGACGCTGGTTCCCTATTTGAAAGCAGCGGCGGAAATCAAAACCAAGCCGACACAGCACTCGGTCGGTCAATTGCGCCAGATCGGCATCCAGCCCGACGTGTTGATCTGCCGATGCGAGCAGAGCATCTCGCGCGAAGAGCGCGAGAAGATCGCGTTGTTCTGCAATGTTCCCGTCGAAGCAGTCATCGAGGAGAAGGACAAGGACTTCTCGATCTATGAGGTGCCCATGTCCCTGCGCGATCACAAGCTGGATGAATTCATCATCAAAAAGTTCGGACTCAATGCCCAGCCTCCGCGCCTCGAGGCGTGGGACAACCTCATGTACTCCCTTCGCAATCCGAAGCATGAGATCAGCATCGCGGTGGTCGGCAAGTACGCCGAACACAAGGATGCGTACAAGTCGATCTACGAGTCGCTCGATCACGCGGGGATCCATCACCAATGCCAGATCCGGATCTCGCGGATTCAGAGCAGCGACGTCGAGGAGGAGGGACCCGAACGACTGCTGTCGGGTTACGACGGCATCTTGATTCCGGGTGGCTTCGGTGAGCGAGGGGTCGAAGGAAAGGTGCAATCGATACGTTACGCCCGCGAACGCGATATCCCTTTCTTCGGAATTTGTCTGGGAATGCAATGCGCCGCGATCGAATTCGGTCGGAACGTCATCGGTCTTGCGCGCGCGCACTCGACGGAGTTCGATAAGGACACTCCCCATCCGGTAATCTGCTTGCTCGATGAACAACGCAAGGTGACTCTCTTGGGAGGCACAATGCGGCTCGGCGCTCAGCCCTGCCAACTCGCAAAGGACTCGGTGGCCCACGCTGCGTACCAGACGGATGTCATCTCCGAACGGCATCGCCATCGCTACGAATTCAACAATCTGTATCGCCAGCAGTACGAAGCGCACGGGATGCGGTTCTCGGGACTCAGCCCCGATGGCGCCCTGGTGGAGATCTTGGAATTGCCCAACCATGCGCATTTCGTCGCGGTTCAATTCCACCCTGAATTCAAGAGCAAACCGACTCGCGCGCATCCGCTATTCGCCGCCTTCGTCGGCGCTGCCATGAAGCGACGTATCGGTCGCAAGCAGCAGCGGCCGATTCCGTCCAACAGCGCAGAAACCGACGAGCCCAGTGCGCTGACACCTCCATGATCGATCTGACTGGACACATCGCCCTGGTCACTGGCTCCACGCAAGGTGTTGGCGCTGCCATTGCGGAATCCTTGTGCCGAGCGGGAGCTCGCGTGATTTTGCATGGTCTCGCGGACGATGCAGCAGCCCAGTCCACCCTCTCTCGCTGCCGCGCCATGCAACCCGAAACCGAATTGTTCTTCTTTGATCTCTCACGCGAGGTCGAGGCCCTTCAGGCGGAGTTCGCAGGGCGGATTCTCGAGCGGTATCCCACCATCGATCTGCTCGTCAACAACGCAGGGATCTTCATCGACCGGCCGTTTCTCGACATGGATCGAGCAACCTTTGACCGCACCTTTCATATCAACGTCCGAACCCCCTACTTCCTCGCCCAATCCTTCGCGCGCCATTGGGTCGAGCGATCCGTCTCGGGACGCATCCTGTTCACAGGGTCGATCAACGGCCTGTTGGCGGAACCCACCCACACCGCCTACGATGCTTCCAAAGGAGCAGTCGCCGGCCTGGTTCGATCGCTGTGCGTCAGCCTCGCTCCCCATGGCATCCGGGTCAACGCTATCGCGCCGGGACTCGTACGAACCCCGCTGACCGATCAAATCCTCTCGCAGGACGGCGCCTCGCTGAAGTGGATGGAGCTGCACACCCCGAATCAAACGGTCCCTGGTGCGGAAGTCTGCGGGCCTATGGCAGCATTCCTACTGAGCGATTTGGCCCAGCACATTCACGGCCAAACGATCTATATCGACGGCGGCATGAGCGCCTGGCAACAGCCCGATCTTCCCCTGTCTTGCCGCGCTGCGATGCAGGCGAAATCATGAAACCCAGAATCCTGATCGTCGAGGACGAAACCCATCTGGGAAATGGGTTGAAATACAACTTGGAAGCCGAGGGGTACAAGGCAACCCTCGTCTCCGATGGCCCGACCGCATTGCGATTGATCGAAGCAGACCACTTCGCCTTCGACCTGCTGATCCTCGACTTGATGCTCCCCGGAATGAGTGGCTACGCCGTATGCGATACGATTCGGCAACAAGACATTCTTATACCGATCCTGATCCTGAGCGCCCGAAGTTTGGCAGAAGACCGAGCACGCGGTTTCGATGTCGGGGCCAATCAATACCTGACCAAGCCCTTTGATCTCGATGAACTTCTTTCCCGCGTGAAGAACTTGCTGCGACTGTATCCCAAGCAAACCAAATCAGCCACGCCGAGCTTGAGCGCAAAAGTGACCGAGGTCGTTTTCGGAAATGCAAGTATCAACTTCGACACCTACGAAGTCTTGGTCGAAGGGAAGGAGATCAAGCTCACGCACAAAGAACTTCAATTGCTGAGGTACTTCGTCGAGAACGAGGGGCGAGTGATCAGCCGACAAGAATTGCTCAGCGAGGTCTGGGGGATGTCGGGCGAAATGCAAACACGAAGCGTTGACCAATTCGTCATGCGGCTTCGAAAGATGTTCGAAATCGATCCAGCCAAACCCCGACACTTCCTCACCATCCGCGACGCCGGTTACCGATTTGTCACCGAACCCGGCAGCGGTCAGGAATCCCCGGAGTAGAAATCGAGCCGCCGGCAGCGATCAGCACGGCTTCGGAGAGTACGGCTTACCGGTAACGAACCGTTTCCGGCGTCATCGCCACCATGAGTTGCTGTCGCTTGCGCACTACATAGTACTTCGCCGACGGAGCCGACCGGAATGTCGGGCTGGTGAGAATCCATTGGAGATCCGCCATGCTAGCGGTTTGCCATTCCATCACCCCGACGATGATATCTCCCACCTGAAGTCGCTGCTTGGCCGCGGGGCTTCCCGGCCGAATTTCGGTGATCCGCAATCCCCCTTGGTAATCCTCGCCGGTCCCCGAAACGGCTTGTGCTGGGACCGCAACAACTCGTAATCCGAGTTGCTCCCATACGGACTTGGCCAGATTTTGGTCGATCGCGACGGGAGCAGAATGAAGGGCGACCGATTCGGTCACGCGACCATCTCCGCGAGCGATCCCTAGCTCCACCGATCCGCCTGGACGTTTATCCAGCAGGAGAAGTTCGAGTTCCAGTCGGTTCGAGACCGCAATACCGTTAACCGTCTCCACAACATCGCACATCCTCACGCTCCGACTCGAGGATCCATCACCTTGCTCGGAACGCACCATTAGTTTCGACACACCGTTTTCATAACTGCGGGTCAGTTCCAATCCATGCGAGACCGGTTCTGAATGCGAAGCCGCCACCAGATTCGCCATCACTTCCAGAGCGGAGTCGATCGGAATCGCAAACCCGATTCCCTGCGCTCCCACGCGGACCGCGACGTTGATGCCGATCACCTCGCCATCGAGATTCAGAAGCGGTCCTCCTGAATTGCCGGGGTTGATGTCGGCGTTGGTCTGGATGAGGTTCTTGTATTCTTGCGATCCGTTGACGGGAATGTTTCGATTGAGGGCACTGATGATGCCCTGCGTGACCGTGTTTTGGTATCCGAATGGATTGCCGATTGCAATGACCGTCTCGCCCCTCATCAAATCGGCGCTGGTCCCGAATTCGATCGTCGGCAAGTCCTTGTTCGTCGGAATTTTGATCAGCGCCAAATCGGTTTCCGGGTCGTAATTGAGGAGCTTGGCAACGGCCGTGGCTCCGTCGGCCAAAGTCACCTCAATACGACTAACGTCTTCCACCACATGCAAATTGGTGATGATGTAACCGCGAGGATCGATGATCACACCGGTCCCCATGCCATTGACTTCCTGCTTGGCATTTGGACTCGCGGTCGAGGCGCTGACCACCGTCTTGCTCCCCTGAATGTTGACGACCGCTGCTTCTGCGCGCTGGATGGCACGCACGGTCGGCGACACGCGGAGGGGAGGATCAGCAAAGGTGGCGAGAGGATGGGCCAACGAAAAAATCAAACCGAATGCTACGGATGCAAGACGAAGGAAATTTTGCCTTGCAAAGACACGCGACAATTTCATTCTGGGCCCGGATTCGTGCTCGGGTAATCATTCCATCACCGATTGCTCGATCCGGATCGGGTTTTGAGGGTCCCGTCACCGAAATCGACAACGAGGGTAGCATCGGATATCCGGGCCTGAACGCATCATGCGCGTTGTGTCCGAGGAAAGACTCGACCTTTGCGGATCATTCAACCCGTTTTACCCAAACCGCCCAATCAGCCAGGTGGCCACGCGAGATGGCGCCCACCTAGAACGTGGTAATGGAGATGCGGCACCGACTGGCCACCATCGACCCCGATGTTTGTCACCACCCGATACCCCCCCTCGGACAGGCCCTGCTGGCGAGCCACCTGACGCACGACCCATTGCAGGTGCCCAACGAGCCCCTTGTGGTCTTCGGCCATGTCGTCCAGAGAAGGGATCGGCTCTTTGGGGATCACCAAGAAATGGACCGGCGCCTGGGGATGGATGTCCCGGAACGCCAGCGCGACGTCGTCCTCAAAGAGGATCGTGGCAGGAATCTCTTTTCGTACGATCTTTGAAAAAATCGTTTCGCTCACTACAGACTTCCTTTTTGTCAAACTTTCTCTCAATTACCTATCCCTAGCCAGCCGAATACTTTACTCGATGTTTCGACTCCAACCTACCGTCTCCACCCTGGACAACACCATGCGACTATCGAAGACGCCCTCGCCAAGCCATCGACTGTCTGGAGCGATCCTAGCTTGCGGATTGATGGTCCTCCTCTCCGGGTGCACCCTGTGCCAATCCCCGTACGACGACGATTACGGCGGATTCGTCACGAAAACCCCCCGAGCCGATATGCGATACGGCCGGGTCGGCTCGATTTTTAGCGATCCAGCACTCTCAGAAACCACCATCTCTGAATCGATCGAACCGATGGAGACCGACTCCGATGGGATCGAGATTCCGGATCCGGGGCCCCTTAACGATTGACGGTTCTGGGCTGAATCGATACGCTCCAAGGTCGTTCTTGTCGGCGAATTGCGTAAAATCGAGGCGTCTCGCCCAGCCACCCTAGGGTCATCTGTTCATGGAATTACTCGAAAAAATTTGGGAAGGGACGACCACCGCGGTCAACGGCGTTCTCAGCGGCCTTGATCGAGGGTTGACCGTCCTGTTCGGATCCGCCAACGCCCGACAACTTCGACGCTATGGCGAATTAGCGAAACTGATCGGCGAACTTGAGCCCAAGATGATGGCTCTTTCCGACGCTGAACTGAAAGAACAGACGGCCAAGTTCCGTCGTCGCCGTGCAGATGGTGAAACGCTCGACGACTTGTTGGTCGAGGCGTTTGCGACTTGCCGCGAGGCGGGTCGACGTTTCATGCGAATGCGTCATTACGACGTCCAGCTCTTGGGCGGCATGGTGCTCCATCATGGCAACATCGCAGAAATGATCACCGGGGAAGGGAAGACGCTGGTCGCGACCCTTCCCGCGTATCTCAACGCGCTGGATGGGAAGGGAGTTCACGTCGTAACCGTGAACGACTACTTGGCGCGCCGCGACATGGAGTGGATGGCTCCGTTGTACATGGGCTTGGGTCTGACCATTGGCAACATTCAAAGCGGCATGGAGAACAGTCAGCGTCAGAAATCGTACTCGGCCGATATCACCTATGCGACCAACAACGAATTGGGCTTCGATTATCTGCGCGACAACATGCGGATGGCGGCGAGGGGAGACGACCGGTTCCCGAGCCATCTGCAGCAAGTCCAGGGTCCGCTTCACTACGCCGTCATCGACGAAGTCGACAACATTCTGATCGACGAAGCGCGAACGCCATTGATCATTTCGGGTCCATCGATGCGCGATTCGGGCAAGTACATGGACGCCGACCGGATCGCACAACAACTGAAACGCGAAGAGCATTTCGTCGTCAACGAAAAGGATCACACCGTCAACTTGACGGATGCCGGAGTGCGCGAAGCAGAGCGATTGGCGGGAGTGGAGAGCTTCTATACGGTGGGCAACATGGAATGGCCGCACCTTTTGGACAACGCCCTCAAAGCGCATCACCTTTACAAGCGGGATGTGAACTACGTCGTCAAGGAAGGCGAGATCATCATCGTCGATGAGTTCACCGGTCGATTGATGGAAGGCCGACAGTGGAGCGACGGGTTGCACCAAGCGGTCGAGGCGAAGGAAAAGGTCACCATCAAGGAAGAAACGCAGACGCTGGCCACCATCACATTGCAAAATTTCTTCAAGCTCTACAAAAAGCTGTCCGGGATGACCGGGACCGCGATGACCGAAGCCCAGGAGTTCAGCAAGATTTACAATCTGGGTGTCATCGCCGTGCCCCCCAACCGCGGGCTCAAGCGGATCGAGTATCCCGACGCGATTTACCTGACGGAAAAAGAAAAATATGCTGCGGTCGCCGATGAGATCGACCGAGTTCACAAGCACGACACGATTGAATTCAAGGATCGCAAGCAGGTTTCGTTGGTCGGGCACATCCAATCGGAAGACGAGCATAGGATCGTTGTCCGCAAAGCCGATTCGCACGAGATCGTCGAGATTGCCCCCGAGGAGATCGATCGCATCGAGCGGGAAGGACGCCCCATCCTTGTCGGGACCGTCAGCATCGAGAAAAGTGAAAAACTGGCGAGGCTGCTCGAACAACGCGGCGTCAAGCACCAGGTTCTCAACGCCAAGGCCCACAAGCGCGAGGCCGACATCATCGCCCAAGCCGGACGCGTCAACGCAGTCACCATCGCCACGAACATGGCAGGCCGCGGTACCGACATCATCCTCGGCGGCAATCCCGAGACCATGGCCTGGGCCCAACTGCAGCACAAATACGAAACCCGCTTGGACGTCCCCAAAGAAGAGTGGGATTCGCTGGTCAAGCAGATCGAAGAAACCGAAAAGATGAAGGAGGAGGGAGAGCGGGTCCGCGAGTTCGGAGGCTTGTACGTCATCGGCACCGAGCGCCACGAATCGCGGCGCATCGACTTGCAGCTTCGCGGTCGTTGCGGTCGCCAAGGGGATCCAGGCTCCAGCCGATTCTACCTGTCGCTCGAAGACGATCTGATGCGAATCTTCGCCGGAGACTGGGTCCGAGAAATGATGCGGCGGATGGGGATGGGAGATGGCGAAGCCATCGAGAGTCCCTACGTCTCCAAGAAAATCTCGGGAGCCCAGAAGAAAGTCGAAGAACGCAACTTCGAAGCCCGCAAAAGCCTCCTCGAGTACGACGAGGTCATGGACCACCAACGCAAACGGGTCTACAGCTACCGCCAGCAAGTTCTAGAAGGGAAGAGCTGCCGCGAGTTGGTCCGGGACCAACTCCAACGCCAAATCCAATCCAACGTCGATCAATTCTGCGACCCTATGTTCGGCCCCGAATCCTACGCTCGTTGGGCAGGAACGCGCCTCGGGATGCAACTCGACCCCAAAGACTTCCGATCGGTAGAACCGAGCGTCGCGGTCGCGTACGCCAAGGACCAGGCCGAACGGGCTGCAGAAACCCAGATCCTCGACGCCATCGATGAAAATCTTCCCGCCGAAGAAGAGCAATCCGAATGGAATTGGGATGCCATGGCCAAATGGGTCAACTCCAAGTTCGAAACCCATTACACCGTCAGCATGCTCAAAAAGATCGACCGCGATCGCATCGACGAAGAGTTCATCGGCAAGGCCCATGAATACATCGCCAAAATCGATCTGGCCGAAGGGGACGGATTTCTCGACCACGATTATGGACTGAAGATGCTGCAGTCTTGGATGCAAAACAAATTCAGCATCCAAGTTCCCTTGAGCGACATCCAGGGTGCCGACCCGGAAGTGATCAAGAAAGCGATGCTCGGCATGGCGGAAGAGGCGTACCGCTTGCGCGAGATCCGCTATCCCATTCTCGTCGGACTGAGTCGATTCCGAGTTCAAGTCGGTCCCGAAACATACAACGTCGATGGCGGGGCGCTGGCCGAATGGGCCAAGCACCGGTTTGGTGCTCCCGACATCCTGGAAAAGATTCAAAACAACCCGGAGCGCATTTGGGACCAAATCGAGGAAGCCAGCCGAAACAGTGTCGAGAGAGCGGACGGTGTTTGGCAGACTGCACTCGAAAAATTGGAATCGATCTATGGCCGGTCGACCCAAAAGAAATTGGCCGATTGCATGGGCACCTCCAACGGTGCGATGGAGTCGCTCCTCGATTGGATGCGCAAGGACTTGGGATGGTCAGGCGAACCGGCGGACGTCGCTCAATGGACGAAAGACGAGATGCGCGCCAAACTCGCGCAAGCCTTCGACGATCGATACTTCCCGGAAATCCGGCGGATGGAACGGACCGTCCTTCTGACCACCCTCGACTCGGCGTGGAAAGACCACTTGCTGGCGATGGACCATGTCCGCTCCAGCGTATCGTTCCGAAGCATGGGGCAAATGGACCCCAAAGTCGAGTACAAGCGCGAGGGGATGCGTCTGTTTGATCAGATGTGGCTCTCGCTCGGCGAACGGATCACCGATGTGATCTTCCGCATGGAAGCCATCGATGATGAGTTGGTCGCGAGCTCGTGGGTGGAAACCAGCGCTCGCCACGACGAATTCAATGTCACGCAAACCCTCCTCGAGGAAAAGCAAGCCGATCTGGACGCAGCCGACCAGGCCGGAGCAACGCCTCCCGAACCTCAGACGATTCGCAACCGGGGCGAGAAAGCCGGACGCAACGATCCGTGCCCCTGCGGCTCGGGCAAGAAATTCAAGAACTGCTGCATGCGAAAGCAAATCTAGACGGTTGAGGTTCGGCGATTCAAGAACGCGGCATCGCTCGCCCGAGAAGGGCATCGGTCAGCGATGGCATCCATCGCCCGCTCCAGACCAACAGCTTGCCACCCCAACTCAGAATCCGTTCCCGTTGGGATCGAATCAGGGAAGCGATCGCCAGTTTCGCCACGTGATCGGGTTCCATACACCCAATCGATGTGCTTGACGTACCCTTCTCCGTTTCCAAGAGCGAATCGAAGAACTCGGTCCGCGTGGTGCTGGGACTGACCATCAGAACATCGATCCCCGATCGCTTGAGTTCGACCCGAATGGATTCCGACCAGCCTCGCATCGCGAACTTGGCGGCGCAGTATTCGCTCTTGAGCGGGACCGCGCGATGGCCCAGGACCGATCCGATATTGAGGATAGCCGGTCGATTGCCTGAGAGCAGAAGGGGCATGCAGATGCGAGTCA
>Ga0315904_10003092_pt1 | contig 24966 bp, 21 predicted proteins | sample LakEriMetagenome_6_FD_203529 | JGI IMG/M metagenome (GOLD analysis project Ga0315904, IMG submission 203529) | Freshwater fungal communities from buoy surface, Lake Erie, Ohio, United States - Buoy 12 MA120 | ecosystem: Environmental > Aquatic > Freshwater > Lake | place: USA: Lake Erie, Ohio... | reverse complement strand
TTTCCTTTTTCAATTTCCGAGAATTTTCAAATGCGTAATACGCATAAAACTATAGCAGAATCGTTAATCACTCTGCAAGAAATTTTAGAAATCGCCGATAAAAGTAATAAAGTCCTTGTAGCCTATTTGTCTATGGGTTTTGGAAATCCTTATGGAGACCCATGGAATGTAGAAATAGTGGGGGAGTGGACAGAAAAATTGGCAGGTATGGGAGTTAAAATACTATCACTTTCGGATACTGTAGGAAGTTCAACACCAGACGTTATCTCTTATTTGTTTTCTAATTTAATTCCTAAATACCCGACGATAGAATTTGGAGCCCATTTGCACACTACACCTGATAAATGGTTTGAAAAAATTGATGCTGCTTACAAGGCTGGTTGTCGCCGTTTTGATGGAGCAATTCAAGGGTTTGGCGGCTGTCCAATGGCGACCAACAAATTAACAGGTAATATGCCTACAGAACGAGTATTGTCTTATTTTAATGAACAAAAGGAAATTACAAATACCAATTCGCTTCAATTTGAAACAGCATTCAATGTGGCTACAAAATTGTTTAGCGAGTTTCACTAAAAAGTCATTTAAGAGTTGTTTAGTGTTCTGCTTCGTTTGACTATTTTATAAATTTCAATCCACATCACCGATACAAATCCTACCAAAATACTGAGACCTATTTGAAAAGCATTTACTTTTTCAAACATAAAGAATTCTAAAAAAATCGGTACAGATAAGAGTAGCGTGGTAATACCAATTGTAATTCCAATAATAATTAAAACCAAATTATTTTTATACCGAATAGTTGTGAATATCGAATAATAAAAAGAACGGTTTTCCAAAGTCAAAAATATATTTGAGGCTATCAAAGTTAGAAAAATGGTCGTTCTTGTGTACTTTTCAGAAAAATTCTCCCCAGCACAATATTGATATACGAATAGCAACCCCAAAGTGATTAGTAATCCTTGAATGATACTGATGGTTATTTCGTTTAAATTAAAAAAAGTGGTTGTAAGCGGTCTTGGTTTTTGTAACATTAAATTACTTTCCATGGGTTCGTTTTCATAAATGATGGAACAAGTAGGTCCCATGATGATTTCTAAAAATATTATATGAACAGGTGAAAAAATATTTGGATATATCCAACCCAAAGCCAACGGTATAAACACAATTAATATAACTGGGATGTGTATCGAAATAATATATTGAATGGCTTTTTTTAGATTGATATAAATTTTTCTACCCATAGCAATTGCATCAGTCATCTTTGAAAAATCATCATCAATTAGAATAAGATTGGCGGCTTCTTTTGCAATTTCAGTTCCTTTTTTACCCATCGCTATTCCAATGTGAGCCGATTTTAATGCTGGACCATCATTTACTCCATCACCAGTCATCGCTACTATTTGGTTGTTGTCTTTTAAGGCTTTAATAATTTTGAGTTTAGCCTCAGGAAACATTCTAGTAAAGATGGCCGTTTCCATCACTTTTTTATCTAAGGTTGAATCATTCATTTCCATCAGTTCATCGCCTTTCATAATTTTATCGGCATGTTTAAAACCTATTTTCTTAGCAATTGTTGAAGTAGTTTCTGAATTATCTCCAGTAACGATTTTCACTTGAATATCGGCATTGTAGAAGGTTTCAAATACTGATTTTATATTTTCTTTTGGAGGATCATAAAAAGCAACCAAACCTTTAAATTTAAAAATGAATTCATGTTGGGTTTGTGGATATTCTGTCCCTGAAAATTCAGCAAGACCTATTCCAAGAACGCGAAAACCTTCCTGAGCCATGGTTTTCATGGCAGTGAAAATTTGCTTTTTTTCTTTTTCAGATAAATGGGAACAGGCTATAATCGCTTCTGGAGCGCCTTTGGTAGCAATAATTCGTACATCATTTTTATTTTCAAAGATGTGAGTCATCATGGGTGGTTTTCCACTTAGTGGATATTCATGAACGAGTTTAAAATCAGGGCGTTCATCTTTTGGTGACAGCTTCCCATATGCTTCGTGCAATGCAATTTCCATAGCATCAAAAGGAATAGGTTCGCTTGACCACATTGACAGACTCAATAACTCCAGTTCTTCTGGACTAATTTTATCTTTTACGTTTGATATAATATCTTTTGAAAACAAATACCATTGCACCAACTCCATTTTATTTTCGGTAATAGTTCCTGTTTTATCGGTACATATTACGGTTGCGCTCCCCAGAGTTTCAACGGTTTTAGTTTGTTTTACAATGATTCCCATCTTCATCAATCGCCATGCACCAATCGCCATAAATGTAGTGAAGGCAACAGGAATTTCTTCTGGAATAACACTCATTGCAAGGGTTAAAGCTTTTAGTAAACTGTCTAGAATAATTCTAGAATTATAGTAGTTAATACCCCAAACGATGAAGAATACAGATAAACCAATGAGCGACATTTTTTTTACAAAATTTCCAATCTGAATTTGTAATGGTGTTTTTTCTTCAGTGATGCTAGCCAAACTATTTCCTATTTTTCCCAGTTCGGTTTGTTTTCCAATAGCAGTTACTTTACATATTGCCAAACCACTAGCTACAATGGTTCCCTGATAAACGTTCTTGTTTTCTGTTTTTTCATTTTTAAAAACCGATAAAGATTCACCCGTTAAAATAGATTCGTTTACTGAAAAATCATTCGATTTAAGGATGATGCCGTCAGCAGGTATAAAAGTGCCTTCTTCTGTTTGTATTAAATCACCAAGAACGATTTCTTCACTTGGGACCTCTTGAACTTTGCCCTCACGAATAACTTTACTTTTGGGTTGGGTTAATTTTTTTAAAGATTCAATGGCATTTCTACTTCGAGATTCTTGGTATAAGGAAATGGCAGATACCAATACGATTGCAGCGGTCATGAAAATTCCGTCACCATATTCTCCCGTAATAAAATAAATACTTGTTGCAATTAAAAGGAGTATGAACATGGGTTCCTTAATCATGTCAATCAAGGAGGCGATTAAGTTGTTTTTTTTTTGGTGCTCAAGTGAGTTGGTTCCGTTTTCTATTCTTGACCGTACAACGTCACTTTCAGTAAGGCCTAAAAACGATTCGTGTGGTGGTGTCATAAGAATGAATTTTAGTTACAGTTCCATGTGAAGTAGTAAGTCAGAATTATAATATTACTTTTATTATGCAATTTAATCATTTTTGCTGAAATTAAGGTGCTTTATTGCTTAAGATTGTCTAAATTTGCATGCAATTTAACTACAACTACAAATTGCAATGATCGCACACAACACAAAGATTATCGGAGAAGGTTTAACTTATGATGATGTTCTATTAGTTCCCAACTACTCCAATGTACTTCCTCGCGAAGTAAGTATTCAATCCAAGTTTTCAAGAAACATAACACTTAACGTCCCTATTGTATCTGCTGCAATGGATACCGTAACAGAAAGTGCAATGGCTATAGCAATGGCTCAAGAAGGAGGTATAGGTGTATTGCATAAAAATATGACTATTGAGCAACAAGCTGCTAAAGTACGCAAAGTAAAACGAGCCGAGTCAGGAATGATTATTGACCCTGTGACCTTGCCTTTGACATCGACTGTTGCCGATGCTAAAAATTCAATGAAAGAGTATGGTATTGGAGGAATTCCCATTGTAGATGAAAATAAAATTTTGAAAGGAATTGTAACCAATCGGGACTTGCGTTTTGAAAGAAACAATAGCAGGCCTATAGTTGAGGTGATGACCAGTAAAAATTTGGTCACAGTTGCCGAAGGTACTTCATTGGAACAAGCCGAAGTAGTTTTACAAGGAAATAAAATTGAAAAACTTCCTGTGGTGAATGCAAAATATGAATTGGTTGGATTAATCACTTTTAGAGATATTACCAAATTAACTCAGAAACCCATCGCCAACAAAGATGTTTATGGGCGTTTGCGTGTTGCAGCTGCAATTGGAGTTACTGGTGATGCGGTCAATAGAGCGGAAGCACTGGTAAAAGCAGGTGTTGATGCTATAATTATCGATACGGCACACGGACATACACAGGGTGTTGTGAATGTATTAAAAGAAGTAAAATCTAAATTTCCTCAAATAGATGTGATTGTTGGTAATATAGCAACACCAGAAGCCGCAAAATATTTAGTAGAAAATGGTGCCGATGGTGTTAAAGTTGGAATCGGACCCGGTTCTATTTGTACTACTCGTATTGTTGCTGGTGTTGGCTTCCCTCAGTTTTCGGCAGTGCTTGAAGTAGCTAATGCAATAAAAGGCTCTGGTGTTCCTGTTATTGCTGATGGTGGAATTCGTTACACTGGAGATATTCCAAAAGCAATCGCTGCAGGAGCCGATTCGGTGATGTTAGGTTCATTGCTTGCAGGGACTATGGAATCACCCGGAGAGACCATTATTTTTGAAGGCAGAAAATTTAAATCCTATCGTGGAATGGGGTCTGTTGAAGCCATGCAAGAAGGTTCAAAAGATCGTTATTTTCAGGATGTGGAAGATGATGTCAAGAAATTGGTTCCCGAGGGAATCGTTGGCCGTGTTCCTTACAAAGGCGAATTGAATGAAAGCATGCAACAGTTCATTGGCGGACTTCGTGCAGGAATGGGCTATTGTGGTTCAAAAGATATTCCAACCCTAAAAGAAACGGGTCGTTTTGTTCGGATTACAACTAGTGGAATTAATGAAAGTCACCCACATAATGTAACCATTACAAAAGAAGCTCCTAATTATTCAAGATAAGAAGTAAAACATTAAAAATGTATAAAAAAGTGTAAGATTTTCTCTTGCACTTTTTTATATTTAGTCGTGAACTAAATCAGTTAAAAGTTTTTTATCACCCACAATCCAAAGAATATCATCTTTCTCTAAAACAATATCCGATTCAGGGTTGAGAATTCGATTGCCTCTTTTTTCGATACCTACCACCAAACCGTGGGTTTTTTCCCTTAATTTGGATTCTCTTATGGTTTTTCCAATGTACGACTCATTTTTTAATTCAATTTGACGCAATACAATTTCTGCTTCAGCGGAAGTCGAAGGTACTTCAATTTCATGTTGTTCTAAGTACTTTTTGAATTCGTTGACTTGGGTATCGTTACCTATGATACAAATTTCATCACTTGGAAATAAACGATCATTTCTTTTGGGAATATTAATCATAATATCACCACGCTTTATTGAGGCGATATTGATTCCCATTTGCTCTCGAATTTGGAGGTCTTTTAGTGTTTTTCCAATGATATTGGATTCTTTAGCGATTTCAAAGTAGGCCATGTGACCATCCCAAGGAGACAAATCGCTTCTGCTTCTTCTTGCTCGTGTAATTTCTCTATCATTCAAATTGGTCAGGAAATGATTTTCAATTTTATGATATTGTTGATTTAATTTTTTTCGGAAGGAAAAATAAATAAACAAGGCAGCAATCAACGCAATTACTGCTACAAAAGGAGAGAAAAAGATATTTAGTAGAAATCCAATAAAAAATATGGTTAGTAGTAATCGAAACAGAATCATCATGATAATTGGCCCTCGATATTTACGTTCTTCCATCAAAATTGAAACCTCTTCGGCTGCAACTCGTCTCATAGAAAGTGCCCATAAGAAAGGCGATAGAAAGAGTAAAGTTATTAAAGCTCCTAGTGCATTTCCGAATTTAAAATTTTCAACCATAGGTAAGATGAATCGGGATGAAAGTAAGATAGTAGCTACAATGATTACTGAAACTACTATCACGAATGTGAGATAAGAATTTATTACTTTTTGCCAATTACTCACCGACTTTATAGATTGTGTATTTGCACTATAACGTTCAATTCTTTTTATCCATTTTCTAGGTAGTTTTTTGGATAAGAACTCTGAAAAGGGAGTAGCCATTTTTATCATAAATGGCGTGCTGAAAGTGGTTACAGCCGAAACCGCAACTACAATTGGATATAAAAAAGAGCTTGTGACATTAAGTGTAATTCCCAAAGTAGCAATAATAAAGGAAAATTCCCCAATTTGAGATAAACTCATTCCAGTTTGCACAGATTCTTTCAAAGGTTGACCAGAAAGTAATGCGCCAATTGTAGAGGTAAATGACTGCCCAAAAATGGTAATTAAAGATAAAATTAGAACAGGGATAGCGTGTTCATATAACGCCTGTGGATTGATTAACATTCCAACGGATACAAAAAATACAGCTCCAAATAAATCTTTAACAGGTTTTACCAAGTGTTCTATGTGCTCAGCCTGTGTAGTTTCGGCAATGATAGAGCCCATGATAAATGCCCCAAGTGCTGGTGAAAATCCAACATTTGCAGCTAAAACTACCATCATTAAGCAAAGAGCGATTGAAATGATAAGCAACATTTCATCAGTAAGTAAATGTTTAGCTTTTTTTAGTAAAGTAGGAATGAAAAAGATTCCACTTACAAACCATAGGGTCAAGAAAAAGATTAGCTTAAAGATTGATTGGAGTAAGGCGCCTCCCGAAAACTGCTCACTAACAGCAATTGTAGACAATAAAACCATCATTAAGATGGCAAGAATATCCTGAACGATGAGTGAACCAATAACAATTCCAGCAAATTTTTGAGCCTTGACTCCTAGCTCATCAAATGTTTTAAGAATTATGGTTGTGGATGAAATAGAAAGAATGACTCCTAAAAATATACTATCCATTTTAGACCAATCCAACCATTGCCCAACCAGAAAACCAATCAATACCATGGAAACAATTTGAGTAGTAGCAGTGATAGAGGCAGTTCCGCCTACTTTCATTAATTTTTTAAAACTAAATTCTAAACCCAGACTGAATAAAAGAAAAATAACACCAATTTCTGCCCAAACTTCTACACTTTTACTATCTGTTACCGATGGGAAAAAATCAAAATGATTTCCAGCCAAAAAACCTGCTATTAAATAGCCTAAAACTAGAGGTTGTTTTAGTTTTTTAAATAATAAAACAGCAATCCCCGCAGTCAAAAGGATTAATCCCAAATCACTGATTAGTGGTTCTAAATGATGAGATGTTGCTGCAATTGCAATCATATACAGTGTTGTTTTATATAGTATCTGGGCTAATTTACAAAAAAGTAAGTTTTTTTAAGGTCTAATTGAGACTTAAAAAACTGTTAAGTATTTAGTTCATAAAAAAAGCCATCGGTTAGGATGACTTTGAGTAAAAATAGTTTTTGATTATATCCCCAGAAAATTGCTTGGCGTAATTTGCATCAACTCTGTTTTGATAGCATCTGAAACATCTAGGGTTGCTATAAAAGTATGAATCGAATTTTTGGTGATAGCTTCGTTGGTTCGGGTTAATCCTTTCAAGGCTTCGTAAGGATTGGGATAGCCTTCACGACGCAATATCGTTTGTATCGCTTCGGCAACAACCGCCCAGTTTTTTTCTAAATCTTCTTGGAATTTGGGTTCATTTAATAGTAATTTGTTCAATCCTTTCAAGGTAGCTTCAAAGGCTATTAAGGTATGTCCTATGGGAACACCAATATTTCTCAAAACGGTACTATCTGTCAAATCACGTTGTAATCTAGAAATAGGTAATTTAGCCGATAGATGCTCAAAAATAGCATTGGCAATTCCTAAATTTCCTTCAGAATTTTCAAAATCAATGGGGTTTACTTTATGGGGCATCGCCGATGAACCAATTTCTCCAGCCTTAATTTTTTGTTTGAAATAATCCATCGAAACATAGGTCCAAATATCTCTGTCTAAATCAATAATGATGGTGTTAATTCTTTTTAAGGCATCAAAAAAAGCGGCAAAATGATCGTAATGTTCAATTTGAGTTGTAGGGAAGGAGTGATGTAATTCGAGAGTGTCTTCAACAAATTGTTCTCCAAATTTTCTCCAATCTATTTGCGGATACGCCACATGATGCGCATTGTAATTACCAGTAGCACCTCCAAATTTAGCTGCAAAAGGAATATTGAACAACAAACGCATCTGTTCTTCCAAACGCTCTACAAACACACCAATTTCTTTTCCTAAACGTGTTGGTGAAGCGGGTTGCCCATGGGTTTTGGCTAGCATCGGAATATCGCGCCATTCCACGCTCAACTCTTTCAGTTTAGCAGTCAAAGAGATTAGAGAAGGAAGATATACTTTCTCAAAAGCTTCCTTGGTCGAGAGTGGAATAGCAGTATTATTAATGTCTTGTGAAGTCAATCCGAAATGAATGAATTCTTTGTAGGAAGACAATCCTAATTTTTCGAAAGCTTCTTTGATAAAATATTCTACTGCTTTTACATCGTGATTGGTCACTTTTTCAGTTTCTTTAATCCAAAGAGCATCTTGGGTAGAAAAGTTTTTATAAATGTTTCGTAAGCTTTCAAATAGAGTAGGGTTTACCTCTTTTAATTGAGGCAAAGGAATTTCGCACAGAGCGATGAAATATTCAATTTCTATTAATACTCGATACCTGATTAAGGCTTCTTCAGAGAAAAAAGGGGCTAAGGAAATAGTTTTGTTTCTATATCTTCCATCAATAGGGGATATAGCATTCAATTCGTTTAGAGTAGTCATTGTTGTTGTGTTGTTTATTCTGAATTTGTAGCGCAAAAATAAGGAATAGTATTCAGTTTTTTCATAACAATTGTGATAAACGTTCTTTTAGAATTACTAATCCTTCACTAGCTATTGTATCAATAACCTCAATGGAATTTTTGAGATTAGGTATTTTTGCTGGTTTGGGATCAATGTAAAAAAGAGGAGTTTTGGGTTGCGTAAAATCTATCAATCCAGCAGCTGGATACACTTGAAGTGAAGTGCCAACAACGGCAAAAATATCGGCTTCTTGTGTGAGATATACTGCCTCTTTAAGTGCAGGTACATCCTCACCAAACCAAACAATATGCGGTCGCAACTGATGTTGATTGGGGTCTACATCTCCAAGATGTAAATCGTCTTGCCAATCTAGAATATAATTAACATCTTTAGTGCTTCTCACTTTTAACAATTCACCATGTAGATGCAGAATGTTAGAACTACCTGCACGTTCGTGTAAATCATCCACATTTTGAGTAATGATACATACTTCAAAATCTTGTTCCAAATCGGCTAGAATTTGATGAGCGGCATTGGGTTGTACTTCTTTTAATTGTTGTCTTCTCTTGTTGTAAAAGTCTAGAACAAGAGTAGGGTTTTTCATCCAACCTTCTGGGGTGGCTACATCCATGACGTTATGACCTTCCCACAGACCATCGCTATCTCTAAAGATTTTAATACCACTTTCGGCACTTATACCTGCACCTGTCAAAACTACTAGTTTCTTTTTCATATCTCTAAAATGCATATAAGATATAAAACTACACTTTTTTAGTATTTTTGCCAAAAATATAGTGACATGGTCGACTTGGATTACCTTGCTTTTTTGGAAGATTTTTTAACAGAAAATAGAAAGGAAAAATTTTTGAAAGTACTGCAAAACAGAACCAATCATTTTACAGTGGTTGTTGAAGATGTTTTTCAGATGCACAATGCCAGCGCAGTGATGCGAAGCTGTGAGGTTTTTGGTATTCAGCAGATGCACGTTATTGAACAACGTTTTGGAAAACGCATCGATAAAGAAATTGCTATGGGTGCACAAAAATGGGTCGACATTCATGCTTTTGACAGTGTTGATGGCTGCATCACTACTCTTAAAAACAAAGGCTACCAAATTATCGCCACCACTCCTCATGAAAACGACTGTTTGCTGGAAGATTTTGACATATCAAAGCCTAGCGCGCTATTTTTTGGTACCGAAAAAGAAGGGCTTTCAGAAGAGATTATGCAACAAGCCGATGGGTTTCTTAAAATACCTATGGTAGGTTTTACCGAAAGCCTAAACATCTCGGTTTCGGCAGCAATTATTATTCAGAATTTGACGAACCGACTTCAAAATTCTAATTTAAATTGGCAGTTGTCTGCTGATGAAATTCTCGAAAAGCGTTTGGCTTGGGCTAAGAATTCGATTAAGGATATTAAACGAATTGAGCAACGGTATTATCAGGATTTGAAATTGAAGTAAATTGTAGTTTTGAGTTTTGTGGTTATCTTTTCTCGATTAGTCAACACTGGTATTCATCTCAAAAAAACTAAAAATGGAACCTCCGTAGCTTTTCTTGAATGAAAAATGGATTAAATGATCGAGTTTGGTATATTTAGAATGTTCGATAATCATCATTCCGCCTTCTTCCAATAAGTTATTTGAAAAAACAGATAGTGCTATGGTGTCAAACGTTTTCTGATCTAAAGCATAAGGTGGGTCTGCAAATATGATGTCGTATTTGCTATTGCTTTTTTCAATAAACTTCAAGACATCACTTTTAATAGCTGCTATGTTAAAGTCAAACTCGCTAGCAGTCTGTTTGATGAATTTTACGCAACCAAAATCACCATCAACCGAGGTAATATTGTTGCTTCCTCGTGAGGCAAATTCATAACTGATATTTCCCGTTCCAGAGAATAAATCCAAAACTTTTAAGCTTTCAAAATTGAAATGGTTGTTCAATACATTGAAAAGAGCTTCCTTGCTCATGTCGGTAGTAGGGCGAACGGGAAGATTTTTTGGTGGAGAAATACGTCTGCCTTTGTATTTCCCTGAAATGATTCTCACGATTGAAAAAGAATAAAATGTTTCAAATTATCCGCTTTAGAAAACGAATTGTTTTTCTGTAAATCGGAGACGTCAAATAGAGAGACGTTTCGAATGTATTTGTAGGCTATTTTGAAAAAAGGACTCTCTTCATCGATGATGCCCAAAAATTCCAAATTGAAACTTTCTGGATTCATATTCAATTGTTCGGCAGTAAAAAGCAAATAGTAAATCAAATCTTCAGGCGTTTTATAGTCAAAGGAATTGAATAAAAGCAAATGTTGATTTTGTACAATAATAATTTCAAAATGTTCAGAACCCATGTGAACAAACATTTTTTTTGCATCAACATTCTTTGAAATATCCAGAAGTTTAGAAACTAAAATAGTGTTTACATGTTTGTAGGTAAAGAAACCAAATTCATCTACAAAGTAATTATTGATATTGACATAAGGAATGTAAACAGTATTCATTTGGTGTGTAACCAATTCATCAAAAGCAAAAAAATCAGTTTCAAAAACCTTGGTATTGTACTGTAAATAACTGCCTAAAAACTGGTCATCAAAAACTGCAGTTGGAACAAATGTAGAAAGATTATTGTCGTGTAAGACGGTAATTTCATCATAGGTTTCGCTTAATTCCTGATTTTCTTCTCTAGCTTTTGCAAATAAAGATTCAATCGTAGCTGACTTATTAGTGGTATCAAAAACAATATCTTTAAAAGACAGAATAGTATTGTTTAGAGTATCAAAGCAACAAAAAGAAAATCCTGTCAAGGAAACTTGTATAGAAAGCTTTCTGTATTTCTTCTCGGTAATGTTGGCGTTATTTACTAACATGTGTTTTTTGTGGATTCAAAAATCTAAAAATAGCGAACCCGACAAACTTACAAATTTTTTAATTGACTGTAATTTTAAAATAGCAAAATTCAAAGGCAATAACAATTATAGATAAAAAAAATTAGGTAGTTTAAATTGATATTGAAATTTCAATTGCTATTTTCTCGTACTTTGCACAAAATATAATCCTAAATGAGTTCCAGCCTGTTTTATAGTATTCTAATCAGAAACTTTCCGTTTCAGCCTACAACAAAACAGAATATTTTCTTCCAACAGATCGCGGAGTTTATAACCAATACCAATGTTAACGAGATTTTTGTTTTGAAGGGGTATGCTGGAACAGGAAAAACAACGGTCATTTCTACCATTGTCAATAATTTGGCTGAAATCAATAAGAAATATGTTCTGTTGGCGCCAACAGGTCGTGCTGCCAAAGTAATTGCCAATTATTCACATAAACCTGCTTTTACGATTCATAAGAAGATTTATTTTCCTAAGAAAAATTCTGGAGGAGGCGTGAGCTTTACCATGCAGCAAAACAAGCATAAAAATACTTTTTTTATTGTTGACGAGGCATCGATGATTTCCGATACGAATTCTGAAAGCAAGTTGTATGAAAATGGTTCATTGCTCGACGATTTAATATCTTATATTTATTCAGGAACCAATTGCAAGATGATTCTGTTGGGCGACACCGCTCAATTGCCACCAGTCAATTTGGATATTTCTCCAGCCTTGAATATTGATACTTTAGGCATGAATTACGACAAAGAAGTCCAACACATTGAGTTGGACGAAGTCATGCGACAAGAGGAGAATTCTGGGATTTTATACAATGCAACCGAACTTCGTGAATTGCTCAAAGATGATTTTATTGATAGCTTTCAGTTCAACCTAAAAGGATTTAAAGACATTATAAGACTTACAGACGGTTATGATATACAAGACGCGATTAATACGGCTTACAATAACTATAGCATAGAAGATACAGCTTTTATTGTACGTTCTAATAAAAGAGCCAATCAGTACAACCAGCAAATTCGAACTAAAATTTTAGACAAGGAAAGTGAACTTTCTACTGGTGACTATTTGATGGTCGTAAAAAATAATTACTTTTGGTTGAAAGAAACCGATGAAGCTGGTTTTATAGCCAATGGCGATATTGTTGAGGTTTTGGAACTATTTAATATTAAGGAATTATATGGTTTTAAATTTGCCAATGTCAAAATACGAATGGTAGATTATCCCAACCAGAAACCTTTTGAAACGGTATTGTTGTTGGACACCTTGACTAGTGAATCTCCATCGTTGGCTTACGAAGAATCGAATCGATTGTATGAAGAAGTAATGAAAGATTATGAAAATGAAAGTACTAAATACAAAAAGTTTCAAAAAGTAAAAGAAAACGAATATTTTAATGCCTTGCAAGTGAAGTTCTCTTATGCCATTACCTGTCACAAATCGCAAGGAGGACAGTGGAATACCGTTTTCATTGAGCAGCCGTATTTGCCCGATGGCATCAATCGAGATTATATTCGCTGGTTGTATACGGCAATCACCAGAGCCAAAGACAAATTGTATTTGATAGGTTTTAAAGATGAAAATTTTATTTGATAATTATATTTGTAAAAGTAAAATGAAAGTAATAGCAGTAATTCCAGCTCGATATGCCTCTACACGATTTCCAGCCAAATTGATGCAAGATTTAGGAGGAAAAACAGTCATTCTACGAACTTATGAAGCGGCAATCCATACAAAATTATTCGATGATGTTTTTGTTGTTACCGATTCAGAATTGATATTTAATGAAATCAGTTCCAATGGAGGTAAAGCCATAATGAGCATCAAAGAACATGAATCTGGTAGCGATAGAATTGCGGAAGCTGTTCAAAATATAGAGGTCGATATTGTTATTAACGTGCAAGGAGACGAACCTTTTATAGATGCTGAACCTCTAGCAAAAGTGATTGAAGTGTTTAAAAATGATACCGCCAAACAAGTCGATTTGGCTTCTTTAATGCGAGAAATTAAAAACGAAAATGAGATTAATAATCCCAATAATGTAAAAGTGGTGGTGGACCAAAATGGTTTTGCTTTGTATTTTTCTCGTTCAGTGATTCCATACCCTAGAGAGAGAAATGTAGGAGTTCGTTATTTTCAGCATATTGGAATTTATGCTTTCCGAAAGCAAGCGTTATTGGATTTTTACAGCTTGCCAATGAAATCCTTAGAAGCTTCTGAAAAACTAGAGCAATTGCGCTATTTGGAATACGGTAAACGAATCAAAATGGTTGAAACTTCCCATATTGGTATTGGTATTGATACGCCTGAAGATTTAGAAAAAGCAAGGAAATTAGTCTAGATTTCTCTCGTTTTCATGTTCAAAATACCCTTTCCCTTTTATTTTAGTGGAAAAAAAATTTAAGAACATCACCACAAAAAATAAGAATAACATGGCCTGTGTACTAACCAATATTTTACCAATGGTAGTTACAGGATGCATGTCTCCATAGCCAATTGAAGAAGAGGTAATCACACTAAAATAAATGGCATCAAACCAATTTTCAAAAGATTTATTTAAATAATTTCCTTGTGAATATAGCACAGCATAAGCAAATACAATTTCCAAGTAATTTAAGAAAAGAAGCAGAATAGATCTTTTGTACGAACGTGGTTTTGAAAACAAATCCGATGCAAATATTAAAGTAGGAATGTATAAAATGGTTTCTAACAGTAAATACATCATTATTCCAACTATAATTTGATTGTGTTCCCAGTTATTGATTAGAATCACTACAGGAAACCCAACCTTGAGCAAAACATAAAAATCTAATGCTAAATCATGATATTCTTGCCCTTTTTTACTGGCTAAATATTTGATGTAAATACCCGGAAAAAGTAATTGTGAAGACGAAAGAAAGAGTCTTGTGATTTTCTCCAAACCATTATCTTCTTGGTGATCGTTATTCCATATGGACTTAATATTTTGCAAACGTTTTTGCAGGGGATTGAGCTTAGGTTTCTCAAGATTAGTAACCTTTCCAAGGAGTAATTTGGTAATAATGAAATTAATTTTTCTTAACATGGTAATAGAATTAAATTCCACTACTAATTTACGATAAAATTAGGGTTATAGCATCATTTTAAGGAACAATTTAGCTACATGTTGTATAAAAAATAATAAGCCTCAGTATTGTCTAAATACGCTCCGTTAAATCCAGCATCGATGATTTTTTTGAAATAAGAAGTTTCATTTCCGAAAATTATATTTTGCCAGTCTTCGTGCCAAAACTGTACATAAAATTCATTTTCATACCCTGGATATTGTTTTTTTATCCATACAGGATCGTTTACTATCCAGTTTCCGGACCAATAATACCGCCAGTTTTCAGCAGCACCAATGTTGATATAAGCAATTACTAATCGCTTGCCTCCATTTGATTTGATCTTTAATTGCTCTAAATCTACTTTTGTTAGCGGTCTATCATCAAAAAATAAGTCTATGGCTACCGCATCATAATTGGTATTTGAAATCGCTTTTATGTAATCCGATTTTGTTTTGAATTCACTACCATTAATCAGATATAAGAAATTCTGTGCTTCACTAAAAAGCTTGATATCGTTCGAGTTTTCGTTGATAATTTCACTCGGAATGGTTTTGTAAAATTCATTGTTGTTTACTCTAGGAAAGCATAAAAATCCTTCTTCAGTAGTTTTAGCAATAACTTTTTCTAAATCAGAATCATTGGTAATGAAATCTGAAACTATAATTTTCTTTCTTTCTTTAACTTTTTCCAAAATAGAATACCGATAACTGTCTGTTTTCAACGTTTTGTCAAAAAACAAATCTTCAACTCCCATTCCGTCAATAGCATTCAAGTACTTTTCATTCAACCCTTCACTTGGATCGATTTTATTGAAAACCAAATCCAAACCATTTTGTGGGATTATAGCAAAATTGGGGTCAAAATCTTTGGCATATTTTGAGATGTTAATTACAAAATCTTGCATTTTCAGCCCAGCTTTTACCGTATTATTTTCCTTAGGAGGAATAAATGACGTAAAAAGCGGCAAAAATAAAAGTGAAAATAGTCCTATTTTCATAAAATTAAATTTTGTAAAAGATCAAAAACGGATAACAAATCTATAATAATTAATCAATTAATCTGTCAAATCACCTTATTTAATGAACAATTTGTTTAGGATAGTTTCTCTAAAATGATTAATTCGTTGTGCTCTTCAACTCTCGGAATTGATTTCACCTTGTATTTCTTGGTATTGAATTTTGAGATATAATTCAAATTTCGCTTATTGTGCGCAGGCTGAGTTATCATGGTATTAAAAAGTACACTGCCCTGAGATTCAAGAATGACTCCTAAACGATCGGTAAAAAAATCCTCAAACAAGAAATTTGGCATCACCGTATCCTGAAAAATATCAATTACGATTAAATCGTATTTCTCTTGGGTTTTCAACACAAATTCAAAAGCATCGTCGATAATGATAGTTAAATTGGGTATTTCATGAAGTTGGAAATAAGTATTGGCTATAGAAATTATTTCGGAGTCAATTTCAACACCAGTAATTTTACCTTTATATTTCACATCGTTTAGTAATGTTTTTATGACACTACCACCAGCGACTCCAAGAACCAAAATATGATTCATTGATTTTATTTTTTCAAAACCAATGTTTTGAAGCCCTTTTTTTAAAATGCGTTGTAAACTTCCATAAGAGTAATTGGTGTTGTTACTATCCAAAACCAATTCGCCATTTACCCAAGTTACTTCAATAGATTGGCTGATGGTTGATTTTTGTTTAAAAATGGTAATCGGAATAAGGTAGCTAAAGAGTTTTTTCAGCATTATGATTTTATTTGTATCAAAAATAGGGGATTAATATTAAATTTACAGTAAAATAGTTTCCAGTGAAAAAATATATTTACAAAATACTGTTCTTTCGATTGATGGGTTGGAAAATCATTGGAACTCTGGATAAAGAGGTTAAAAAATGTGTTATGATTGTAGTTCCTCATACGAGTTGGCATGATTTTTATCTCGGAATTTTTGCAAGGGGAATTATTGGATTGGAAATGAATTGGGTCGGCAAGAAAGAATTGTTTCAATTCCCATTTCATTGGTATTTTCGTTGGATGGGTGGCGCACCGCTTGATAGAACTGGCGGATTGAATAAAGTGGATTCAATAACAGCTCTATTCAATCAAAGAAGCGTTTTTCGTATGGCGATAGCGCCTGAGGGCACTCGAAAAAAAGTAAAAAAGTTAAAAACAGGGTTTTATTATATCGCTTTAAAGGCTAATGTTCCAATTATCCCTGTTGCTTTTAATTTTGGTAAGAAAGAAATAAATTTAGGAAATCCATTACAACCTTCAGGAAATATTGAGGCTGATATGGAAATTTTACTAACTCATTTTATCGGTGTGAAAGGTAAAAATCCAGACTACAGTTTTGGGGTGAAAGAATAGATGGTATTAAGGATTGTACTCTTTGAATTTTCCGTCTGCATAAAGAATCACAATTTTTTCAATAGAGTTAGGATTAGTTTCTAACAATTTTTTTTCTTGAGAAATTATTTTTTCAGTTTCTTGAGTTGTGTTTTTTTCAAAAGACTTGGCAGTAGAAAATGTTTTTTCTAGAATTTTTTCATCAAAATTTGGAGTAGGTGATGGTGCGTTTTTTTCGTTTTTCATTTTAAGAAAGTTGCCCTGCCCATTCAAAATCCAATACAAATCTATCTCAGGAAAAAACTCAAGAATTTTCAAAATAAAATCCAAACTCGGTTTGTTTCTTCCAGATAGAAGATGAGATAAACTAGAGCGTTGCACACCTATTTTATCTGCAAATCCAGAGGCAGATAGCGAGTAATAATCAAGAATAAATTCTAATCTTTTGATGAAATCTTCGGAGTTTACCATTGTAAATAAGTAACGATTGAAATACGAATTACAAATGTAAATAAAATAGAGTAAGTAGCCTATTATTGTGAATTTTTATTTTAAAATCTATAAATATTTTTAATTTTTAGGTTTAATTAAACTTATTTAAATAACTGAATTAAAACTTTTTAAAATACATAATATATTAAATTTAAATTCAATTTAACGAAAGAAGGTTTGCTGATAATTTGCAGCAAATATTTAGTTTACAACGATAAACAAAAGAGATGTAATTGCAGTTTACAATTGTTATTTTAAAGATGTTTACTTTTGTGAAATTAAAAAAAAAGTAGCTATGGACTTTGAAAAGATTTATCAAGAGAATAATGTGCAATCTCTATATGGCAGGTATATTACTTTAGATGATATTGAGCCAATTTTGAAAAAATGGAATACCAATAATCAATTAAATATTGTAGGATATTCTGTTGAAAAAAGACCTATCTATTCCTATCGAATTGGGACTGGAAAAACAAAAATTTTTCTTTGGTCTCAAATGCATGGAAATGAGAGTACAACAACAAAGGCTCTTTTTGATTATTTGAATTTGTTGCAAGAAGATTCCGAACTCTCTCGTCAATTATTAGAAAGTTTTACGTTCTATAGTTTACCTATGGTAAATCCTGATGGTGCTTATTATTACACCAGAGAAAATGCTAATAAAATAGATTTAAATAGAGATGCGCAGAATTTAACCCAACCTGAAAGTAAAGTTTTAAGAGAGTGCTTCGATGCTTTCAAGCCAGATTACTGTTACAATTTGCATGACCAGCGCACTATCTTTGGAGTTGATGATACAGGAAAGCCTGCTACAGTGTCTTTTTTGGCTCCAGCTTATAATGATGAAAGAGAGATTAATGAAGTAAGAGCTAAAGCGATTCATTTAATTGTTGCTATGAATGATACCTTACAAAAATACATTCCCAATCAAGTAGGGCGTTTTGACGACTCATTCAATATCAATTGCATTGGAGATACGTTTCAATCGCTAAATGTTCCTACTATACTTATTGAAGCTGGGCATTATCCAAACGATTATGAAAGGGAGCAAACAAGGAAATACATTTTTATTACTTTATTAACAGGATTTGTTAAATTTCTCGAAAACGATATAGTTAATAACAAAATTCAGGATTATCTGAATATTCCTCAAAATAAAGTCACTTTTTATGATTTTGTTTATAAAAATGTCAAAATAAATTATGATAGTAATAAAATTATCACGAATATTGCAATTCAATTTAAAGAAGTGTTATTAAATAATAAAGTAAATTTTAACGCTTTTATTGCAGAAATTGGAGATTTAGAGGGTTATTTCGGACATTTCGTATATGATGCTAATGAGGCTAAATATTCAGATGATAATGGAACAACTCCTCAACTAGACCAAAAAGCAGATTTTTATTTAAATGATAACATAAAAATCAGCAACGGAATGATAGTTTAAATAGCGTTTCTTCAATTTTGATGATATTGTAAACAAACACAACAACTAAATATTATTTTTATGAGTAAGTTCAGATTAGACGAGGTTGATCATCAGATTCTTGATATGCTGATTGATAACACTAGAGTTCCTTTTACCGATATCGCGAAAAAATTATTAATCTCTGCAGGTACGGTTCATGTTAGAGTAAAAAAAATGGAAGATGCTGGAATTATAATGGGTTCTTCTTTAGTACTTGATTATGACAAATTAGGATATTCTTTTATTGCATATATAGGAGTTTTTCTTAACAATACTTCACAAACTAAGTTTGTTCTAGAGCGCATTAATGAAATTCCTTTTATTACAGTTGCTTCTGTGACAACTGGGAAATTCAATATTTTTTGTAAGATAAGAGCAAAAGACACCAAACATGCAAAAGAAGTAATCTTCATGATTGACGACATTGACGGAGTTTACAGAACCGAAACAATGATTTCACTTGAAGAAAGTATTAACGATAAGAAGCGATTGATGCATACTATTTTCAAAAATATGTAATTCATCTTGAAAGCTATATTTGTTTCAGATATAACCTCAAGGTAATTCTTGAGGTTTTTTTATAAAAGCAATTACTTACAACAATAACTAAATTTATGTACACGCTACCTAAAAATGAACGCTTTAATCAAGAAGTTCTTTCGAAATACCATATATACAATAGTGTCTTTATTACCCTGCCGTTTGATTCTATAGACAGTACTGGAGTTTTACTTCCTTTGTTTACCGACGTTTGTGATACTGGATTTAAAAAACAAGAGACGCCCAAAGAAATTGTCAATTTTTTTGCTCAAAAATATTTACAAAACACCTCTGAAAGCGAAAATATAGATTTGATGTTTCGTTTTATTCAATACATCGAACGTCAAATTGTGTTATTTGATGCTATTGAGGACGCGGCTTTTCCAATTGTTAATAATATGGAAGGAAGAGGTACTTTGAGAGATATCAATGAAAAATCTGAGGCCAAACACATGGAGTCGGAGTTGATTGATTTTCTTGAAAATTTTAGTATTCGAACGGTACTTACAGCTCATCCTACTCAGTTTTATCCCGGTGCTGTTTTGGGGATTATTAATGATTTAACTGAAGCGATACGTAAAAATAATTTATTAAATATCAAACAATTATTGGCACAGCTTGGTAAAACACCATTTATTCAAGATGTTAAACCGAATCCCTACGATGAAGCAGTGAGTTTAGTGTGGTACTTGGAAAATGTTTTTTATCCAACAGCTGGTGATATAGTTCATTATTTGGAGAAAAATATTTTTGATGGAGTTCCAATTAAAAATCAATTGATACAGCTCGGATTTTGGCCAGGCGGGGATCGTGATGGAAATCCATTTGTAACAACTGAAATTACATTAAAAGTTGCTGAGCGCTTGCGTACTTCGATATTAAAATGCTATTATTTTGAGATTCGAAATTTAAAACGTAAACTAACATTTGATCATGTTGATGTTTTGGTAACTGAACTGGAGCAAAAACTATATCGATCGGTTTTTTATTCTAGAGGTGAAATATACATCACTTTAGAGGAATTCAAATCGCAATTAAATAAAATTAAAACCATTATCATAGAACAGCATCAATCTTTGTATGTTGATGAATTGGAGGCATTATTAATTAAAGTAAATTTATTCGGATTCCATTTTGCTACATTAGATATTCGTCAAAACAGCAAGATACATAATGCTGTATTTCATGATATTACACAATATTATATAAAGTTAAATTCTACCAATTTCCCTGCTAATTATTTTGATCTTTCTGAATCCGAAAAATTTGAAGTGCTTTCAAAAAGTAAAGGCAATTTAAATCCAAATGATTTTGAAAACGAAATGACAAAGTCAACCATTGAATCTATTTATGCTATCAAGAGTATTCAAGAAAGAAATGGTGAGTTTGGTTCCAATCGCTACATTATTAGTAATAATGAAAGTGCGCTAAACGTCATGGAAACCTTTGCTTTGTTTCGCCTAAGTGGTTGGGAAAACCCAACGGTTGATATTGTTCCTCTTTTCGAATCGGTAGATGATTTGCATAATGCACATGAGGAAATGGAAAAGTTATATACCAATCCAACCTATGCTCAACATTTGGCAAACAGAAACAATAAGCAAACCATTATGCTAGGTTTTTCTGACGGTACGAAAGATGGGGGGTATCTAATGGCAAATTGGAGTATCTACAAAGCAAAAGAAGAACTTACGGCAATTTCAAGAAAGTATGGTATCAAAGCTATATTTTTCGATGGTCGAGGAGGTCCGCCAGCACGTGGTGGTGGAAAAACACATAAGTTTTATGCTTCCTTAGGGCCTAATATTGAGAATAACGAAATACAAGTTACGGTTCAAGGACAAACTATTAGTTCTAATTTTGGGACTTTGGATTCTTGTCGTTACAATTTAGAAAATCTATTGAGTGCGGGGGTAACCAATCAAGTATTCAATAAAGGAAGAAATGAGCTAACGGCTGAGGAATCTTCTATTTTGGATCAATTGGCAGAACTGGGTTATGAAAAATATTTGAATTTCAAAAACCATCCAAAATTCATTCCGTATTTAGAGCAAATGAGTACATTGAAGTACTATGCTAAAACTAATATTGGAAGTCGACCATCTAAAAGGAGTAAGTCAGAAAAACTAGATTTCAACGATTTGAGAGCCATTCCTTTTGTAGGTTCTTGGAGTCAGTTGAAGCAAAATGTACCAGGTTTCTTTGGGGTAGGTTCTGCCTTGAAGTATTTTGAAGATAACGGTCAGTGGGATAAGGTTCAGGAATTGTACAATCATTCCTTGTTTTTCAAAACCTTGTTAGAAAACAGTATGATGTCCTTGGCAAAATCATTTTTCCCGTTAACGGCTTACATGCGAAAAGACCCTGAATTTGGTGAATTTTGGCAAATTATTTACGACGAGTTTTTAGAAACCAAACGTTTGTTACTGAAAATTGCAGGTCATAAAGAGCTCATGGAAAATTATCCTGACGGTAAAGCTTCTATTGATATAAGAGAGCGTATTGTGCTGCCATTGTTAACAATACAACAATATGCCTTGTCAAGAATCAACGAATTGAATAAAGAGGAAAACCCTGATGAAAATTTGATAAAAGTGTACGAAAAAATAGTGACACGTTCATTATTTGGGAATACGAATGCGAGTAGAAATTCGGCTTAAAATATAATTATGAATTCAAATCAGTTACCTCAAAATGAATATTCAAAGTTTAATGCAACGTACATAATCGCCTTAAATAATGTAAATTTAATTGAAGAATTGGAAATCAGTCTTCATGATTTTATCAAGTTTGTTCAAAACATTCCAATGGATAAATTTGATTATCGTTATGCTGAAGGAAAGTGGACTATTAAAGACATTATACAGCATATCATCGATGCGGAGCGTATTTTTAGTTATCGTGCTTTGCGTATTTCCAGAAGCGATCAAACACCATTACCGGGTTTTGAGGAAAATGATTATGTTGAGAATACCAATGCCAATGCAAGAAGCATTCAAGAATTATTGACTGAAATGGCTACAGTTAGACAATCCACTTTATTGCTTTTTAAAAGTTTTACAGCCGAACAGTTGCAATTAATGGGTACAGCTTCTAATCATCCAGTATCTGTTCGAGCCCTTGGTTTTCTTGTTATTGGACATCAAAAACACCATCAAAGAGTTTTTCAGGAACGCTATTTATAAAAAGAAAAAGGAACTCAAAATGAGTTCCTTTTTTAGTATTATTTAATCTTCATCTTCATCTTCGTCTTCGTCATCAACTGGCTCCTCGTCCTCGTCCTCGTCCTCGTCCTCCTCACTATCTGAACCACCTGGGTCTTTTGTTATATCAATTTCATCATCATCATCATCAGAGACGGCATCCTCATCATCAAGATCAATTTCTTTGATAGCATCATCAATTGGTTCTACAATATCATCAATATCATCGTCCTCATCAAATTTTTCTAATCTGCTGGCGAGTTTGGTACTCACTTTCACCAAGTAAATTGTATCCTCTGTTCTGACTTCTACGGCTTCAATAAGCTCGTTTTGGGCATTTCTAAATCGGATTATATTTGAATCATCATATCCGTCTGGAAATCGTTCCACTAGTAAGTTTAGGATTTCGTTTGTAAGTTTTGAATAATCAACAATAATTCTTTTCATAAATAGTCTATTATAAATCTAGTAGGTAAGCAAAAATTAATGGCGCTACTATGGTAGCATCGGACTCTATTATAAACTTTGGGGTGCTTATATCTAATTTACCCCAAGTAATTTTTTCATTCGGTACCGCACCTGAATAGGAACCGTAACTGGTGGTTGAATCTGAAATTTGGCAAAAATAACTCCAAAAAGGAACGTCATGCATTTCCATATCTTGGTACAACATTGGTACGACACAAATAGGAAAATCTCCTGCAATTCCTCCACCAATCTGGAAGAACCCAACTCCATTAGCACTATTTTTTGGATACCAATCTGCTAAAAAGGTCATGTACTCAATTCCTGATTTCATAGTCGATGCTTTTAGATCTCCTTTGATAACATAGGACGCGAAAATATTACCCATTGTACTGTCTTCCCAACCTGGTACAATTATAGGCAAATTTTTCTCAGCTGCTGCGTACATCCAGCTGTCTTTTAAATCAATTTCGTAATATTCTTCTAAAACTCCAGAAAGTAACATTTTATACATGAACTCATGCGGAAAATAGCGTTCTCCTTTATCATCAGCATCTTTCCAAATTTTGTAAATGTGTTTTTGTAAACGACGAAACGCTTCATGCTCTGGAATACAAGTGTCAGTTACACGATTCAAACCTCTTTCAAGCAAATCCCATTCTTCTTGAGGAGTCAAATCTCTATAGTGTGGTACTCTTTCATAATGAGAATGAGCCACAAGATTCATGATGTCTTCTTCAAGATTAGCTCCAGTACAAGAAATAATTTGTACCTTATCTTTACGGATAAATTCGGCGAAAATTTTCCCGATTTCTGCTGTACTCATTGCTCCAGCCATGGTTACCATCATTTTAGCTCCTTTGGCAAGTTGCTCTTCATATCCTTTTGCTGCGTCAACTAGAGCCGCAGAATTGAAATGCAGATAGTGTTTTTCTATAAACTGACTTATAGGTCCTTTGCTCATTATTATGTATTTATGTATTTGATTTTTTTGTTATAGTACTGTACTATGTTGATTCTAGTTGACAGTCCAAAGAAAAACTTTTTTTTTGAATTTGCAAATAGCAAACTATTTTTTATTGTAACCTAAAATGCTCATTACCTCTTCTGAAGTTTGTTGTTCAGAAAAAATCTCAGTGGCAAGAATTCCGTTTTTATCTCTATCTATAAGAATATGTTTCGGTTGCGGAATTAAACAGTGGTGTAATCCGCCATAACCACCAATAGTTTCCTGATAGGCTCCAGTATTAAAAAAACCGATATATAATGGTTTTTCTTTGTTGTATTTTGGCAAATAAATAGCATTCATGTTTTGCTCGGAGTTGTAATAATCGTCGCTATCGCAGGTCATTCCGCCAAGAAGCACTCGCTCGTACGTATCATTCCAGCGGTTTACAGCTAACATGATGAAACGTTTATTAATAGCCCAAGTATCAGGTAGCGTGGTAATGAAAGAGGAATCAATCATGTTCCATTTTTCTCTATCGTTTTGTTGTTTTTGATACAAAACCTGATAGATAGCACCTCCACTTTCTCCAACCGTAAACGAACCAAATTCAGTAAAAATATTTGGAACTTCTACTTCGGCTTCATCACAAGCAATTTTAATTTGATTGATAATTTCATCTATCATGTATTGATAATCGTATTCAAAAGCTAAGGAGTTTTTGATAGGAAATCCACCGCCAATATTGAGTCCGTCAAGACTAGGGCATTCCTTTTTTAAAGCTACGTAAACTTTGATACATTTTACTAATTCGTTCCAATAATACGCATTATCGTTGATTCCGGTATTAATAAAAAAATGCAACATTTTTAGTTCCAATTTCTTATTTTCCTGAATCTGTTTTTTATAAAACTGAACAATATTTTTGTATCCAATTCCCAAACGAGACGTATAAAACTCAAATTTTGGTTCCTCCTCAGCGGCAATT
>Ga0315904_10003091_pt1 | contig 24967 bp, 30 predicted proteins | sample LakEriMetagenome_6_FD_203529 | JGI IMG/M metagenome (GOLD analysis project Ga0315904, IMG submission 203529) | Freshwater fungal communities from buoy surface, Lake Erie, Ohio, United States - Buoy 12 MA120 | ecosystem: Environmental > Aquatic > Freshwater > Lake | place: USA: Lake Erie, Ohio... | reverse complement strand
CGTGTGACCGGGAGCTCGTCGCACACCGACGCGGCATGGTGGGGGGACCGACCCCCGACTGGCTGCAGGTGCGCTTCGACGAGGGGCACGACTGGGAGGCGCGGATCCTCGCCCGCATGGAGGACGACCAGTCGGTCAGCCTCGGGTTGGCCCAGCACCAGACGATCCTCGAGGTGGGCAAGCAGGCCGCGGTCCGAGGGTCGATCGATGCCTACGACGACCTGGGGACGGTGGTCGACGCGAAGTTCCTCGGCCCCGACCTGTTCGCCAAGCTGAAGGACGGGGGGATCCAAGCGTTCCCCCACTACTGGTGGCAGCAGGGTGTGTACGCCCACGGCATGCGCGCCGAGGGGTACAAGGTCGACAACATCTGCCTAGCGATGGGGCTGAAGCAGATCGAGGGCAAGGGTGAGGACCGGGTCATCACCGGCATCGACGAGATGCACTACCTGTGGGTGGACGTGGACGACCTCCCGACCGTCGCCCAGATCAAGGCCCGTGTCATGGGGTTGGAGAAGCTGGCAGGTAGGCCCGCGGACGAGTGGCCTGAGTGCCCGGTGCCGTTCCAGTACCCGTGCGCGTTCGACTGGCTGCACGAGGAACGGGATGTGGCGATCGAGGTCACCGACCAGACGATGGCCGAGAAGTTGGAGCTGGCCCGCCGCTACACCGAGCTCGCCAAGCAGCACGACGTGGACGCGAAGCAGCTCAAGGCCGACGCGAAGGCACTCGTCGAGGAAGTCCTGGCTGCGGAGGACCTGACCCCTGACGCCGGCCACAAGCTGCGCGCCGGGGACCTCGAGGTGCAGTGGGTGTACAGCAAGACAGAGGCGAAGGTCATCGAGAAGTACGAGCGCAAGGAGTCCATCCGTGCGTACCCGAAGTTCACAGTGAAGGAGAAGGACTGATGGCACGAGTTGTCAGGTTGGAAGCGGACATCTTCCCTGACCAGGACCCGTACGCGATGGTGCGGGACCTGGACTTGGAGCTGAAGAAGAACTACCCGGATCTGCGGTTGGAGTCCGGTGGCTACGAGCGGCGCGAGATGACCGTCGCCGGGGTGGTCCGGGTCCGGTGGGCCTGCTGGGTCGAGGGGCGTGGCAAGTGACCGAACGTGGAGGACCTGAGGAAGCGTGGTCGGTGTCGCATCTGGTCAGAGGGGACGCCGGGGTCACGGGCTACCAGATCGCAGGGCCGGCGACGTTCCTGATCTTCGGTGACGAGGTGGATGGACTGATGAGCCTGCTGGCCGGCATCAAGGTCGACGACGCGATCGAGGCGTACACCCCACCGCACCCGCGGCTGTTCGACGAGGGGGTGGCTGGCTGATGGCTCTCACCATGACCCCACCCCCCGGCATGCCGCCCGAGCGGATCCTGCTGTTCGGCCAGGAAGGCACCGGCAAGACCTCCGCGGTCCTGTCGCTGGCGAGGCGTCTGCCCGACGCCCACTTCCACATCATCGACACGGACTACTCGAGCTCGTACGGGCGCATGATCGCCACCGAGTACATCGACGTGGGCGAGAACGGCAACACGACCCTGCATGTGGTGGGGCCGTGGGACTGGCCGAAGCTGCTGTCGACGGTCAAGGAGGTGCAGAGGTCGATCGAGCCGGGTGACTGGATGGTGGTCGACAGCATGACCCCGTCGTGGCAGTCGGTGCGCGACCACTACACCGAGCAGGTGCATGGCACCAGCATCGACGACTACCTGCTCGACATCCGTATCCAGCGGGAGAAGGCCGGCAAGAAGGGTGCGAACCTCGAGGCGTTTGACGGCTGGACCGACTGGTCGGTCATCAACTCGATGTACTTCCCGCTGTACCGCTTCATCACCCAGCACCCCGGGCACCTCGTCATCACCGCTGAGGCCGACAGGTTGGGCGACAACGACGGCAAGGGGATGAGGGACGTGTACGGCCCGCACGGGTTCAAGCCCGCGGGTCAGAAGAAGATCGGGTTCCTCACCCAGACGGTGCTGTTGACCAAGAAGAACCGTGACGGGTTCCTGCTGTCGACGGTGAAGGACCGGGGACGCGTGGACCTGGACGAAGTGGAGTTGGACGACTTCGCGAAGCAGTACCTGCAGCAGACCGCAGGGTGGAAGCCCCGACCGTGGAAGCCTGAAGCATGAAGCGTGAGTCGCGGGTATGGTCACGGCTGGGGCAGGAAGGGGAACACGATGGAGAGTGAGTTCACAGGGCCACAGGTGCTGCCGGCGATCGGTGTCGCCACCCAGGTCGGGCAGTTCCTGACACCCGACGGTGTCGAGCACGGCATGCTGCTCGAGCTGTTCCACGGCGAGGACGACGGGCAGAGTGTGGTGTTCGCCGTGTCCGTGCCGGGAGTGGCGGTGCTCAAGAACGCGATCGCCCAGTACGAGAGCAATCTCCGCGAGGTGCTGGCCGGCAGGCAGGACGCGGTGGTGCTGCAGGCAGAGGGGGAGTAGGTGCTGATCTCACCCACCGAACCCCCCGCCCTCCGCAAGATCGGCACCACGTCCCTACGCCCCGAGACCTACGGGTGCGATGTGCTGTTCGCTGCGGGGGGGAAGTGGTTCGGGATCCAGCGCAAGGAGTTCAAGGATCTGATCCACTCCATGCAGGACGGGAGACTCGGCCAGCAGGTGTCGATGATGGCCGAGCTCGAGCAGGCGATGGTCGTGATCGAGGGCTGGCAGGACGCCCACTGGACGACCGACGGCAGGCTGTCGGACCGGTACGCGAAGGTGACCCGGGCGCAGTTGCGTGGGCTGCTGTGGAGTGTGCGGGACCGCGGTGTGTGGGTGGACTACACGCGCGACCTCGCCGACACGATCGCCTTGTGCCAGGAGTGGGAGCGGTGGTGCCGCAAGCCCGAGCACAAGAGCCTGAGCACGAGACCGGGGCCGGTGGGGAAGTGGGGGCGCGCCGACAACCGCGAATGGCAGGAGCATCTGCTGCAAGGTCTGCCCGGGGTGGGGGTCGAGCTGGCCGGCAGGATCTTGGATCAGGTCGGCATGCCCTTGGGGTGGCGGGTGACCGAGGGGGAACTGCTGGGAGTGCAGGGGCTGGGCAAGGGGAAGGTCGAGAAGATGATGCGAGCAGTGCCAAGGATCGGAGAGATCAATGACCAGTGACGAGTTGCGTAACGCAGCCGACCGCGCCGCCGAACTGCTCAACCGTGGTGAATGTTGGCCCCCCGACCTTCTGGCGGTCCTCGGCCCCGCCGCCCGCCAGCTCGCCGACCTCCTCGACGCTGTCGGTGACCCCGAGGAACTGCGATCGCTCTCGGCCGCTGTGGGCTACTCGCCGATGGTGGGACGCCACGTCCTGAACGACATCGCTGACGCTGCTGCGGCTGCGCGAGGGGAGGGGTGATGGGTGAGCCGACACCCGAGGACGTGATCGCCGCCGCCATCAAGGCAGGGCTGTCGACGTACATGCCCAACCACCACCTGAACGCCGAGAGCATCATCGGCCAGCTCGCCGCTGCGGGGTACGCCGTGGTGCCGCAGCGCGACGTGGACGCCGCCGCACGCTGGAAGGCCGAGGCCACCGCCGTGATGGACGAGTGGGATCGCGTGTGGGTGCTGCTCGGCAAGCCCGGCCCGTTGGGCGGGTCGAAGGCGGCGAACACGCTGGCAGAGGTTCAGCGGCTGCGGGAGCTGTGCGGCTTCCTCATCGACGCCTGCGCTGAGCATCGCATCCCGGTGCCGCTCAACTCGTCGCTGCTCGACCTTGCCGCCGACATCGCGTCGGACGGTGGCGCTGCGGCGGTGGGGTCGGTGGACCCCGAGGGGGAGCACAATCCGCACAGCATGGCCCCGGCCACCGCAGCCGATGGGGTGACTCGTGTGCCGTTGCGCGACGAGTGGCCGTCGGTGTGCCCGACGTGCGGGAGCGACGACCCCGACACCATTGAGGATGAGTGCGACGGCCCCGGTTGGGTGTTCGACCCCTGGCACTCCCCCGACAGGGGTGACCGGTGACCGCGCGCACCCCCCTGTGGATCTTTCCCGCGTCGCGCAAGGACCGTGCGCGTGTCCGGCTCGAGCTCCGACGTGACCAATTCCCGACTGATCTGGTCACCTTTCGCCACCCGGACACGATGGACGCGTGGCTGCGCGCCGATCCCACCCACCGGCTCGAAGTGTGGGTGGGCTGCATGCCCGACGAGTTCTCCCAGCACGCGCGCCCCGACGAGCTCCTGGGTCTGATCGTGCAGGCGAGTGATCGGCGCGCGGTGCTGTGTACGCGCGTCGATGGGCCGACGTGGGTTGACGACATCACCCGCATGGAGCTGTTCGCCAACCTGCCGATCGACGAGTGGAACGACCCGATCTGCCCACGGTGCCGGTGCGACGCAACCGTCAGGACCGACGAGGGGCTGTGGTGGTGCAAGCGGCACAGCACACGCGCATGGGAACCGATCGAGCACAGGGAGGGAGTGGCATGGCAGGAACAGAGACTGGTGGGGTGAAGGTCCAGGGCAACTTGAGGTTGCCCGATGACCGCGCCGAGAAAGTCGCCCGCATGCTCAGTGCTGCGATCAGGCGATCGAAGCCCCCCGCACCGTCACCACAACCCGAGTCGGATCGAATCGACGGCCAGGCGTAGCCTTGTTGACCACGATCGACTCGAACACCTCAGTGACGATCGCACGCTTGTCGACCGGGTTGAGCCCGTCCCACGCCCCGTCGATGTCGGTGGCGCTCTGGGCGAGGCTGACTTCCTCGGCTCGGATCCGCATGGTGAGGTCAGCGATCACTTCACCGACAGCCTTCTTTGCCGCAAGGTACTCATCGCGTTCGAGAAGCTGCTGTCCGTAGTAGTCGGCAGCGAGCTGGTCGCGCCGCCTCTTGGCCGCTGCCAGCTCACCCTCGAACTCCTGCACCTGGGTGTCATCCGGCTTGATCTGCTCTTGCTGGTTCTTCAGCACCCCGATGGTCAGGGTGGTCATGATCTGCTCGAGGATATGAGCGGCGATGCCGTTGCCGCACCCTCCCTGATCCTTCCGGCAGACGTAGCGTTGACCTTGGACGTGGTGCAGCCTTGTTCGCATCCGTCGACCGCAGATCCCACAGGTGAGAGCTCCGACAAGCCAGTGCTTCAGGGACGTGTTGTGTCCATCATGAGCCGACCCATCCAGACGGAGACAGAGCGAGCGGTGGGTCTCGAGGTCGATGATCGGTTCCCACTCACCCTCACTGACGATGACTCCGTTGTGGGTCCGCATGCCGGCGAGGCGTGGGTTCATCAGGATCTGTTTCACGGTGGTGGGGTACCAACGCCCTCCCTTTCTGGTTGGCTCGCCTGCAGCGTTGAGCCGACGCGTGATGCCGGCAAGGGACTCTCCGTCCATCAGCCAGTCGACCATCTGGCGCACCACGCGCGCCTCGTGGGGGTTGATCGTGATGCGATCCTCGTCCCAGCCGTACGGCGCGATCCCGCCGTGGACCTTGCCCTGCTCCGCATTCTTGGCGAGCACCAGCTTGAGTCGCCGGCTCTTGTCGTCCGACTCCTTCTGGGCGATGGTCACCAGAATGCGCGCCATCGCCCGCCCGTCGGGGGTGGACAGGTCGAGGTCGCCGTGGACCGAGTAGATGGGGAACCGACCACCACGATCCTCGATGACGGTGATGAGTTCTTCGAGCTCCCGAACTTGGCGGAGCATCCGGTCGAGGTGGTGGACGATGAGGCCGTCAATCGACCCGTCAGCGATCCCCTCGAGCACAGCGTTCCAAGCTGGCCGCTCGATCGCTCGGTTCCATGCCGACATGTCCACGTCGGACAGGTGGAGAATCGAGTCGACGGCCCAGCCGTGCCGCTTGGCCTCCCGAACGCACTCATCGTGCTGTGCTTCCGGTGAGGCGGAAACCCCCTCGGGGTCCTTGCTGATGCGCGTGTAGATGACCTTCGATCCCATGTGCCTAATCTACACAACACGTTTGTCGTGTTCAAATTAGGCACATGGGATCAGCGAAGGACTCAGAGGGTCGCTGTCGGGGTGACCCGGGACCGTGCCACGCTCGTCAGCACCGCCACCACAGCGGTGTACGCGGCGAGGATCGCAGCGATCTGATCGGGGGTCAAGTCCACCCAGCCGAACACGAGCGCCAGGGCGATGAGCGCAGACAGCGCCCCCTGGATCGTGCCGGCCAGCGCAACCGGCTCCGACTGGGTCAGTGTGTAGTCAGCCATCATGGCCTCCTGTTCAGGCCCCCGTGCTTGGGGGCGGGATCTCGATGCCGGCCAGGGTCATCGCCCTGACCAACTGGGCGTTACGCAGGTCGCAGTGCGCGACCTCAGCCTCGAGCTCGTCGATGCGATGCTCCGCTTCCCGCAGACGTTCATCGAGCGCAGCGGACCGGGCCATCGACCCCTCCACCACACCCCGCTGAAAGTTCCACAACAGCTTCAGGATCACGATGGCCCCAGCGATCGAACTCAAGTTCTCGATCGCGACCGACGCACCATCCCACGGACTAGCCACGATTCCCCCCCAAGTCGCGGCGGCCCCGCACCACGATCCAATCAGCGGCCATCGCCCACAACGACAGCGACGCGGTCAACGTCATCAGCACCAGCACCGCGTACAACGTCGGCCACCCGAACTCGCCCGACAGAAACCAGCCGGCACGCCCCAGCCAAGTGATCGACGCCAAACCGACCGCCGCCAACCTGACGAACAACAGGTGCGGGACAGCAGCAACAACCGCCAACCCGACCGCAGCAGTCACCGCAGCAACGTTGTAATAGCTGTCCGCGGATGTGGCGAGCCCACCCACCACCGACACCGAGAGCACCGCAGCGAAGAACAGCGGCACCACCCGTAGAGTGAACTGGTTGACCATCGTTGGGATCCTTGTGGGGCTGGTGGTATGGTGGTCGGGCCTACCGCTCGATGTGAGTCGAGTGAGATGCCGCCCCTCGTTGATGGTCTCTCCGGGGGGCGGTGTCGCGTCAGCCCACCTTGATGCGGGACTTGATGCGGGCCAACACCTCGAGCGGGTGCATGTCCTGGGCGCGGGCACCTTCACGCTTGCGGTCCTCCCACTGGGGACCGGACAAGTGGTCCCAATGGGTCGCGGACAGGGCATAGATGGCACCGGACTCACGGTCGCGGATGTACATGTCGTCGTCCTCCTGGGGGATGAGGGAAGGCTTCGGTGGGGTGGCGGGGGAGCCAGCGGTCGGGTAGCGAAGGATCTGCTCGCGGATACGGCGCGCGTCGGACGGCCAGCCGGCGAACTCGAAATGCATCGGGTCGGGGCGACGGGTCCAGTCGCCGCCGTAGTCGAAGCCGTGCGCCCGGAACAGCTCGACGATCCACGACGGCAGACGCTTCCGGCTGCCGAGGGGGAACTGGGTCGCGTCGATGTCGATAGCCAACCCCCACGAATGGTTGCTTGGACGGTTGCGCCCGCGGATCGCACGGTTCGCGTACGACCAGTCGTCGGGGGTCTGGCCGGGGGTGTGGATCATGTAGCCGCGCCGCTCCACCTCGTCGATCAGGTACTTGACGATCGGGGCGATGTCGCGATGCACCGTGAACGGGACATTGGATCGCGCGGTGCGGACGGTGAGCATGTCGCGGGACCGGTTCGTCGGCCACCCCTGGCCCCAACCGCGAAGGTTCGCCGGTGTGGTCACGATGCCACCTCCCTGTGCTCGAGCCACTGGGCCACCACATCGTCGAGCTCGGGCTTCGACACGGGCGGCACGACCGGCTGACGGACCGACTCGATGTCCTCGTACCCGAGCAGCACGTCGCGGCTCACGTCGAACGTGTCGGTGAGGACCGCCATGTGGCGGGCGATGATCGGTTTCCTGCCGGCGAGGTAGTCGGAGATCGTCCGGTACGAGATGTCGGTCGCGGCCTCGAGGCCCTTGACGGTGTAGCCGCGGTCGACCATCAGTTGGCCGAGCGGAGTGTCGGTGTTGAAAGGCCGGCTCATGCGGCGGGCTCCAATCTCTGGGGAGTGGTGGACGGCAGGTACTCGTCGATCGCCCCGGACTCGCGGAGCTCCTTGAGTCGGGCGACCGCTTCCTCACCCATGAACGGGATGAGCGCGTCGAGGTTGCCGGTGCGGTAAGCGCGGGAGGTCGCATCGGACGACGCTTCCTGTCGCTTCAGCTCGTTGCCGACCATGTCTTCCTCGCGGGAGTAACGACGGTACGAACCGGGGATGCCGATACCGGACAGCAGGATCCGTTGCGCGGTCTCGGGGTCCTCGCGCATCAGCTTGTTGAAATCCTCGTCGCGGCCCATGTACCGGAACAGGGCACCGAGCTGCGGGATCGAGTTGATCGCGAGGTTCTGCACCGGGTTGCCGGTGTCGACCACCATCTTGCCGGTCTCGGGGGAATAGGACATCTGCGGGTACAGGTCGATACCACCCTGCATCGGGTCGAAACCGAGAGCCTGGGTCGCCGTCTGGAACAACGGGTTCGTCGACCCCAACCAGCCGGCCAGGGTGAACAGGTTCGCAGCGTCGGAGAACGGGTTCAGGCCCCGGACGTTGAGGCCACGCTGCCGGCCCTGCTCGTCACGCTCACCCCAGGAGAGGATGTCGAGCATGTCGGTCGAGGCACCGTCACCCATGTCCTCCATCACGATGCGAGACCCTGCCGCGACGATCGCTGCACGCCACGGGTGATCGGCGGGGTAGGTGAACACGAACCGCATCAGGTGCGACAGCCACGAGTAGAACGGGAACACCTGCCGCAAGATCCCCCGCTCGAACGGGGTCGCCCCAGCCACGTCCTGCAGGACCTTGCGCGCGACGCGGATGCCTTCCTCGGCTGCCATATTGCGGGCCACGTCGTCGGAGATGCCGGCCTTCTTGAACCGGTTGACGGCCTGGGCCTCACCCTCGAGGTAGGTCATCACCTTGTACATGTCGTCGAACTTCGAGTTCGTGTCGTAGGACCACTGGACGAAGTCGCGACCCTTCTGTGCCGCCCAGGTCTGTGACCAGCGGTTCAGGCTCCCGCCCTTCTTCAGAGCGAGGGACGCTTCCTCCTTGCCGATGAGGCCGATGGACCGCTCGAGCTCCCGGGGGATCCACCGGGGGAGCTCGGTGCCTTCGCGTGCAGCCGTCGCGATCTCTCGCGCCACCCGCATGTGGCGGAAGGCTTGTGGCCCCACCTCCGCGGACATCATCATCGCCCCACCGACAGCGTTGTACAGATGCCAGCGGGGAGAGAGGGGGAGCAGGGCCACCCGCCACAGCCGCGTCACCGGGTCGGAGAACGCCCGCATCTTCGACAGGCCCTCCGAGTTGATCTGCATGAGGGTTTCGCCGACCGCACGGGGGATGAACACCTTCTCGCCGACGGGCAGGACTTGACCGGAGAACGGGGTCATCTTCGCCGGGTCGAACGGCATCCACTTCTCCGAGATGAGGTCCGCACGCAGCCGGCTCACCTCCGACAACGGGAGGCCCTGCTGTTCCGCCAGCGCGACCGCGGGCTGGGTGAATTGGTCGCGCAGCACCTGCTCCCTGACACCGAAGTCGTCTTGGATCTGCCGGCCCCACTCCTTCGCGCCTTCGGACTGGATGATGTCCCACGCCTGGCGGGTGAGAGCGAGGGCAGGGGAGCGCACTCCGGGGGACACGTCGGTGACACGCGCTCGCGCGGTGGCGATGGAGCGGTTGGTCCCGTCGAAGCGTGCGACACCGATCCGGTTGGCCTGTGCGGTCGTGGTGCGCGACAGGAAGTCAGGGTCCTCACCCGCAGCCTTCAGGGCCTCCCAGTTGCGTTGGATACCGCCGCGGAACTTCGCCCACTCGCGCGCGTCGAACCCGGGGATCTGATCCAGCACACCCATCTGGACGAACTTCTCGGCTTGGGCGCGGTCAGTGAACTGGGACCGGGACTCGAGGTTGTCGAGGTACGCCTTCGCGGCGCGGTCGTTGATGAGCTCGTCGAAACGGGCCGGGTTGGTGCGGGCACGCAGCCGCTGGTAGTTGCCCTGCCAGGTGCCGGCGTCGTTGATGAGCGTGCGGATCTTCTGCATGCGCCGGTCATTGATCCCGACCGACGAGCCGTTGTACTTCTGCAGTTGGTTGATCCGCTTCTTCGCGCCTGTGAAGTCGCCGTAGTCGATCATGTCGCGAATCTCGACCCAACGGGTGTCGACCTGGGCGAGCGCGTCGATGTCGTCCATCGCTTCTTGCACGACGGTCTGCTGCTTCTTGATCGCCTGGTCGAGATACCGGTTCAGCCGCTTGCCGTCAGCCGGTGCGAACACCTCATCGCCCACGCGCACGAGCTCATCCCTGTCGACGAGGTACTGGGCGAGCTGGTCGGACGCTGCGCGCGTGTCGTTGAGGTACCGCTGCTCGTTCTCGGGCAGGGTCGCGCGGAGCTGCGGCTGTTCGGTGGTGATCTTGCCGAGCTCGATCTCACGTTCGGGCGTGATGCCGTAGTCCTCGAGCAGCCGGTCCGGGTTGCGGAGATCCATCCACGCCTTGCCGATCTGGCCGGGGAGGTCGGCGTCGTCGGGTCGGATCAGCCGCTGCTCTGCCCCCTGCTCTGCCAGCACACCGGACCGGGACACGTCGCGCGCGTCCTGTCCGAACGTGGTGCGGAGGGCCTGGCCGGGACGGGTGGTCATGCCCCGTTCGATCAGGTCACCGAGCTTGTTGGGGACCACCTCACCCGCGTCATCGAGTCGGCGTGTCGCGAGGGTCTTGAGTGGTCGGACCGGCTTCGGGAGGCGGGTCGTGTTCTCGAGAGGGGCGAGCCGTTCGAGGGCTGCTGCTTCCTCCGCGGCCTTCACGACCGGGGTGGCCTTCGCGAGCTTCCCAGCGACGGGCAGCACGTCGAGCAGGTTCAGCAAGGGATCTTCGATGAACGCCTGCCGGTTGGAGAGTGCGTTGGAGGCTGCGTAGGTGCCGGGGATGAGCCGGATGCCGGGGAGGGAGAGGGTGGCAGCGAGCCCCGTCTTGCCTTCCTTCGCGTTCTGGGCGTAGTCATCCGCGAACCCGTCGGTCAGATCCTTCACCTCACCCGCGAGGGCTTGGGGGAGCTGCGGGAGCGACTTCACGATCTGCGCCAGGTCACCGATCGCGTTCGTCGGGATGGAGGCGATGCCATCACGCCGGTCGGACACTGGGGTGATGGCCTGCCCGGTCATCGCCGCCAACCCGGCCTTGATGCTGTTCTCCGCGTTGACGGGGGTCTGGCCGCGGTCAATCCTGCGGAGGTCGGTCTGCTGGATGGCCTGCTGCACCGGGCCGGGAAGCTGTGCGATGGCTGCCTGGTACTCGGGGTCGCGATACTTGTTCTCGAGCGCGGTGAGGGCCTTGGGCCGGTTGAGCTGGATGGGCGCGGACGGGCCGCGGTCCACCAGTCGGTCGTCCTGGGTCTGACCGATCTGCTGGTTGCGGATACGGGCCAGTACGTCCTCGAGCGCCATCGGACTACTGCGGCTGGGCCGCGGACGCGTACTGGTCGATCAGTGCGGTGAGATCCTGCGAGCCGGCCTGCCCGCCCTGCTGCCCGGACATCACCTGGCTCATCGCCTGCTGGACGAGCTGGTTCGACATCTGGTTGAGGTACTGGGCCTGCCGCTCCGCTGCCATCTGGTACGGCGTCACCTCCACCGACTGCATGATCTCCATGGCGTGGCGGGCACCCTGCTGCTCGGTGTTGGCAGCCATCTGCTCGTACATGGGGGCGAGCGCGCCGCCCGCTCCCTGAGCCATGTTGCGGTACGACTGGGCCTCGGCCTGCGAGCGGGACAGGAAGTTGTCGGCGTACGGCTTCACCGCGTTGACCATGACCGACCGCATGATGAGGTCGTTCGCGAGTTGCGCTTCAGCCTGCGCTTCGGGGGAAGCGTTCGCGTACTGGCTGGGGTCCTTCGCGAAGTTCATCGCTTCGGCCTGCAGCGACTCGGCGTACGTCTGGGCGAGGGTCAGCTTCTCGCTGTCGTCCTTGGCGAACTGCAGGCCGGCGTCGAGCTGACGGCGGTACTCGTTGATGACCTCCTGGGGGAGACCGATCTCGCGCACCGCGTTCTCGGTGTCGTTCAGGGTCGTGTTGAACTGCTCCTGCTTGGTCTCCGACCCGAGGACACCCTGACGCTCGAGCCCTTCATGGATGAGACCGACGACTGCTCCACCAGCGCCACCGAGCGCAGCACCGACGGGACCGGCAGCCATGCCGAGGCCGGCACCGAAGCCGCCCCACTTGAGCATCTTCGACACCGAGTCGTTCAGCTTCGACTCGGACCCGCCGAGAGCGTTCGACTCGTCGAGCATGTTGCCACCGACCGAACCAGCGATGCCGGGGATGATCGCCAGGCCCATGCCGCGCATGCCGACCGGCTTCAAGGAGCTGAGTGCCCCACGGGCCGTCGCCATCAGGCCACCACGCGCAGCGGCGGACTCGGCAGCGGATGTGGCTCCGGTCGCTGCACCCTGCACGAACATCGGCGCACCAGTCGCGGCAGGTGGGCCGGCGAGGGCAGCGTTCACGCCCACCTGGGAAGCGACACCTGATGCTGCGGGGGCAGCGGGACCCATCGGGAACACACGCGGGCCGGCGTTTAGGGCAGCGGTAGCCACATCGTCGACAGGGCCTGCAGGGGTGAGGGCGCGCTGCACGAGATCCCGGGCCACACCGGCAGAGGCGGTGCGGGGAGCGACACCGGACGGTAGGGCAGTCTCACCCACGGGAAGGGTGCGCTGGGCACCCTGCTGGATCGTCGACGCGAGGCCACTGCCGGGTCGACCAGCCGGAAGGGCACGCTGGGGCCACGGCGAGTTCGGCCCGACGACGTTCGACTGAGGCAGGAACCGGAAGTACGGCGAGTTCGGTCCGATCGGCAACGAGGGAGGGGGCAGGGGACCGTTGCCGTTGATGCGGAGCCAGGTGTAGGGGGTGAAGGTCGGTGCAGCCATGTCAGCCCCCTCGTGTGGCGTAGGCGTTGCGGAGGAACTGGTCGATCAAGGCACGCTCCTGTGCGCTCGCGTTCGCCATCGACTCGAGGAACTGACCGGTCGACATGGTCTGCTCGAGTCCAAGTCGCGACAGGGTGACCGCCATCGCGTCCTGCAACTGCTGCGGCTTCAGGCGGGCACGCTGGGCTTCGATCCCCAGCAACTGCTCGCGCTCACGCAACCGGGCCTGCTGCTCACGGGTCGAGATGTCGAAGCTGGTCAGATCCGCCATGAGCTGGCTGCGACGGTTGGAGAGCTCCTGGCGGCGCTGGGTTTCGTTGAGGCGGGACTGCTGGTCCTCGAGGTCCAGGCCGTACAGCGCGTTGCCGCGCTCGGTCTCGATGTCGGCGAAGTCCTGCTTCGCGCCCTGGATGACACCGGACACCGTGGCAGCGGAGGTGGCGTCGCGGGTCGCGCGTTCGGCCTGCTGGCCGACTTCCCTGCGGCCCTGCTGGATGCCCCGCCACTCGATGAGCCGCTGCTGGACGTTGTTCACGCCCTGCTGGCCGATGTAGTTGAGCTCGTCGCGGCCTGCGGTCATCCGGTTGCCCCACTGCTGGGCGAGGAACGACTGCCACTGGGGCATGTTGCCGAGCTGGATGTCAGCGGCTCGGATGTCGAGGTTCGCTTCGGCCAACTGGCCGGCGAGCTGACGCTGGTAGGCACTGGCGGTCTGGCCGTAGCCGGCGTTGCGTGCCGCCTGGTTGAGCATCATCGCCGCACGCGAGTCATTGATGCCGGCGATGCCTGAGTTGAGCGAGTTCTGGTAGGCGGCGATGGCCTCGTTGATGCGGCGCTGTTCCTCGCGTCGACGAGCCACCTCGTCACCAGAGGTCGGGTTCTGGTTCGGCCACTGCCCGTACGGGATCGGCTTACCGTCAGGGCCGTAGACCGTCCAGTCGTCGGCGGGGGAACCGGCAGGGGGACGCTGGGGGACGGGACGAGGGTTGAAGATCGGGAAGTTGCCGACCCCGGGGCCGGTTTGCCCGGGGCGTTCGGGCGACAGCGACGTGGGCGGCGGGCCACTCGATGCTGCACTGGTTCGCAGCGCCGCCTTCGGTGCAGAGAACCGGGACCCACGGGTCACAGCGTCGATCAGGCCGGCCATGAGTGGATCCTACCATCCACCCATCCTGTCCCCCCGTTTCAGTACCCGTATCCGCCTACCAGCCAATCGGGCAGCCCGTACCCCTGCCGCGAGATCGTGCCCGCCTGGTCGGACCAGCGGCGTGTCTGGTCGAGCATCACACCCATGTGCTCGTCGTAGTACGCCTTGTGTTCCCGCCAGCGGGGATCCCGGTCCCGGCGCAACGCCATGTACGCCGCGTACTCGAGGACGAGGTCGGTGAACCCTTCGACCACCGAAAGCCCTGTCGTGTCCGCTGAGCCGTTCGTCGCGAGGGCTGCGGGGGCCGCGTAGTAGTAGACGGTGAGGGTGCCGTTGACCGACGGCTTCGGGTACAGGATCGCCTTCAGCGTCGGCGGGTAACCCCACATGGTGAACATGCGGGGGCGGGACTCGGTGATCGCCTGGTCGGACCACCACACCGAATCCGCTGCGTTGAAATCGACGTATTCGAGCGGGTAGATGTGGTCGTTACCGTCCTCGGTGTAGGTCGCCCGGTACACCCGCAGCACCGTCGCGGGGAGGGTGTGTTCCTGCTCGCCGGCATCCACGTCGATCGTCGTGGTCGACTGGACGGTCTCGGTCTTGCGGGCGATGTCGGTGACGGCCTCGTTGATCCAGCGGCGCAGCTCGGTGTCGGACCAGCCCGCCGAATCCACCTCGTCGAGCCGTTCGCGCACCGCTGCGAGTGCCTGTCCCATCGTCAGAGCCATGAGGTCATTCTCCCACGCTTCGGGTGCATTAGGGGGAGTGAGCTGATAGAACGAGGAACAGAGAGACCGGAGGTAGCAATGATTCCCACGCTGTGGGTAGTCGTGAAGGTGACCGAATACTGGGACGATGCCATGAGCGGTGAAGCCGTCCTGGATGCCACCGAGATCACAGCCCTGTCGTCACACTGGGACCAGAACGAGGCTTTCTGGGCCGCGGAGTCGTCAGACTTCGACACACAGGTCATTGCCGTCAACCTGCCATCTTGAGTTACGGGATGGGTGAGAGCTCGATGATCGAGCCGTGCATCGTGCAGTTCTCGTTGAAGAAGAAGCTGCCCTGGGACACTTCCCAGCGGAAGGTGAGGGTGTACACCCCGGGCAGGACATCGGGCCAGCGGCGCTCCCCCCACAGCGTGTGGTAGGCGTCGGCCTGCGAGAAGAAGAACCGGGTCACGTCGGGAATCGAGGTGATCTTGCCGGCCTGGTCGGTGAGCCTGGCCCTCACCGCGAGGAACGTGTTCGCGGTGTCGACGAACCCGGAGCAGTGGAACCGGATCTTCACGTCGGTCCACGACTCGAACTTCTGGAACGGGATGGAGAAGATGCCATCGTCGACGAGGTTGATGGTGAGCTCGTTCGACGCTGCGGGGAGTTCGGTCGAGTCGGCGGGGAACGTGAGGCGGCGGTCGAACTCGGTGAAGATCGGGATGGAGTTGATCGCCCGTTCGGTGAGGATCGTTCGATCGTCGAACAGTCGCGTGTTGCGGGTCGGTTGGCGGGACCGGTAGCGCGGGTCGTAGAGGGGCTTCGAGGCCGGCTTGTCATACTGGGTGGGACCAGGAGCGGATGACGGGGTGCCCAGCCGGAACACGTCCTCGGTCGGGGCTTCGTCGACCGGGATCTTCACCTTCGCCTGGTCGGGCAGCGGCATGGCTACACCCTGTCCAGAGCGCCGGCACGCGAGACCGACGGGCCGTTCCGCACACCGACCGACACCCGGTACACGCTCGGAGCGGGGGACCCTTCGACCGCGTACGGCACACCGTCATCAGTCAGGTCGGGATCGGCGTCACCGCGCGAGTCGATCTGCACCTCGAGGTCCTCGGTCTGCACGTTGATGGCTTTCGTGTAGACGCGCGGACGGTCGGGGGAGTCGACCTCGAACGTGACCTTGTCGTACCCGCCACCCGCTCCGAACACCGACACCGCGACCGTCCCCGAACCCTGGGCTGTGAGCACGATTTCCCTGGCATCCACGCGTCGGTTGATAGTGCGCGGGATCGGCTGGGACCGCCACCGGTACTGGTGGGTGGGGATGTCGCGGTCGTACACATGCGCGACGGTGAGGTCGGTCTCCTTCACCATCGGCTTGATGCCGTACACCCTGCCGGTGACGCTGACCTCGTAGTTGCGGTACCCGACCTTGTAGGTGGTCTCGCCCACGGTGCGGATCGTCGGGTTGAGGCGGAACCAGCCACCGGTCCGCATGTCGTACACCCAGTTGTTCGGGGCGTACACGAAGTACCCGGACGAGTTGAACTTGCCGCGGTGCGGGTACTCGGCGTACAGGAACCCGTCCTCGAGACCGGGGGTGCCTTCGGGCTGCCAGAACCACCCGTCGAGCTGCTGGGAGATCGACTCCGCACCTTCGGACCCCTGCCAGACGTACACCCCGTCGCGGGTCCCGTAGATGAGGCCCATTGGGGTCACGACCGGGATGTTCGTCGCACCTTGGATCGACGGCAGACCGGGCAGCGCGACGAACTGCGGCTTCGACACGTCACCCCGCAGCAGGCCCCCGCCACCGGAATGCTTGATCGCGATGAGCTCGTTCGCGTTCATCGAGGCCATCACACCGATCGGCCCCGGGTTCTCCGGCATGAACCGGTACTGGTTGGTGGTCGGGTCCGAGTACAGGTCGTTCGCGGCGAAATGGCAGATGTTGTCGCCGGTGGTGGTGCGCGAGTACACGCCGAGGCCTTGCGCGGTTGCGACACCGTTCGCGGACTGCACGGTGAACACGATGCGGCCCTGATGGACGAGACCTTGGAGGATCGGCGACCCGGGCCTCGGGCCGAGCGGGGAGGTCTCGTCGATGATGTACGACTCGATCACGTCGTCGTCCACGTTGACGGGAGCACCCGAGTTCTTGCCGATGATGCGGGGGAAGATGCCGACACGGGTGGTGAGCGCGACGACACCGGTGCGTCCGATGTTCGTGATCGACCCGTCCATCGACACCGCTCCACCAGGCGACTCGTAGGTGCCGGATGTAGCGACAACGAGGTTGGCGGGGGTCATGCCGATCGACATGAACATGTCGCCCCAGATGTCGGGGTCGTCGAAACCGAGCTGGTCGAGGCGGGTGCCGATGATCGACCGTCGCACACCGAGGCTGTCCTGCAGGTCGTCATCGGCGAGATGCCCACCGAGCAGCGTGGAGGTCTCGGGTGGGAAGCGTCCCATGTGCCAGACCCGCCACTCGTTCGTGCCCTGCACCGCTTCGGAGGTCGAGTTGCCGTCCGCTCGCCCGTACCCCCCGTAGAGGATGTGGAGCTGGTCGGGGGTGTCGCGCACGTTCTTGCGCCAGGTGGTCGCGGGTGCGTCGAGCTCGCCGTCGACATCGAGGCGGGGGGCTGCCTGCACGACGAGCGACGCGTTGACCACGAGAGACTTCTCTGCGGTGTAGTTCGGGTGCGCCGGCCAGCTCAACCCGCCAGCAGGGGCACCGGGGAGGGGTTCGTCGGGCCAGTCGTCACCCGGGTCCTCGACAGCCAGCACGACACCGGGCAGGGGGTGCAGACCACCCGCGGGATGCCCGTAGCAGCCGTAGGTGTGGTCGGCCTGGGCGAACACCGCAGCGGCTTCCTGGTCCTCGGGAGCTGGCTGGGCTCCACCGAGGGAGTGACGGGACGACGCGATGCCGCGGGTGAAGTCGCGGATGTCGATGTACAGGTCGGACCCCTGCTGAGCAGCCACTACCCTGCCACCTCCATCCAGCGCATCAGGAACTCCCACTCGGTTTCGGCTGCGGCGATCTCGGCCTTCAAGCGGATGATGTCGAGCGCGAGGTCCATGCATGCCATGTCGGCGTACCGGTTCGCGCCCGACACGGTGTCCTCACCGGAGTCCTGCACCGCCCGGATGCGTTGTTCCTTCTCCGCTACCAGCAGCTCCCCCAACTCCAACCGGAACTGGGACAGCTCGCGGGTCAGGGTTTCGAGTTGGCTGTGCTCGGTGAAGGCCGGCGTGGTCACTTCTTCGCGGCTGCTCGTCGGCCTGCGGTGCCGGCTGTACCACGCGGCTTGCCTGCCGGCTTCTTCACCGGTGCTGCCTTCTTCGCGCGTCCGACGGGCACCTTGGTCGGCTCGTCGACGGGGATGCCCAGGTCGTCGTCGTCGGTGGTGACGGGCGGGGCCTCTCCGGTCTCGGCTGCACGCTCCGCTGCGATCTCGGCGTTGATGTCGCCCTCGGTCCCTGCGCTGCGTCCACCGATCTCGGGTTCCTCGATCTGCGCGTCGGGGGTGTCGGTGAGACCGGAGAGCCGTTCGGCCAGCCGCTGCTCGAGCCGTTCGATCTGGCGCTGCAGCCTGCCGATGTCGGTGTTCTCGGTGGAGTCGGGGAGGATGGTCTCACCCTCAGGGTCATCGAGGATCGTGACGATCCGCTCGCCGTCCTCGGTGTACGCCTCGAGCAGCGGGAACGCATCCTCGTTGACCCCGGTGAGCTCCCGGGCGTGGTACAGGCTCGCGAGGCGCAGATAGGTCTCTCGGCGCTCGTTGTGCCGCCCGTCGTTGTCGAGGGCCGGGTCGCCCATCCACACGACCATCACGTCCCACGGGACGATCTTCTCGCCGCCAGCGGGAATCGCGATGTAGTCGCCGTCGTACTTGCCGATGAACGGTTCCTCGGGGTTCCGGTTGACGATGCGGACGTACTGCTCCATGAGGGCTCCTGAGTGAGAAACGGGCCGGGGGTGGACCCTGATGGATCCACCCCCGGAGTCTACCCATGCGAGCGATGGGTGGCTGTGTTCGTGCCGATCAGGTGACGGCGATGAGGCTGGGCTGCACCCAGATCCACTTCAGGTCACCAGCGGTGGCGTCGGCGGCGACGGTCGCCTCGAGCGTGTAGCCGAGGGTCTTGCCGTTCGCCGCCGAGATGGCCGCGGTCGTGGCGGTGGTGTACCGGCCTCCGGTCGTGGGCTGCACCCAGTCACCGGCGTCGGTGTCCGCGTCAGCGGTCTGCGCCAGAGCGGGACCCGACACGACCACCTTCAGCGGCACCGGGATGGCCGACGTGCCCACGACGGACTCGGCGGCGACACCCACGATGGCGTCGGTCGCGGCGGTCGCCTGGGACACGGTGAACACACCGGAGGACACGGCGACCTTGACGGCCTCGCCCTTGGTCACGGTCGTGACGCAGCGGTACTCCTGCACGTCGGCCTGGGGTGCCCCCTCGAGGGTGGCATCCGAGTACGCGGCGAGCGGGTCGTTGATGAGTGTGGTCATGTTGTGATCCTCCGATCAGGACAGTGCGTCGAAGCAGCCCTGCAGCCGCGGGTTGGTGCAGATGAGGTTGCCGGCCCACAGGATCTGCGAGACCATCGCGTCCTGGTTCACCGGCGTCTGGAACTCCTCGATCGCCATGTCCGCACGCGGGTTGACGACGAGGTGGAACCAGTTCTCGTTCAGCATGTAGACCTTGCCGTTCGCCGAGCCGTCCACCTGCGAGTCGACGACCCACGGGACGTTGTTGAACAGCAGGTTCGTGAAGCCGGCCTGGCCCAGCAGCTCGTCGGAGCCCGTCGCCGGGATCGAGATGTCGTAGTTCGCACCGCTGGTGCCGTACACCTGCGCCCAGTACCAGTTGTAGACCTCCTGCTTGGACAGGATGATCGTCGGGTGCTCACGGCCCACGGTCAGGCCACCGAACATGGTCTGCAACTGGGCGATGGTCAGCGAGGTCAGGGCCTGGGTGCCCACCACCGTCGACGCCCAGTAGGCGTTCGAGTGGGAGATGTCGCCGTAGGTGCCCGAGTTGTCGACGGCGATCGTGAGGCCGTCGATCTTCTTCGCGTCACCACCGGTGCCGGTCGAGGCGTACAGGTCGTTGCCGAGCATGTCGGCGAACTCGGTCTTGGCGAGCTCGAACTGCATCTTGATGTGGTTCAGGATCGCCTCGGGCGAGTCGACCTTTAGCATCGTGAGGCCGTCCACCGCGACGGGGAAGTGGTACTGCTTCCAGTCCCACGCGGCGGCGCGGATCACGTCGAAGGCCGCGGTCGAGAGCTGCTCGTACCCGCGGTACGCACCACCGAGACCGGACCGTGCGTAGTTCACGGGCTGCTCGATGTGGGTGCCACCCTGGATCATCTTCTTGTTGCTCTTGACCATCCGGTAGAACAGGACGTTCGACCCGTAGATCGCGTCGCTGACGGTGGGCAAGATGTGACGCCGTGCGATCGTGCTCACGGTGTCGGTGCCGACGGCGGTTGCCATTGGATTCCTCCCTGGGGTCTCACCCCGAACGGGTCAGTTGGTAGGTACCCCAGGGAGTGGAGGATCTTGTGTGGACATTCTCGCACACATGAGTGGGGAGAATGGGGGAATGGTCTGCGAGGGCTAGTTCGCGGCCATCCGTTCCTTCAGCAGAGCGAGGGCCGCGGCCTCATGCTCCTGCGGGGTCTCGGGGGCAGGTGAGGTGGCACGCGGGGTGGCGGCACCCTGACCGACGAGCGACTGGTTGAGGGCCTTGCGTTCCTCGAGCGCGTTGTTCACCTGCAGCTCGGCCACCTGCGACACGACCTGGGACTGGATCGCGCGGTCGCGGAACTCGGGGGTGATCCAGTAGGTGGTCTCGAGCGCGGCGCGGAAGGCTCCGGTCGGATCCGCGTCGAGGTTCGAGTTCTGGACGGCTGCGGTCGCGACCGGGTTCGAGTTCGCGGCGGCGAGCAGGCGTTCGGCCTCAGCGTCGGTGAGGCCGTACTGCTCTTGGATGCCACGACGCGCGGTGTCGAGGGCTGCGTGGAGCTCCGCTTCGCGCTGCTGGGCGATGAACTGCTGCTGCGCCTGCTGCTGAGCGAGCAGTATGTCCAGCTTCTGCTCGACGGTCTGGAACCGGGTGTCGGTCCACTGGGCGAGGCGCGGGTCGACGATCTCGTCCTCGGGAGGCAGGGTGGCCGCGGGGTCGGGTTCGGGTTCCGGCTGGGACTGCAGGAGGGCGAGCTGTTCCGGGGACAGGCTCGACACCCAGTTGACGAGACCTTCGATGTCCTCGGCGCGGTAGGCGGCTCCCCCGATGTTGATGACCGGAGGGGCCTCAGCGGCGATCGGCTCCGGTTCGGCCTCGGGTGCGGGATCCTCGACGGGGGCGTCCTCACCCTCGTCCTCGGCGACGGGGGCCGGGGGGGTGTCGTCCCCAGCGTCGGCGACACCCCCCTCACCCTCGTCAGCCGCGGTGACATCCGGGTCGTCGAACAGGGCCAGCATGTCCTCGCGCGAGAACTCGTAGTCCTGTTCCTCGATGAGCTCGTTGGCCGGGTCCTGGGACTCGTCGGGCAGCGGCTCGGTCTCGGGAGTGGGGTCGGTCATGGGTTAGATTCCCTGTCCTTGGTCCATCACCCGACGCAGCTCGTCGGGGTTCGGCATGGGTGCGGTGGGGGTGGGGCCACGCCCGGGGGGCATGGCACCGGGGACTGCGCCGGCAGCGTTCGGGACGGGCATGCCGCCACCCTGCTGTGCGGCGATGGCCTGCATGAGCATCGCCACGTTCGGGTCCTGCGCGGGAGCGGCCTGCGGGGCGGCACCACCGATCGGGCCACCCATCTGCGGGGTGACCGCGGTGGAGCCCTGCGCCTGCATCATCGCGTTCGCACGGTCCTGGGGGCCGCGGAGGCGTTCGATGATCTTCGCTTCCTGCTCGGCGATCCAGTCGAAGTCGGCGTCGTCGGCCAGCTTCAGGTCGGCGAACATCGAGAGCTGCTTACGCAGGATCTCGTCCATCGTGTTCGACTGGCGGGTACCAGCAGCCATCAGTGCTCCTTGGGGGTCTGGCCCCCAGCCGACGCGTCCACGTTCGCCGGCTGGGGGATCAGATCACTTGTACGACTGCTTGGTGCCGGTGCCGGACTTGGTGCCGCGCTCCATGGCCGAGTCGGACTGGCCGAAGTTCTTCGCGGTCGTGTGACCGACCTGCTTGTACTCGGCCTTCTTGGTGGTGGCCTTGTGTCCCTGCATGACTGCCTCCGAGGGGCGGTGGGTTGACAGGATCAGTGTAGACCGATCAGGCCGTGTCGATGCGCTTCACCCGCTGAGTCACCCAGGTGCCCCCCACGTTGCGCTTCAGGGAGTAGTTCACCCACTCGCCAGCGACCTTGCGTCGGACGGTCTGCTCACCGGTCTGCGGTGGGGTGACCTCGGGGGTTGTGTCGGTGACGCGGATGCTGTCGATCACCCCGGTCGGGTTGCCGCGCCACGCACCACCACGGTACGAGTAGTCGGCGACGAGAGAAGCGTGGAACGCCGCGAGCACTTCGCCGTCGGGGTCCGAGGACACCCCGCCGAGCTGGTTGGCACCGTCGTCGAACCAGCAGTACCCCTTGATCCGGTTCTCTGGCTTCACGGCCTCGTTGATGAAAGCCTCGAGGAACAGCGGGTTGCGTTCGGTGAACGTGTCGATCGCCCCACCGAGCTCAGGGAAGCACACGTCGATCCCGCGCGACACGAGGTAGTTGACGTTCGGGTAGAAGCGCGGGTTGTTGCGAAGGTCGAGCGGGCCGGTCTGGTAGTTGTTCGAGTAGAAGTCGATGCCGTAGATCGGGAACTTCGACGTGTCCTCGATCACCCAGTCGGCACCCTCACCGTTGGGGATCGTGTCGTCGATCAGGAGCGGGACGACCACCGCGTTCGTCGCACCGCGCGCGACACGCCTGGCCTCGAACTTGAGCTGCATGTTGCGCCAGTCGGTGGCGGTACCGAAGCCACGGTTGAGGTCGTTCTCCGGTTCGTGGTGGAACGAGATCCAGATGCAGGTGAACGTGTCGCGGATCGCGTTCCACATCGCGTCGATCTCGGCGTCGTGGTTGCCGGCTGCGACCGCCGCCCAGTTCGGCGTCTTGATCGACAGGTGCAACGAACGACCAGCCAGGGCAGAGGTCTCGATCTCGGAAGCGATGTTGCCCCGCTGCGCCCAATCCGAGATGTAGCGGCGGTGCATGCCGAGCGGCTGACCGGTCGGCGTTTCGTGCTTGGTGATGATCGACCCGGAGGTCTGCGCGCAACCGACCCGGATCTTGCCGGCAGGCGGCTCGAGCGGGTAGCGGCGCGTGAACGAGTCGGTCTTGACCCCGGACACGTCGACCACCTCGAAGTCGAGGATCTGGACCTTCGTGCCCCAGTCGGCGTTGAGGCCAGTGTTGCCCGTCGGCCACGTCGGATCAGAACACGCGAGGATCCGCATGGTCGGGCCACGGTCAATGATCATCATGCCGTGCTTCTTGAGCGTACGGATCAGAGCACGGTTCTCGGAGCGGGTGAACTGGTTCTCGTCGAAGTCGGCGCGCAGACGCAGGATGTGGCCGAGCGACGGGCCTTCGGCGAGCTCGAAGTCGTTCGCGCGTGCCGGCCACACCTCGTCGGCGTTGCCGTTCTTCATCGCGATGCCGATGACGTGGCCGAGGTCGCCGGTCGTGCCGCAGTCGACGAGATCCTGATAGGTGAAGAACAGGGGGCCGATCGGCACGCGAGGCGAGTTAGCACCAGCCTTGCGGACACCATCAGCACCGAGAGGCATCTCGTAGTCGGTGGTGATGAAGGTTGTCGCGTGGGCGGATTCGGGCCGGTCGCCACGGTACGAGATCGACTCGACGAGCTCGTTCGAGTCGGGGGACCACATGACTGAATGCTTGTCGGCACCGCCGTCGGGTCCTGTGTTGATGAACACCGGCAGGATCGTGTACTCGCCGGTCAGCAGGTTCTTCGTCGCGCCTTGCTGTCGGAGGTCAGCGAAGTACAGGTGCTTGCCGGGGTGCTGCGCGTCGGGGTTGAGCGCAGTCCAGGTGCGGCGAGCGGGGGACGAGAAAGCGGTGGACGTGCCAGCGGGGAGTCGGTCGACGAAGTACCCGGACCGTGCCCCGGTGTTCCAGTTGGTGAGACCGAACGGCTGGAACGTGACATGGGTATGGGGGATGTCGGGAAGGGACGCGTGGTAGTCGTGGGTGAACTGGATGATCGCGTCGGAGTCCGCGACGGTCGGCAACCCGTCGACACGCAGGCTGTACACCGACTCGGGCCACACACGGGTCCGGTCAGGGGAGTACGGGAGTGGGGTCTCGAACCGTGGCATCAGGGCCTCCGATCAGGTGGCGGGAGCGATCCAGAAGTCGCCATCGACAGCACCACCCGGTTCGGTCTGGTTGGTGGTCGCGAACACCCGGTTCGGCCACAGCTTCGTGTTCGTCGTGGTGACGAGATTCGCGGTGTTCGCGATGCCGTGGACGTTCGTGGTGAGCGCGTTGTGGTCCGACACGCGCGCGGCGCCGGTGGTGAAGGTCTCGAGCTGGGTGGTGTCGGCGATGCCGTGGACCGAGGTCGTGTCGGCGGCGTGGGTGGCGATGGACGAGGTGGCGAAGGCACGGTCGGCGTGCGGGTCGTTCGCGTTCGTGTGGGTGGTGACGTAGCCCTGCGCCTCGGAGTCACGAGCGATCGACGCGGGAAGCCGGATGTCGGGCACGGTGCCGGAACCGTCGAGCGGGCAGTAGCCGTTCGCGACACCGCGCTGCGACTCGAGCTGGTAGCCGGTGTGGGGGTCGGCAGCAGCAAGGTGGGCGGTCAGGTCCAGCGGGTTCGCAGCCAGGTACGCGTCGACCGCGGCTTGGAGGTCACCAGTGTCGATCGTCGCGACGGGGGACGACAGGAACGGGGGCATGGAGGTCTCCTTAGTCTCGGACGGTGGCGCGGATCAGGCGGGCGAGCGTGTCGTACGTCGTCGCAAGGGAGTCCAATACATCATCAAACCGGTCGGCGACGATCGTGTTCTTCTGCGTCTGCGTGGACCCGCGGAACTGGGTGGCGAGGGCTCGGGCCGCAGCGGCGTCGGTCGCCAGACGTGACAGCTCGGCCTTCACCTCCGCAGCGGCAACAGGGTCGGGTGCGGTAGAGGCGGCGTCGATCTTCGCTCGGAGTTGC
>Ga0315904_10003088_pt1 | contig 24978 bp, 20 predicted proteins | sample LakEriMetagenome_6_FD_203529 | JGI IMG/M metagenome (GOLD analysis project Ga0315904, IMG submission 203529) | Freshwater fungal communities from buoy surface, Lake Erie, Ohio, United States - Buoy 12 MA120 | ecosystem: Environmental > Aquatic > Freshwater > Lake | place: USA: Lake Erie, Ohio... | reverse complement strand
ACCGACGACCGCAATACGACCCGTTTCGGATCAGGGTAGTTTCCAGGATGACCGACGCGGGGTCGGTGCCGCAATGACGGCATACAAATTCCCGGAACGATCGGCGAACAGATTCTGCTTGCGTTAGACTCATAGGTTCCGGTATCGACCGAAAAGGTAAGCAAAATTCGCCAAGATCGATCGGACGTTACAGCTTATGTCTTCTAATCCGCATGGTCGTACCTCGAACTTTCGGGGATTTGGTTAAGTTTGCGCGGTTGTGTTGACCGATCCTGATGGGGTGAGTTTTCCTCCTCATTCGTCTGCGGAACGGAGTATCAAGGAATGCATGCATTCTTGTCGCCGGTTACATTCGACTCGGAGTCGGTCGATTTCGGCATGGGCCAAACGCGGTTTGTGCATCGTTGGGCGCCTCGATCGCAGGGGCCTTGGGGGTGTGTTAGCATCATTCACGGATTCGGTGACCATGGAGGGCGGTTTGCAGGCATGGCAACAAGTCTGGCCAGCATGGGTTTGAGCGTCGTGGCATGCGATTTGATCGGCCATGGCCGGAGTCCTGGCAAGCGTGGAGTGATAGACTCGTACGACCAGTTGCTCGACGAGGTGGATCGAACGCTGGCGCACGCTCGGGAATGTTGGCCTCGGATACCCCATTTCCTGTTTGGGCAGAGCATGGGTGGAAATCTCGTCCTCAATTGGGCCATCCGCCGGCAGGAACCGGACTCGTCGTTGCATGGATTGGTGGCGGGTTCGCCGATGTTGCGAAGTCCCAATATGCCTAAGGAAACGATCATGAATGCAGGTCGTTGGCTGGCCCAACGGCTTCCCAATTTGCGGATCCCGACCCCTGTCCAGGTTGCGAAGCTCAGTCAGAACAGGCGGGCTCAGGATGCGTACTTGCGAGATCCCTGGGTGCATCGCTCGATGTCCCTTCGATTGGCGGCCAGTCTGATCGATAGTGGTTTGTGGGCGATTGAGCACGCATCGGAGATACGGATTCCCGCGCTTTTGATGCACGGAAGCGAGGACAGCCTCACGTGCCCCGAGGGGACACGCGAGTTCGCGGAACGGGCCGGGGAAATCGTTACGCATCGCCGGTGGGAAGGTTGTCGGCACGATTTGCATGACGAACCCCAGCGGGAACGGGTCTTCGCCACCATGGCCCGTTGGCTCAAGGAACAGTGCGTCAAATCGGTGACGTTATGCTCCGAAGCTCATGTTCCCAAAGGATTGGCAGCCTAGATCGTATTGAGGGATTGGCTTGGCCGACCTATACTGGACCCCTTTGAATTTCGGGGATACCAATCAAGTCAGTGCCATGAAAAGCGAACGCGGTCAGGTTCAAGAATCCAATCTCTTGGCTGACAAAATCGAACAAAAGCTCGTTCAGATTCGACCTTTCTTGCCCGCGGTTGCGGGACTGATCTTGGCTGGGGTCCTCGCATTGATCGGTTATGGTGTCTACGCCGCCCAACGAGAATCGCGGGCGGCCCGGGGATGGTCCGAGCTTTATTTCTCCGACACCCAGGTCCAGGATCTCGAACCAATATCCAAGGATTACGAGGACACCTCCGCAGGCCTTTGGGCACGGATGACAATCGGCGATCGAAGCATGGCCCAAGCGATGGAAAAGTGGAATGTCGATCGTTCGATTGCGGACCAGCGATTTCAGGAAGCCGCCGACGACTATCGGTTGGTGGCCGCGCGAGGGGCCGATCCGTTTGTCAAAAGCAGAGCCCTTTTTGGTTTAGCCCAGGCTCTCGAGGGGTTGGGAAAACGTGCTGAAGCGGTCGAAGCCTATCGCGATATCCTGGGACTGACCGGTTTGCCGACCGAGTATCTGGCAGAAGTCAGCGCGCGGATCAAATGGCTGGAGGGAAAGGAGGGCGAGAGTTTCTACGCATGGTATAATGAGCGGCGGACAACGGCTCCCGCGACCGGCGAGGGATCGCTTCCTCAAGGTTTGCCCTCGCTTCCTGATATCGAATTCCCACCACTGCAGCCTCTCCCCGGGGCATCAGGCGACGCGCCTCCGACCTCCCAAGACAAGCCCTAGCCGCTTGTCGCGAAAAAATGTCTCACAAGCGAAAGCGAACCGAACCTACCCCCGAGGTACGCAGTGCGCTTCCGCTCGATGAGTGGATCGCTCCCGATGCCGTGGCGGACTTGGTTTCCCAAGAGTCCGCACCGATTGCAGTCTCCGTCCACGAGCGACCTGGGCCCGCGAGTTTCGTGGTCGAGGAAGAGCATCGCGAGTTTCGCGTCGACCTGTTTCTGACCCTTAAAGTCGATGGTTACAGCCGCGTCTTTCTTCGTCGATTGATTCTCGAGGAAAAGGTTCTCGTCGACGGGCGGCCCATCAAGCCCGCATTCCGAGTCTACCCTGGCCAACGGGTGGAAATCGTGGACTTGCCCCCACCCCCGAGCGATGGCCCGATTCCCGAGGCGATTCCCCTGGATGTCTTGTACGAAGACGAGTTCCTGGTGGCGATCAATAAACCGCCGGGCATGGTGGTGCATCCTGCCAAGGGGCACTGGTCAGGCACCTTGACCAGCGCCCTGGCCCATCATTTTCAGCAGCTGAGCGATGCGGGAGGGCCGACGCGACCCGGAATCGTTCATCGCCTCGATCGAGAAACCAGCGGGGTGATTCTCATCGCGAAAACGAACGAAGTGCACTTCAAATTGTGCGCGCAGTTCGAAGCTCGCACCGTGCAAAAGACCTACCTCACCATCGTTACCGGAACACTCGATCGGGACCGGGACCGCATCATGTATCCGATCGGCCATCATCCGTACCAACGGGAAAAGATGGCCATTCGAAGCCATCACCCGAGCGCCAAACCCGCGGAAACCTTGTTCGAAGTGGTGAAGCGTTTCCCCGGGTACTGTCTGCTGAATGTCTTTCCGAAAACCGGACGAACCCATCAAATTCGGGTCCATCTCGCCCACGTCGGTTGCCCGGTCCTGTGCGATCGTTTGTATGCCGGGCACGGGCAGATCACGCGCGGCCAGTTGCAGCGTCGCTCCGCACGGGGCTTGCCCCCGCGCGAGGACGACGCCCAGATTTTGTTGGATCGCCAAGCCCTGCATGCTGCGAAGATCGAGTTCAGCCATCCCAAAACCGGAGTGGCCCTAACGATCGAGGCACCGATCCCAGAAGACTTGCAACGAGTGCTCGCAGCGCTCGATGCCAAGGATTGAAAAAGAATTCCAGGCTATTTTTCGCCGGGTGAAACCATCGGTATGCCGGGAGTACCCTTGTCAAACGCAGGCCAATGCGAATGATGTACGGTTCTTGAGCTTATTCCCTTCGCGAAAGGAACGGACACGTGAGCCACGCTTACCAAAGCTATCAACGCCAGCGTCAGATGACGCTCGGTGATCTGTTGCTGGAGAACCGAATCGTTTTTCTCCAGGGAGAGATCTACACCGGGAATGCCAACGAAGTGGTGATGAAGTTGCTGTATCTCCAAAGCGAGAACCGACGCAAAGATATCCACTTCTACATCAATTCGCCCGGTGGCGAAGTGCGCGCGACACTGGCCATCTACGACACCATGCAGATGCTCTCGTGTCCGATCGCGACCTACTGCGTCGGAGAGGCGGCCAGTGGTGCTGCGGTCTTGCTGGCGGGCGGGACGGCAGGCAAACGGTTCTGCCTGCCCAACAGCACGGTCATGGTCCACCAGCCACATGGCGGGGTTCGAGGACAAGTGTCCGACATCGAAATCCAGGCGAAGGAAATCTTGCGTCTGCGAGCCCAACTCAACGACATTCTCGCCAAGCACACCGGGAAACCGGCCGAGCAAATCGCCGCCGACACCGAGCGAGACTACTTCCTGACTGCCCAGGATGCCAAAGCGTACGGTCTGGTCGATGAGATCTTGGCCAAGCAAGCGGTTGAGGAAGACAAGTAACCCGATCGATTATCCAATCCTCCAGGAGACGAGGTTCGCTATGCCCCTGATTCCCTATGTTATTGAGAAGAGCGGTCGCGAAGAGCGCGTGTACGATATCTACAGTCGCCTGCTCAAAGATCGAGTGATTTTCCTCGGGACCGACGTCAATGACGAGATCGCCAACGCACTCGTTGCCCAGATGCTGTTCCTCCAAATGGACGATCCGAAAGCGGATATCCACATGTACATCAACTCCCCGGGCGGAAGCGTCAGCGCGGGCATGGCTATCTACGACACGATGCAGTTCGTATCGTGCGATGTCGCCACCTACTGCATTGGACAAGCCGCATCGATGGGGGCCGTGCTGTTGACGGCAGGCGCCAAAGGAAAACGCTACTCGCTCCCCAACTCGCGGATCATGATTCACCAACCGTTGGCTGGCATGCAAGGAACCGCGGAAGAGATCTCCATCCACGTCCGCGAGTTTCAGAGAACCAAGCGACGGCTCAACGAGATCCTGATTCGCCACTGCGGCCAAAGCCTCGAGAAAATCGAAAAGGACACCGATCGCGACCGCTTCATGGACCCCGAAGAAGCGTGCGCGTACGGATTGATCGACAAGGTGATCGATTCCATGCCTCGAACCGAGCCGCCAGCAGTCCAAAGCTAGCGGGACGCTCAGTCCCGCGCTGTCTGCATGAAGCGGGACGCTCAGTCCCGCGCTGTCTGCATGAAGCGGGACGCTCAGTCCCGCGCTGTCTGCATGAAGCGGGACGCTCAGTCCCGCGCTGCCTGCAAGGTACGGCGATCCGCGACCGCAGCCAGCCGCTGCCAGGAAACATCGTCGCCGATCATTTCCATGTAGGAGTCTGCTCGCTCCCAGTCCTCTTCGGTCTCGAGAGAGAAACGAAGCGAATCGTTGCGGAGTTGGTGCGGTAGAGGGATCCACAAGCATCGGAAAGTATTTTGGTGGAGCCGCACCAGTTGCGGAACGTCGAGCGCATCGTCCGAAAGGCCTTCTTCTAGGATTCTCGCCAGCCCACGAGCGGAACTCATCTCGGCAACCAATCCTAAACGCTGGAGCGAGAAATTGGGTACTGTCGGCACCGAGAATCCGACAAAGTCCACCTGAGGCTCCGCCAGTCCTCGAGAAATCAATCCATCGATCAAGGCCGGATCCAAAAACGGACAACTCGGCTGAACGTGCAAAATCCAGTCGGCGTTCATCGTATGGGCAATCTCAGCCGCCCGTTGGGACGGGGTAGCCAGCGAACTCGGAACCGACTTGGCATGACACAAGCACGCACGGGCCAACGAAGTGTGGCGTTCTGAGAATCCGGTGATCACGATCGAATCGACCAAGGTCGCTTCCGCCAACCGGCGAATGCTCCATTCTAACGTGGTCAATCCGTCGAGGCGACGCATGGCCATTTCCCATCGGGATCGACTCGCGTCCGACTCCATTCCCAGATCAATCAACGCCACCGACTGCCGAGGACTGCTCGCCATCATCCGACTGCTCCATGCGATAGTGCGTTTTGCGGACGTGTACCACGTCGCGACTCGAGTCACTCAATGTAAAGCCTGCCACGCGTCCGTCAACGATCCTTTTCGGGATCTTCGCGAATTCTGGGCGAGATGGAACGTTCAGGCGGCTAGGGCTTGCTGGCATCTGTGGCCCATTTCGCGTACAAAGCTTCTCGATGTCTCGCTTCCGCCATCGTTCCCCCCCGCGTGCCACCCTATGAGTGCTAGCAAACCCCAACTTCTTCCGGTCGAGGCGCGGACATCGCAAGGGATTTGGCTTTTTTTGGCTTCGTTGGCGATTTTTTTTCTGGCCAGCATCTTGCTGTACGTGGTGTACATCGCGATGCGTGTGCAAGGGGACACTCCGTTTGCACAGCCTCTGGCGTTGCCATGGAGTTTCATTCCCTCAACGGTGCTTTTGGTCGGTGTATCGTTCTGTCTGGAGATGGCATACCGGGGCGCGAAGCGGGATCGACACAAGCAGGTCCGGGGCTACATGGTGGCAGCCTGCGCGATGGGACTGGGCTTTTTGGCGATTCAATCCGATGGAATGAAACGCTTGCTCGATGGTCTTGCGGAAGCGACGACGCGCAATGAGAGCGCCTACGGTTACACGTTCATTCTCGTTTTCCTGCACGCGGCTCATGTGGCGGGAGGGATGGTCGGCCTTTGGATCACCGCACGCAACGCGATGCGCAATGCCTACGACCATGAACGCAGCATCGGCTTGCGTTTTTGCACCCTCTACTGGCACTTTCTCGATTTGGTATGGGTCGCGTTGATCGCGAGTTTTTGGATCGCGATCTGGTTTGTCAATTCCAAAGCCGCAGGTGGCTAACTTCGGCGCATCGATTTGTTACGAGCTCGATCCGGTCCATCGATTACTCGTACTGGAGCGCGGTTGCGAGGTTCAAACGAGCCGCTCGTTCGGCGGGGAGAAATGCAGCCAAGAGGACCGCTGCCAATTCAATCGCCACCGCGGAGACAATCAGCCATGGGTAGAAATGGTACTGAACGAGATGGCCGGTGACGATCATGGTTGTCAGGTTGATGACGGATGCGATTCCGAGCCCCATGAGAAGCCCTGGGATGATTCCGATGAGGGACATGATGATGGCTTGTGCGATGATCATCCGACGAACCTGGGATCGAGTCATCGCGATCACGCGGAGCATGCCGATCTCGCGGGTTTGTTCGAGGATATTCATCGCCAGGGTGTTGATCAGTCCGAACGTCGCGATCAGGGTGCTGAGGGACAGCACCACCCACAGTCCTCCGACCACATTGTTGATCATCCCTTCGATCCACTGGACGACGTCGGCATGGGACTGAAACATCAGACCTTCGGAGTCGGCGAGCTTTCTCAAGTCGGCTTCCACTTGCTTGATGGCTTCCGGCTTGGCTTTCACAATCACCGCGTCGGTCCCTTCGATATCGAGCAACTCTTTGGCTTTCCCGGCTTCCAGGTAGACCGTCAATCCTCCCGCCAAATACTCGTTGGTCACCCCAAGAATCTCCAACGAAGTTTTCCCTTCCTTGGTTTCGAGATCGATATGGTCTCCTCGATGGAGTTTGGTCCGCTCCGAGAGGACCGATCCGATGACCACGCCTCCGCGGCGGATGTCCTGGGTGACCTGGATTTCGTCTCCTTCGATCAAATCGAAAAAGTCATTGGTATCGGAGTTGAATTTGCGAGCAACAACGATTACGGAGTTTTCCCCAGAGCGGGCGCTGACGAAGCGGAGGGTGTCGACCATCGCCAACCCCGGGACTTGCTCAACACGCTCGGGGAAATCGTCCGGCATGTCGGCGGCGTGTCCGCTGCTCATGTCCGGCATCGCGGCCCGTATGAAAAAATCCCCCACGATACTTCGACGGTACCAACGCTGAACATCCCGAATATTGTCCAGAATCGTGCTGGCCATTCCCAGCCCCATGGCCATCGCGACCAGCAGGATACCAATCGTCATCGACGAGCGTCCTGGATTGCGCAAGATCTGCTTCCTGGCCAGTTTCGTCTCCGTCGGGATGATGCGCATGAGCGGAGCCGCAGCGATCGCGGTCAGCAGTTCAAGCGAGGCGGGGAGCATGAGGACGACACCCAGAATCATCGTGACGATCCCCGCCGTGCCATCGCGCAAGGAGAACAGCTCGATGGCGGCGATGTATTGGATGGCGCCGCCGACAAAAAACATCAACAGGCCGCACACGAAATACCAACGGGCCGAGATGCGAGGAGGCTGCGATGAAATCGGTTTCATGGCGTCCGAGGGGGAAGCATAGGTCGCCACGATCGCGGGGATCAACGCACCCAGCAGGGATACGCACAGACCGCACAGCAGAGCAGATGCAATGGGTAGCCAAGTCAGGCTGCTCTCGGGAATCTCGATCTGGAGCAGGGCCGATGTCGATCGATTGAGGATCGCGGCGCCCCAGTAACCGGCAAAGCAACCGATCACGCTCCCGACCGTGCCCAGCATGGCGGCTTCTCGAAGAATCATCCGCAGGATTTGGCGGCGGGTTGTTCCCAAGGCTCGCAGGATACCGAGTTGTCGGCGGCGTTCGCCGACGTTCATTTGAAACGTGTTGAAGATGATGAATGTCGCTAGGATCAGCGAGAAAAGAGTGGCGAGCAACAATCCTCGCTGAATCGCGGTTGTGCTCTCGCCAGCGACCTGGCTTCGAAGGGTCGGCGCTCGGACGAACGTTCCTTCCGGCAATTGGGCTGCGACCGCTTGCCGAACCTCTTCGATTCGCTCTTCCTGTTCCACGACCAGTTGAACAATATCCACCTTACCTTGCGACCGCGTCCAACGCTGCACGGTTAGCATCGGCGCGATGATGACGGCGGATTGAAGGGCGCTCGAAGCATCCTTGGACTCAACGACACCGGCGATCCGCGCCGTTTGAAGACCGCTTTTGGTGAGAAGCTTGACTTCGTCCCCAACCGAGACGCCGGTCGACGTCGCGAACCCGGCATCGATCCATACCTGTGTTGGCCCATCCTTGGCATCCTCCTCGGACACCGCGTCGAAATCGGTTCCCTCGATAACACGGGTCCCTCGTACCTTTTGGTCCTGTTTCCAGTTCACTCCCAAGAGTTGCATGCGGTAGCTGCGGGATTCCTGGCGATTTTCCGTCGAGCCATCCCCCCTTGGGACAGTCATCATGGAGAAGCGGCGAATCTGCGGCGAAACGACGTCGATGCCGGGAATATCTCGCAGGAACCTGAGGGCCTTGGCATCCAACGAGGCGCCCGCGGCGGCGCTGATCTCCAGCGATGTTTTCCCCGTCACGGCCTCGACCATCGCCATTTGAGCCCGCTGCGCTGAACGGGAAGAGACGGCCGTTGCGACGATCGCAGCAGACCCGATCAAGATGCTCAGCAACGTCAGCAGCGTTCGCACCGGACGCTGCTGCATCTCGCGAAGGGAGAGCCGACTCAGTGGCATCGCAGTCTCCGGAACGGCTTACGCAGCATCGGTCGGAGCTCCTCCCGAGGAGACGGGAAGAAAGGCGGCTTTGACGGAAAAGTCTCCTTGGGTGAGGTCTGCCTCGATATTCCCGTCTCGGAACTTAACCAGCCGAAAGGCAGCCTGCGCGACTTGGGCATCGTGGGTGACCATGATGATCGTTTGCTGAGAATCCAACGCCAGCGAACGAAGAAGGTCGGTTACCCTCCCGCTTTGGCGAGAATCGAGATTCCCGGTCGGTTCATCGGCAAGGAGGATCCGTGGCTCGATCGCCAACGCTCGAGCGATGGCTACCCGCTGCTGCTCGCCGCCGGACAATTTTGAGGGAATATGGTCCTTGCGATGCTGCATCTCGACCCGCTCCAGAGCCTGAACCGCTCGCCCATTCGCCTGAACGCGGGGTATGCCGTCGAGTTCCATCGGCAACGCGACGTTTTCGAGAGCTGACAGGGTGGGAATCAAATTGAATGCTTGAAAAACAAAGCCGATTTTTCGACGACGCAACAGCGTTCGTTGGTCGTCGTCCAAGGTCGAGATATCCACACCATCGAGAAAGACCTGGCCGCTACTGGGAGGTTCAATGCCTCCGATGATGCTCATCAGGGTGCTTTTGCCCGATCCGCTGGGCCCCATCAACGCGACGAATTCCCCCGGCTCGATCGACAGATTGACCCCCTTGAGCGCCTCGACCGCCAAATCGCCGGTTCCAAATTGTTTCGTCAGGTTGCGAGTTTCGATGATGGGCATCAGTCGTTCCTGGGTGGAGGCGGGGATAAGCCCATTGCCGGACCTAATCGGATCGAAGATTATAAACGCTTCGTTCCGTTTGCGGACCACCAACTGACCGCAAGGCCTCCGGAGATCCGGAGGCCTCTCAGGAGCTTTTTTCAAAGAAACCTTGGAGAATTGAAGGAACATGCGGATCGTCGTCACGGGAGCGACCGGCCTGCTGGGAAACAATGTGGTTCGCGCAGCGTGCCAACGAGGGGATGAAGTCATCGCATTGGCTCGCAACGCCGATCGCTCCGAGGCCTTGCAAGGCCTTCCCGTCACGGTTCGGAATGCTGACATCACGGACATGGAATCGCTCCGGTCTGCCGTCGAGGGCCACGTCGACGCCGTCGTCCACACGGCGGCACACATCCATTTGGGCTGGAAGGACCGCGAGCAGTCCGAGAGGGTTAACGTCTTAGGAACCCGTCAGGTCCTTGCTCTGGCTTCGGAACGTGGGGCGCGTTGCGTTCACGTTTCGACGGTCAACGTACTTCCCGTCCCCGACCAGAAAAATCTCGTCGACGAGCAATCCCCTGGACTTTCCCAGGTACCATGCACCTATGTGTTGACCAAGAAACAAGCCGAGAGAGACGTTTCGTCCGCGATGGATCGAGGTCAAGACATCGTCATCGTCTACCCCGGCTTCTTGCTGGGACCTTGGGACTGGAAGCCGAGCAGCGCTCGAATGATTCTCGACCTGCGTCGCGGTGCTCCGCCGATGGCTCCGGCTGGTGGTTGTTCGATCTGTGACGCGAGGGATGTCGCCAACGCGATCCTGGCAGCCTTGCAAAGGGCCCCTGCCGGCAGTCGATTTATCTTGGCGGGCGAAAACTGGACGTATTTTGAATTATGGTCTCAAATCGCTGCCCGTCTGAATCGTCCGAAACCATGGATCGCGATGCGTCCTCCGGGCCGATGGCTCATCGGTGCCATCGGCGATCTGCTCGGGGCGGTTTCGGCGAACGAACCGGTTTTCAACTCGGCGGCACTTCGCATGGGATCTCAGTTCCACTGGTACTCGAGCCAGCGGGCTCGCGATGGGCTGGGCTACGAGTCTCGACCTGCCGCCCAATCCCTGGATGACACCATCGCCTGGCTTCGTGAACGGGGAAAGCTTCCTTCCGCATGAAAAAATCAATCCTCCGAGCGAAGATTCGCGCCGAGTTGCATCGATTCTTGATCCGATTCGGGATCGATACCCGCAAGAAGCGATCGGATCGGGTGGTGTTGGAGCAGACCATCTTCCCCGCGCTGCAGCGCGATCCCCAGTACCAGAAAATCTTGTTTGTCGGTTGCGCCTGGTACACGCTCCATTATCCATCGATGTTTCGCGAAAAAGATTTCCGGACCATGGAAATCGACCCGGACGAGGCACGCTACGGCGCTACCAAGCATATTGTCGGCTCCTGCGAATCGCTCGATTCCCATTTCGCCCTTAACGAACTCGATTGCTTAGTGCTCAATGGTGTGTTTGGATTTGGGCTCAACTCCCCCGAGGCGCTGAATCGAACCCTGCGCGGCGTACATCATGCGCTGCGCGGTGGTGGACTTTTCATCTTTGGTTGGAACGACTTGCCTCCCCACGCACCGTTTCCACCCTTCTCGCTCGAAGGCTGGGAGTTCTTCGAACGGTCGTCCTTTCCCGGGTTGGACCCTGGGCATCGCTCAGCCGACTCGATCAATCGACACAGCTTTCACTTCTTTCTCAATCGCCCCCACTCGCTGGGAGCCTAGCAGGTCATTTTCATGCCAAAATCCACCCCCGAAAATCAAGAGAGAATCGAGCAAGCGTTGCGATTGGCGATCCATTACCATGCGGGCCAACGGGACAAAGCGGGAGACTGCTACATGCTTCATTTGATGCGGGTGATGCTCTCGTGCGACACGCCGGAGGCCATGCAGGTTGCCGCGCTTCATGATGTTCTCGAGGACACATCCGCCACACCCGATGATTTGCGCCGCGGCGGAATGACTTCCGAGGTGGTGGAAGCGATCAACCTTTTGACCCGGCAAAATGCCATGAGCTACGCCGAATATGTCGTTCGCTTGTCGCACCATGAGCTTGCCAGGCAGGTCAAAGTCGCGGATCTCCAGGACAATTATCGACTCGATCGAGTTGCCTACCGAAGGGATCATGCCGACGAGGATGGTCGTCGGATCGCCAGGTACATCCTGTCGCATGATTTCCTGACAGGGAAAATCGCGCGCGATGAGTTTTTGGAACGCATGGCTCCCGTGGAATGAGTTTTCTTGGACGATTCGTCGAACGGCCGCGGGTTTGCGGCTTGGACAGATTCCATTTATGCTTTACCTTTCTCGCCACGCACCCACAAGAGGAATGCAGCTATGTCGCAAATCGGAAAGAAACTAGAATCGCTGGGGTTGAAGCTCCCGCCTGCTCCGAAGCCAGTCGGTCTTTACAAACCGATGCTGATCGTCGGCAATCTAGCCTACGTGTCGGGGCATGGCCCCCTCAAAGAGGATGGCACGATCATCCTGGGACGGCTGGGCGGCGATATGGATATCGAAGGAGGCAAAGCGGCGGCCAAGCAAACAGCGCTGGCAATCCTGGCGACACTCCAAGCCGGGCTTGGGGATCTCGATCGAGTCGTGCGCGTGGTCAAGCTTTTGGGGCTGGTGCGTTGCACGGATGAGTTCGGGCAAAGCCCCGCGGTGATGAACGGTTGCAGCCAGGTCTTCGTCGATCTTTGGGGCGATGACCTGGGGATCGGCGTCCGCAGCGCGTTGGGAACCAATTCCCTCCCAGGCGGCATGGCGGTTGAGGTCGAGGGGATCTTCGAAGTTCGATGAGCGAGCGGCAAACGTTATCGTTCCTTGCCAAAACGCTCGAGCGTGCCGGCCTGCAACCCAAAACGCGGTACGGTCAGAACTTCCTGATCGATTTGAACCTGCTCAATATCCTGATCGAAGGAGCTGAGCTTGCTCGCAACGACGTCGTTTTGGAGATAGGCACTGGGCTCGGCTCACTGACGAAGTCTCTTGCGCATCGAGCTGGGCATGTGATCACCGTTGAGGTCGATCGCGATCTTCAGGCCTTGGCGTCCAGAGAGTTGAATTCGCTACCCAACGTCGAACTTCACACGTGCGACGCTCTGCGAAACAAAAACCATTTGCGACGCGAAATCCTCGACGCGGTCGCATCCGCGATGGCGAAGATCGACGGCGCTCGGTTCAAGCTGGTCGCGAACTTGCCGTACAACGTCGCCACGCCCATCATCAGCAATCTGCTGACCGAATCGCCCTTGGTGGAACGCATGGTCATCACCATCCAAAAGGAATTGGGAGACCGAATCATTGCTCCGCCGAGTTGCAAAGACTACAGTGCCCTGAGCGTATGGATGCAGGCCCTGTGCGATTGCGAAATCTTGAGGGTTCTGCCCCCCTCGGTCTTTTGGCCACGACCCAAAGTGGATTCCGCCATCCTTCGTATTCGTCCTCGCGAAGAAAAGCGGAATCGAATTCGGGACTTGTCTTTTTTCCACACCAAGCTGCGAGCCCTTTTTTTCCATCGCCGGAAATTTCTGCGAAGCCAGCTCGCGACCGCTGTCCAAGAAGAGCTCGACAAAACCGAAGTCGATGCCATTCTGGAGGGACTCCGTTTAGCACCCAATCTGCGCGCGGAGCAACTGACTGTCGAGCAGATCATCGATTTGCTAGAAGCATGCCGGCAAGCGATCGAACGCAAAGGTCCTGCTACAGCCGAAGCGTAGGCCGCGTGTTCTTGGGAGCCTGAACGATCGGCAAGTCGATTTCCACGCGACAACCCGCTCCCTCTTCGGAACGCATGGCAAACGTTCCGCGATGCATCTCCACGATCCGAAGTACGATCGCCAGGGAACAGCCCAAACCGCGGCCGTGTTCCCGTCCGCTGTAATAGAGATCGGTTGCCGATCTTTGGGCTTGTGGCGATAAACCCGGCCCCGTGTCGCTGAGGGTGATACGGATACGCTCCTCGGACCCGCAGTCCACCGACTCACAAGCCCAGGTTGCCGCATCGTTCGGGCCGCACGCCTCAATCGAATTGAGCCCGAGCATACGAAGGGCGTCCAGCAGCGAAGGAGCGTGCGCATCGGCGAAGATGCGATCGGTGATGGAGTCGCAATCCCATCGGACTCCGGCCTCGCGTGCACGGTCCTGAAGAGATGTCCACACCTGTTGAACGATGGCCCCTATCTCTGTTGCGACGAGTGGGTGCGAGGGTGGCTGCACGGCTCGCATCGCCTCGGCGAGCATCTCATGAGCACGCATCGCTTGATCCATCATGGTCGCTAGACTTTTGCGAGCCACGGGATCGGCGACATCACTCATCAACCTCTGCGCTCGGGCGACAATATTTCCGAGAGGATTGTTGATCTCATGCGTCAACCCATACGCCAAATTGTACACCTGGCGGCGCGATGATTTTTCCACCGCGGAATGGAAGGAGGCTTCGGTGCTCAGAAGCTGGATCGCCCGTCCCACGGCAGCTTCAACAATCGGTTGGGCCATTGATGCTAGATTGGGAAGCAACCATCGCAACGCTTCGAAGTCCGCGTCGTCACTCTGGTGCAGGAGTGATGGGAAATCCAATCCTACCCGCGCGGCATAGGCGTGAATCTCCCTGGCGATCGCGCCGCCAGGTTGGTGCGCAAGGGTCGTCCGCGCGAGCCATCGATCTGCTGCGAGTTGCAGAATGCGGGCCGAATACTCGTACTGAGGGTCGGTCCCAATCGAATTTGGACCCCCGTTGCCTGAAATCATGATGCGCTCCACAAATGATGCAGTCACCCATGATACCAGATACCCAGGTCAGCAGTGCGCCGCCCGTTTCGGCCTCCGTCTCGAATTTCCCTTGCGAATCCCCTCAAACGAGGCGGAACGGATGTCTCCTTTTCGATCCCGAACAACCATCTCTCCACTGATCTTATCCCCGATGCATTTGGCATGCAGCGTCATTTCCTTAGGAAGCAGAGCCAGTTCCCCTTCGGTTCCGGAAACGTTCGGCGCATAGATACGAAGGTGACCCGTCAAACCATCTTCACTCGCCGTGAGAACACTCCCCTTGAGCGTGTGAGCTCCCGTGCGTCGCTCCTGCAACGACAGCTCTTCCCCGCACACATCGAGGTCCATCAACTGCTCGCTCTCCTCGCCCAAAGCGACTCGCAGGAGATACCGACTGTTCATCGGCGGGGGCTTGGGAGTCGGACGACGAGCGATATCCTCCACCGAGCATCGCAAAACTTTTGCGACCTCCTCCACCTTCGAAGTCACCGCTTCCCAAGGATCATCCGACGGCCGCTCCTGAATCCAATTCGACAACGTGCTCAAGGAAACGACGCCTCGCAGCTTGCGCTGGAATTCTCGAAGCGATTCATGATCAGCCATGATCCGCTGGAAGAGTTCGGCAGACTTGATGACCAACATCTCGGACTTCATGTCATCGTGCTCCATACCCACACCTTTGCTGCATCCGCGCAGGAACCACCTCAACCTTCGCGGTGTGTCTGAAGATCCATGATAGCATTTCATCGACGCGAGCCAACCATCCTCACCCCGAGAACGTGCGTCGTAAGCGTATTGCTGTGGATCAAGAAATCCCAACAAAGTCCATGGACAGTTGGTGTGTCAGATGCGAAATCGAGAGAGTGTTCATTGAACACTCGTTCCAGAATTGGGAAAAGAAAAATCCAGGTCGAGAGAGTGTCTGCGACCTGGATAGATGTTTTTTCAAGCGAGGAAATTTTCCGCGCGATTAGAAGCGACGACGATATCCGCCGCCGCCACCACCACCGCCGCCACCACCCATGCCGCCACCGCCGGAATTTTCACGAGGACGAGCCTCGTTGACCGTCAGGGGACGTCCATCATGTTTGGTGTCGTGGAGATTGTCGATCGCGTTTTGCGCGTCTTGTGCGTTCTCCATTTCGACGAATCCGAACCCTTTGCTGCGGCCAGTGTCGCGGTCTTTGATGACCTGGGCACTGCGCACCGCCCCAAACTGGGAGAAGAGCTGCTGGAGCGCTTCATCAGTAACCCCGTAGGTCAAATTCCCAACATACAACTTCGTAGCCATACCTATCAACTCCTGCATCGAAATGCTGCCTAACCCTCAATCATCACTTTCCGGGCCAGATGGAAAGGAACCCAACAAGGAGGGTTCGCCTAGAGGACACACGAACCAAGCAGCAGCAGGCAAAAACCAAAGCACTGATCTAACTTCGCTTCATCTTCCAATCGAAGATTAGCCGCGATCGGCGGGCGAGGCAAGACGAATTCAGAATTATCCGAGCAGATATCGGTGGTAGAACTGCCAAAACTTCCGAGAAAGGCTACGTCCTAGCGACCATTTGCGATTGGGGACCATCGCTTGAACGCGAATCCCGGATCGCATGGCGAGATTTCCGGTCGCGTCGAGTTCCATGGTGATCACGAAGTAACTTTGCGCAGCTTTTTGCGATTGCGGATCGATACTGATGTCTCCCCCCCCGAATTGGGTAAGTGCGGACTCTTCAATGCGTTCTTGGCTGGCTTGGGAAACGCTGACGACCCTTCCATGCAACCGTTTGCCGGGTTGTCCGATGATTTCGGCGTCGATGGGATCCCCTTCCACGAGTTGCGAATCGAGGATCTCTTCGTCGGTCGCCAGAGCGCGAACGATCCATTTTCCAGATTCCAGTTTCACCAGCGGTTCACCCGGTTTCAGAAATCGCCCGACGAAGTCTTGCGTTTGCCATTCGGTGAGCACCCCATCCTCGGGTGCTCGGATGGTCAATCGGTCGACGGCCTTTTCCACGGTATCGAGATTCAATTCGGCCTGTCGCAGTTTCTGCATCAGCATTGCGGCCTCAACTGGATTCTTCTGCAATGCTTCGACCCACTGGGTGCGGAGTTTGATCGCGTCGGTCCGCGCGGCGATGAATCGGCTTTGCAACTCCTCGTTGCTCAGTTCGAACAGCAACTCCCCAGACTCCACTCGCTCGGAAGGTTTGAACCCAACTTTGGACACCAATCCCGATTCCGTCGCTCGAATGAAGGTTTCGTTCTCGCGACCGACAATTCCCAGGACGGAAATCGTGGTGGCGATTGGAGTGAAGAGGAGGACTCCGAGGACGATCGCCCCAATTGCGATCACCGAGAGAACGCGAGGTCGGCGGGCAACAGTGTCCGGATGCCAAAAAAGGTATCGCGTCAATCGGTCGGCCCCAGGGAGCATGGTGGCCAACAGGTACATCAACCCGAGGGTCAATCCGATCGCGGGGATCTGAAGGACCAGGAAGGTGACGATGCCCAGGACAATCAGGAATCGGTATGCCTCGGACGCAGCGCCGAAAAGACTGAGAAATCGATCGTGCCAGACGGTGCTGCCGATACGAGGCAATTCCATACCCAGGCAATGCCGCTTGAGAGAATGCATGAAACATGTCGATGCGATACGCTTGAGGTTCGGTATCCCAAGGTAATCGCTCAGAACGTAGTAGCCGTCGAATTTCAGCAGCGGATTGGCGTTGAAGACGATGGTTACCGCGGTGGATAGGACGATGGTGTAATGCGCGATCGAATGGAGCAGCCCAGGAGGAGTAGACACCCAGACGAATACCGCCAGGATCGCGATCAAGGACTCGAAGTACATTCCTGCCAGGTTGACGACGATGCGTTGCCATCGATCCCGGAATCCCCAAGCGGCGGATGTGTCGACATAAGCGCACGGTGTGCCGAGGATAAAAATGAGTCCCATCTCGGGGACATTCCCTCCGTACAACTTGCATGCATAGGCATGGCCCAACTCATGAATGACCTTGAGCACGCACAAGAGCAACACCAACACTGGAAAACTTCGCAACGCAAGAAGCGAAGCTGTGCTGTCGGTGAATTCCCTCCAATGCACGGCGACAACGTACGACGCGATTCCTGCCAAGGCGATCCACACCAAGAGGAACCATCTCAGAAACAAAGGGCGTGCGAATCGCTGCGTCTCTCGAAGGAATCGATCCGGATTGAGCAGCGGAAACTGGTAGGACAGCAGACGGAGGGGAAGACTCGCGAATTCCCGTGTCCGTCGTTCGGCGTAGGCGCGGTACAACAAACTGCCGTCGAGGATAGGCAATCGGATCAAATTGCGCCGATGCAAGTCGATCATGAATTGATAAAATTCTTCGCGCTGGTCGGCGGCGATGATACCTGCATCGGACAATTTTTGGTATGCATCGGAAACCGTTTGCTTGGGTTCCAAATGCAGGAAAACCTGGTAATCCTCTTTCGACAACGCGCAGCTTGCGAAGGTCAAAGGATCCCGCAATACGTACTGGACTCCGCCGTTGGTGATCTGACGGGAGACTTCCAGATCGCCGCGCAGTCCGATGGGCAACCGCGAGATGACCTCGTAGATCGCATCTTTGTTCGCACGAGGTTCTCCATCCACACTCGGCTGGCTCTCGTTCCTTGGCGATTCTTGGGGAGCAGTCGCAGGGATCAAAGCTGGGAAACCTTTCGTTGGACGTAACGAATCGGTTGCTGCAGCAGGATCCACCAACCAGGTTGGTTCCCGACGGAGATGCGTGCAAATCCGCTCAGTCCGAATCGAGCCTCTCGGTCGAATTGGGAGCCTGTCCCAACCGCCTTGATAAAGTTTTCTCCGTTTTCCGAGGTGCTCGCCATCTCCACCCGCTCGAGCACGATGTCTCGCCATACGCCTGGCTCGGCGGAAGTCGCGAAACGTCCGTTTTGGCCGACCCGAAATTCCATGCCAAGGTAGTCGGGGATCTTTAATTCGACGCGCTGCGTGAAGCTGGGTGCGAATTCGAACATTCGATCGCCGATAGCGACGGTTTCGCCGACGCGTTGATGCAGGTCGCTTTCGATCAAGGTTCCACTCTCTTGGGCTCGCACGACGGCTCGATCGAGTTTCGAATCGATGATTGCCAGTTCATTGCGGATCGCGGTGATCGAGGATTTTTCCTCGCCCGCCTTCGCGGTATCGTCCGATTGAAGGAACCGAATCATGGCTTGGGTTCGGGACTTGAGTTCCGCCTCCAGTTTCATCTTCTGATTCCGAAGTTCTTCGGTATCCATTTCGAACAGCACCGACCCTTGTTGTACCCAGTCTCCGCTTCGGAAATGGACTTTGCTCAGTTTCCCCGAATAAGGGGCCGAGTACGTGCGCTGATCGGCGCTGACGAGCCTGCAGGGAACACTGATGAAATGAGGCCACGGCAAGACCAGATACAAACCAACAGCTCCAGCGATGGTCATCGCAACGAGTTTACGGCCGGGCCAGGAGCGAAACTCTTGATTTGTCCATTGCTTGGCTCGCTCGCGAAACCGGGAAATGACAGACTGCCCCAGTCGGTCGGAGATCGAAGCGAATTCCGCCAATCGATCTTGATGCGATTCCAGCAGCGCGACCTCCTCGGAGGTGAATGGCTGGTATTCATCGCGACGAAACGTGCAGACAGCGACGATGGTCCCGTTGTGGCGAAGCGGGAACGAGAAACAGGAACTGTTTCCGCTCTTGGAACGCAACGCCTGGTGCAGGGTGGAGTTGAGCTGCTCGCCAACAGGCTCCGATGCGGACTCCCGCTGCGAGAGAATCGCATGACCAGCGTCGAGCGCTTCGGTCATCGCCTGTTCGATTGCAAGACAACCGTGAGATCGGCGATACACCGACTCCTGTCCGGAAATCGCGAGCAACTGAATGCGGTTTTGACGGACGATCCCGAACGAGACGTCCAAGCATTTCCATTGATTGCACAATCCGTTGACTAGGTGGAACGCGAACTGCGTCGGATTGTCCCAAATCTTTCCCTGGCACAATTGGGTGAGGAAATCCAATCGCTGAACGGATTTCGACGTGGTGATCGTGGCAGGCACAGTATGGGTTGATTCAGGATTTCCACGATCGGCTACTTTGTTAGCCGCGAGCATCAAGGCTGCGATCAACGTTTCAAACTCAGCGAGCAGTTTCTTGGCGACCTCTGCATTCTCTGCATAGACGACCAAGCATGCTGCCCCTACCGTTTCCGAAGTTTCTGAACTCGTTGGTACGACGAATACCGAGGTCCTGGTTCCTGTCGCGCGCTCCACGAAAAAACTGGCTTGCTTGGTTTGCGATGACAAGCACTCCAGCATAGGAACCGAGCACAATTGCTGCAAAATATCGGCTGGCTTGTCCTCGCGGTGAGAGCGGTATTCAACCGGCGCGCCGCCGATATTCACCTGGATAGATACGAAGCATGCCTCGAAAAAGGCCGCGATCGCATCGACTCCCATCACGAGACATTCCCGCGCGCACATCGGCTCTTCGGCGAGCGTCTGGATCAACCGCAGGCATTGCTCCAGCGTGGGGCGAGGTGTACTCGAAACACTGCGAACGGAGCTCTCCGTGGTCGCGAGTGATCCAGTTTGCATTTGCGGTACTTTGCTACTCATGGCTGGCAGTGATGAACTCAGTTATCGCGGAAGTGAACAAGGAATCCAGCGGGAAGCTTGTTGCCGGCATTCTCGATTTCAAACACGCAGCGAATCGTATCCGTACTCGGATCGATCACAGGCGCAATTGCCGTTAACTTTGCGTCAACCACTTGGAGACCGCGAAAGGCCGTTTGCAACGGGTATACTTTCCCGATCTGCAGTTTTTCCAACATCGCGCTCGGGACGTACAATTCCACTTTCAAGGTCGTCGTGTTGACGATCTCCAGGAGATTTTGGTTCTCCTGCAGTCGTTCCCCGATATTCGCCTTGATGTGATGGACGATTCCATCAAAGGGCGCACGGAGTGTCAGTTGGCTGACTTGCTCTTGCTCAATGGCAAGCCGCTCTTTCGCCAAGCGAAGGGTTCCCTCCGCAGTCGACAGATTGGCCCGGGCCTTGCCGACTGCGGCGTGAGCGATTTCAAAATCCTGGCCGGCGACAGCGCGGACGTCGGTAACCGACTCGAGTCGCTGAAGATGCTGCTGGGCAGCTTTTAATTCCGCTCTCGCCAAGTCGAGGGGACCGAGTTGGGCCGCAGCAACTTCGGCCGCTGCGAGATTCGCCAAGGCAACCCGATCGTCCATGCGTATCAGGGGTGTATCCGCTCGAACAAACTCCCCTTCCTGCACCAGAATCTCTTGCACCACTCCGGCAATATTGGGATGGATGACTGCCTGAAGCGATGGTTTGGTAATTCCTGGCAACCCTACGTCTTCCGGGCTCGATTCGATCAATGGATCGCCCGCCAGCCCTAAAAAGCCGGTACCCAAAAGTGCGAGAAACATGTTGCTAATCCAGGAATTCATGAGGCCGTACCTCCAGCAAGCCGTTACGGAAAGGAAAAGGTTTTTCCGAGAAAATGTAGGTCAAACCTCAGCAGTAGGCTGAAAAGCGACTCGGTCCCGCCAGGTTTGCGCATCGCCTTTGAGGAACAATCGGGTCGTGCCGGCTGTACCGACGGCTCCGGGAAGCGCGAGACGGACTTTTCAGAGCCTGGCTCGGCTTATCGCCCCTTGTTCGATCGCTGGTTCGGACGAACGTCCTGGCGGTAATCCTTCAAGATCGACGTGTCGTCAAGATTCACGCCACCGCGAAGCATATTCCAGAAGGCAACGATACGCCCCTGCAAGGTAAAATTGCGTTGGACTTCGCGCGCCATCTCCGACTGCTCCTGAAGTCTTTCCTCGCTGGTTGACTTCGTGTTTTGAGACGAGTCGATCTCCGAATCGCCAGCGGAAGCAACCTTGATCGCTGGACTGGAGACAAACGAGTCACGCGATTCCAACGGTTGGTTGTCCATCGACTCAGTCACCGCATTCATCGTTGCGAGCGTCGCGAACAGTCTCTCGGGAACATCCGAAGGAGACTCGAATTCATTCAGCAAATCGTAGTCTTGATCATATTCCACCGTGACAGGGGACATCATCACTACACCTGCAGTACTACTGCCCCCGGTCGGATTCGTTTCCGATACCATGGCGGCAGGTTGCGATGAACTGCTTCCCTCGGACGCAACATCCGCAATTGCGATGGTCTCTTTGGGGGCAGGATTCGAGGAATCCGACATTTTCGGCATTTCGACCTTCGGCTCCGCCAACTCAACCATGATCTGCGGCAGGAGTTCATGCACGCGGATGCCAATTCGGTTTTCGACCTGAGCCGTCGAATCGTTGCTCGTTTCCGTGGTGGTCAAGCGGTAATTGAGCGAGTAATCGCCCGGCATTCCGCCAGCCGTAATCAGTTTCAGTCCCGAAACATTCCAAGTGTTCAAGTTGACCCAAGTCGCGGGATTTGCAGAGACATAGGAATTGACCCCATCGGTAATCATCATCCCTCTCGGGATTCCTTGAACTTCGAGCACGACGGTTTCACTGCCATCGAGGTCAAAGTACTCATACCCCAGAGGAAGGACCAACTGCTTGCTCAGGTCGACTTTGCCACCCTGCGCGATCAACACGCCTGGATCTGCAACCGCTGCGATCTCCAGGGTCCGATGGAATGTCTGGGTGTAGGAGGGACCGTAGGAGGTAAAGACGTCGACTTCAGCAAAAATCGTCCCGGAGTAATTGACGGGCAATCGAAACTCGAGCGTTGTCAACGACATGCCAAATACATTGATCGTTCCAGTTTGGTCCGCCACGCGAGTCGCTCCAAGTGCATCGGTAACGATGGTGCCCGCAGGTACGCCACGGATAACCACATCGGTACATGTCTCGCCATTGATATCTACCATGACCACCGAGATCGGCCAATCGGTCACGGTATCTTCAAAAGTCGACACATTTCCAACTTGAACGGCCAACTGGTCTCGCTGGCCTTCGATCGTGATGGTTACCGTTGCATTCGCCGTGAGACCGAACAAATCCTCGACTTGGTAAGCGAGCACGACTTCGGCGGTCTCGCCCACCGACAAGTAATCATAGGAAGTTCCGGGATTGTAGCTTAGCACCCCACCTACAATCTGAACCTGGCCCAATCCTTGCGAGATCTGGACGGTCGATATGTGGATCGAATCGCCGGGATCCAGGTCGTAATCGTTATCGAGCACGGAAATCGTCTTGATCTGGTTTTCCGTAATCACTTCAATTTCATTGTTGGCGTAGGGCGTTTCGTTCACATTCAAGACTTGAATGGTGTAACTTACCAATTGGAATTTCATGTCTTCCGAAGTCGCCCGGATGGTGATGCTGTACGACGATGCTACCTCATGGTCGAGGGCTCCGGTTTGGTAAACGACTCCAGTCACAGCGTCGATAATAAACCTTCCGCCTGCACTGTCATCCAACGTGTAAGTAATCGTGTTGTTGGTCGCGTCACTGTCAAACGTGTATGCAGTAATTCCAGCGGCAAACACTCCGGGAGTATTTTCAAATACCGCATTCGAGGCTGTATCGATGTCGGTCAGGTAGATCAAGGCGAATTCATCGATATCGTAAATCGCGATCGCGTAGGTTTGATCGGTGTAGGATCCGTCGCTGGAAGTTGCGCGGACCGTGATGTTTCGGCTGTCGCCGTCTGCCTCACGGTCTATTGCACCGGCGACGGTCATGACGCCGGTAACGCTGTCGATACCGAATCTGCCCCCGTCATTGTCGACCAACGAATACTGAATCGTATTGTTGGTGGCGTCTGCATCAAAGGCATTCGCGGTGATTCCAACGATAGTCCCTATTTCGGAGTTTTCGAAGACTCCATTGGTGGCGGTATCTGTGTCGGTAACTGTACCAACGTCAAACTCATCTTGGTCGATCACTTGGATAGTGAAAGCCTTGTCACGTATCAATCCGGACGCGTCAGCAACTCGCACTTGAATCGTGTGCGAGGCATTCATTTCGCGATCGAGCAGCGAACTGTTCGCAACCGTGATGATTCCGGTCGAACTATCGATTTGGAATCTTCCATTTGCATTGTCGAGAAGGCTGTAGGTAAGAACCTCTCCATTTCCAGTCGAATCGACATCGATGCCGACGACGGTACCAACAACCGATCCGTTGACGCTGTTTTCGAGAATCTCAAGAACTCCTGCCTGGATGTCGTTCGGAGCATCATTGGCCCCCTGGATGGTAATCGTGACGTGAGCCGTCGATGTCAATCCACTCGTATCGGTAACCGTATAGCTGAATACGTCCGTCAATGTTTGGCCGGTCAATCGCAGGGCTTGGACCGCAGTGTTGGCATCATCAACGACGTAAGTAAACGCTCCATTGGAACCAATGGTGATCGCACCGTAAGCGCCCGTAACGCTCGTTCCTACCGAACCCAAGGCACTGCCGACCGCTCCGGCTGCGACCCCGCTGACCGTCTTGGTTTCGCCGTTGCCGACGCTGTCGACGTCGGTATCGTTGGCAAGGACATTGCCTGTAGCATCCGAGCCTGGGGTGGCATTGGCATAGCCACCGGCTTCAACGGCGATTCCGGTATCCGCTACTGCGACGGGGTTATCGTTCGATCCTTGGATGGTGATGGTGATGGTAGCCAGTGAGGTCAACCCTTCCGTATCGGCCATGCGATAGGTGAAGGTCTCGCTGAGCGTCTGGCTGGAGAGTCGCAGGGCTTGAACTGTGGCATTGGTGTTGTCGACGGTGTAGGTGTAGCTGCCATCGGCAGCGATCTGGATCGAACCATAGGTACCGACCACACTCGAGCCTACCGATCCTGTCGGATTGAAGATCGACCCGGCAGCGACATCGGTCACGGTCTTGGTATCTCCCGCATCGACATCGGTGTCGTTGATCAATACATTGCCGGTTGGATTGGTGCCCGCAGTACCGTTAGATACCCCACCCGCTTCGATAGCGATGTTCGTATCATTGACTCCCACCGGCGTGTCGTTCGCACCTTGGATGGTGATCGTCACCGTCGCGAGCGACGTGAGCCCTGCCGTATCGGCCATGCGGTAGGTGAAGGTCTCGCTCAGTGTTTGGCTAGTCAATCGCAGGGCTTGAACCGCGGCATTGGAGTTGTCGACGGTGTAGGTGTAGCTGCCATCGGCAGCGATCTGGATTGAACCATAGGTACCGACCACACTCGAACCCACCGATCCTGCTGGATTCGATACCGATCCGGCAGCAACATCGGTTACGGTCTTGGTATCCCCAGCGTCGACGTCGGTGTCATTGGTCAGCACATTGCCGGTCGGATTGGTCCCCGCGGTGCCGTTGGCCAGTCCACCTGCTTCGACAGCGATGTTCGTATCATTCACACCTACCGGTGCGTCGTTGGCACCCTGGATGGTGATGGTGACTTGGGTGGTGGAGGTCAATCCACCCGCATCGGTGACCGTGTAGGTGAAGACATCGCTCAGTGTTTGGCCAGTCAATCGCAAGGCCTGGACC
>Ga0315904_10003087_pt1 | contig 24987 bp, 37 predicted proteins | sample LakEriMetagenome_6_FD_203529 | JGI IMG/M metagenome (GOLD analysis project Ga0315904, IMG submission 203529) | Freshwater fungal communities from buoy surface, Lake Erie, Ohio, United States - Buoy 12 MA120 | ecosystem: Environmental > Aquatic > Freshwater > Lake | place: USA: Lake Erie, Ohio... | reverse complement strand
TAGAAAAATTCTTTACAGAAAACAACGGTGTGTATTTTCAGTCAAGAATACAGGATGAAATTGATAAATATCACGAAAATTCAAGCACTAACGCAAGAATAGCAAAAGAGCGCGAAGAAAAAAGACGCACGAACCGTGAACGAACCGTGCACGAACAAGACACGAACCGCCACCTAACCACTAACCATAAACCAATAACCAATAACCAATTAAAAGATAAAGAGACTACGTCTCTTAGTGATCGCTTACGCGATGCACCTTTAAGATGCCCTGTTGAAAAGTTAGTTGATCTGTACCACAAAGCGCTGCCAACCTGCCCACAAGTGGCGGTAATGACAAAAACTCGGCAAGCTTATGCGGCAAGCCGATGGCGGGAAGTCTGCCAGGCTGATAGTTGGGAAACGGAAAGCGAAGGTCTTGAGTTTTTTGATTCGTATTTTCAGAAAGTGGCTGAATCAAAGTTTTTGATTGGTAGTGCTGATGGCAGGAATGGGAAAGTGCCGTTCCGGGCTGATTTTGAATGGCTAATGAGGCCGAATAACTTTGCCAAAGTTTTAGAAGGGAAATATCACAGATGAAAAAGTTTAAGGAATTGACCGTTAAAAAAGAACAGGAAGAGCCAAAGTCAACAGGATGCAATGCTCACAACTGCGATGCACCAGCCGGTAACAGCATTGACGGCCAGCATTGGTACTGTAATTGCCACTTTGGACGCGCGCCATACGCAAGCATGGCTATAACGCGCTGGATGCAAGAAAACGGCAAGGATGTGGTGGAACTATCGGCGGACATTAGAAAAGCAATGCTGGGGCGTATAGACTTTCCTTGGCACTATTACAAACCAATACTCAAACAGCATTACCCTGAGCTGATGCCCAAAAAGACAGATTTGGACGAAAAAGGGAAAATAATGCCAGCAAAATGGCTTTATAAAGTTGACGCTTATTTAACCGCAAAGTCGAAACAGATTGAAGACGAGTACATGAAGCAAGAAAACAAAAAACCGCTCAATTTAGGCTTTGATGGGATAGTTTTTGATTGACAGATATATTTTATTGTGTATAATAAACACAAAATGAAAGAGAGTAAAAAATGAAAACCGTCACACTATACGAATCCTATGACGGCAGACGGTTTATAAGAGAAGCCGATTGTTTAGAGTATGAGCAACAAATGCAAGACGCTAAAGCTGCTAACGAGATGCTTAGAAGCGGCGCTACGTTGATGGCTGTACTGACCCGAGCGAACCAGAAGCGCCCTTCGTGGGACAGAAACCTTATTCTTGAAGACAGGGCTATGTTGACGAGAATGACCAAAGATACGGGCATTGTCGTTGAGCATTGGCAATGTAGAAAAACATCGGGCTATAAAGTGTGTGAGATTGGCCACACTGGTTGCTTGTATTTGCATGGCGACGCGGGTGCAGGTGATTACGGTGGCTGGCTTAGTATGAAAGACTTTTTGAGATACGCAAAAGATAGCTTGGAAAATTATCCAGCACAAAACAAAGGAGAGTGAAATTGGCAGATTTATTAAGCAAAAGTACTAACGGATAAGTTCAGCGGTGAGCGTAGCGAATCCGCTGGAAAGTATGGTTAGGAAAGGAATACCAAGACAATGAGCAGACTAGCGCACGTGGATTTAAGTAAAGCTAGCCACATTGAACAGCCTTTCAGTTTGGATGAAATATTAGGCAAAATAGAGTCGAATGACTACAGCGAAGAATTGATGTTGCAGCACTTATTACTTTATATTTCAAAGCGGGAAAATCATGCACATTCATAACGATAAACTTATGAGCAAGTGGCTTGGAGAAACGTTGCAAGAAATGGCAGAAATGGAAATGGCAACAACAGAAACCCGTTGCCAACACTGTGGGCTTCTCAACCGCTATCGTCACCCGGTCGTTGCGAGAAAAAGCGATATTGAATTGTTTGAAAGCATGATGCGCTCGGCGTTTGAAGTCATGGATAGGTACGGAATTACAGCAAACTTGCTGGCAGATATTCGCGCACAATGTTTAATTGCAATGGCAAACAAAAACGCGGCAAAGGAATAAGTCAATGGATGACTACAGTGAAGATTTACTTAAAATACAAGAAGCTGGAAAAAAGTTGCCGGAGCTAATAATGAAAGACAAAAACGCTGCATTGTTGTTTTTAGCGCAAACAATCATATCAGCACAACAAATAATCGAATACTTGAATGAGCCAGCAAACGAATGAACGAGCCGAGACCTTTGAGCGCTTCTGCTGCGCCGTCGAGAATTTTCAGCATGGGGAAAGAGATAAAGTCGCAGACTATTTGCGATACATTGAATATCTGCATGGACGAAACATTGCCGAACGCGTCAAAACCAGTGTTCTTGCCTGTGCAAAATCACCCGGATGGCTTAGAGATGTTGAAAAGCTGCGCGTTAAGCCCAAAAGAACGTGAGCTAATGCAGATATTTGGCAGTCTTCCATTTTCTTTTGAGTGTGACTGGGACAAAAGACTTGAACCTGCTGCGTAAGTGTGTAGAATAAAACAATGGACACAATAAAACCCAAAGGCAGGCCGCGCACTGTTGAGGACGCTAAGCGCGTCAACATTTATATCTCAAAAAAAGCGCATGAGAAAGCGAAGAAGATCGGCGGAGGTAATTTTTCCGTGGGCGTTACAAAGCTGATCGATGAATATGATCGTCGGACTTGACCCGGGCACAAATACGGGCGTGGCTATATTTGAGGACGGAAAGCTCACAAAGCTAACCACCTGGACGCCAATACAGCTAATAAGCCTACTGCCCAGCCTTTCAGTCAAAAGCGTCATATTCGAGGATTCGCGCCTAACTTCGCCCGTATGGAGCCGGGGAACCAACCCAGCTGCACGCATGAAGATAGCCCGGAATGTTGGCCAGGTTGACGCTATATGCAACCTAATATGCGCTTTATGTGAAGAAATGAAGATTAACGCCCACGGAATAAGCCCTAAGCATAAAGGCCGCAAGCTGGACTCGGAAACCTTCAACAGGCTGACTGGCTGGGACAAAAAGAGCAACCAACACGAACGCGATGCGGCAATGTGTGTTTTCTCATATGGTGGAATAAATAGGCTTGCATAGTCTGATTAAGTGTGTATAATTCTCTACATGGTTAGCAATAAAGCTAATTAACACCAGGAGAATGAAAAATGAGCATCACTGTAAAAAACAACAGTTTTATTTTTGACGCAGATTCTCAGCTAAATGAAGCCATAAAAGTGGCGCAAGAATTGTTCGGAGACAGGTTTTCTTTAATCGGTTTTGGAGACAACATTTTCAAATGTGTACAAGAGGGTGAAAGCGTGAACTGCGTGAACTGTTCTATATCATCTTTGCCTGACTTGCTCGAATGGTGGGATAACGATTGGAACATCAATCATTTCAAATAATTGCAACCCAGCAATAAAGTTTTTTAATAATAAAAACAGTGGCGCAAGCCCCTACAGGAGAATGAAAATGACCATAATCATTTTAGAAACCAAAGCAATAGACCTAAGCTGGGACGAGTTTGTAAACGTTGCGGGGTGGGCATGGACATACTAGAACTGGCGCGTGAGGCTGGCTTTGAACAAAACTCGCTTGGTATGACGTACACGAGTGGGGCTCTGCCTGATTTGCTTGAACGCTTTTACCATGCCGCCTACGCTGCTGGCGTTGCTGCTGAAAAAGCACGATGCGCGGCGCTTTGTAGCGAAGTTGCTGCTGGTAGAGACGCTGAGGCTATTGAGGAAGCCATACTTGCGAGGGGTGAAAAATGAACAGAGACGACTTAGTTAAGCAATTAGAGCGAGCAGAGCAAAGGCAGGCGGCTACTAGAGGGCATCACATTTCTATTTTTTCTCCCGCAACAGAGGCAGTATTCAGAGCAAGCGAAGCACTTCAAATTTGGGATATGGCCTACGCTGCTGGATTTACTAATCGAGATTACTTACTTGCCGCCCTTAAAAAACTGAGAAACGAATCTCACACGATTCAGGGCGCAAGCGACGACTACAAACAAGGGCGCGAGATGGGTATTCAGTTATGTATTAACGAATTGACTAGGGGTAAGGAATGATTAGCACAATCAAGCCGCTTACATACGGCGAATGCAGTGACAATGAAATGTATATACAGGAAGTAGATAACCCGGACATTCAGGTGGCCTATGTATTGAATTACGGCGATTCTAATAAAACCTTGGCGCTTGCTCAATTATTTGCTGCTTCGATTGACGTGACCGAAGCGCTAGAAGCAATTATGCGCTATCCGAAAATCCGTGAATACGTAGGGTCTGAATTGGCCAATAAAGCCGATGCCGCCATTGAAAAAGCAAGGGGTGAGAGATGAACAAACATACACCGAAGCCGTGGGCTGTACATCCTATGGCTACTATGGCAGTACATCAGCCTGAGTTGGAGTGTTGGATTCCCCAGAGCAAAGCAGACGTTTGCCTAATCGCAGCCGCGCCTGATTTGCTGGACGCGCTGGAGGATTTATTAAAAGTGACTGGTATTCATGGTGTTTATGCAGAAAAAGCCCGAGCCGCCATTGCTAAAGCAAGGGGTGAAAAATGATTTTAGCCGACGATAGAGATTACAGCGATTTTGGAGTAATCAAATACGGAACGTGGGATGACACAGGAAAGCCGGTTGGATGGCATTTAGATCATGATTATATTGCCGATGATTTACCGAGATGGATGTTAAGAGAGCCTGTGATGTTTCTAGGGGACAAACCACATTGCTGCGTGTACGTGCGGGGATGTTACTCAGAACATATGACACGAGAACGCAAGGCCGCAATAATTAGGGCTGGTGGCTCAGTAGCTTTATTACAAACTAAAGGTGAAAAATGAAAAAACTTACGCCAGCTGTTGTACTTGCTTGCTTTGCAGCGTTTTATTTTGTAATGGTTTTTCTGTTTACTGAGCTAAAAGACCAAATACCAAGTATAAAGCTACTAACTTTTTTCCATTTTGGAGGTTGAAGATGACTAAAGAAGAAAAGATTGTTGACGCAGTGCGACAAATGCAAAAAGGTTGCCCACTAAAAGACTTTCTGACTGATGCTGAAATTGAAGAAGCTGTATCAATGCTTGCGGACGTTTTAGTGTGTACTGGTGTGCGATTAGTAGAGGATGAAAATGACTGACCGTGAACTATTAGAGCAAGCGCTAGAGGCGTTGGAAGAGTTTTGTGATCATCAGACCATGCTGCGTCCTATTGAGAAGCGAGACGCACTCCGCGAACGACTAGCGCAGCCAGAGCAGGAGCCAGTGGCGTGGGTTGCTTATGAGAACGGCGAGAAACACGGCATTGATTTTGATGAAGACGAGATCGCAGATTTGCCGGTCGGCACGATGCTTTACACCGCCCCACCAGAGCAGGAGCCGGAAGGCCGTCGTCGGTGGTGCATGACGTACAACGGGCACCAAGATGGGTGCCCCGAAGCGCCCCAGCGCCAAGCACAGCCAGAGCGCGAATGGCAAGGGTTATTCTTTGATGCAGTATATGAAGCATGGCATTCAGCAGGCATGGACGTACTTGGGGGTGACTGGAACACATTTGCCTCAACACTAGAAGCCAAACTAAAGGAAAAAAACACGTGAAAAATATTGTCTCTGCAACAATAAGTCAAGCGGGAAATGTTAGGTAAAATAGCAAAAATTAGGAAAAATAAACACTAAAACGCATGGGGTTGTGCCAGCAGGCGGCACTTTAATCGAAGGCCACGACGAGACCCCATCCGTGTTAGTGAATTGTCCGGAACAGGAGCCACGAAAGTAGCCTGGAAAAATTATGGCCTGGATTTACAGGTGAACCCTGTCGACGGATAGGGCTACGGACATCCGGGGTAATAAGCCCCACCTTATACAGCCTTATATTTTGATATATATAAATTAGGAGCGCACAAAATGATTTTGAGCGAATTTGTTTTAACGCACACAAAAGGACGTAGCCCGATAGATTGGGTGTATTTTGCCGATGTAAGCGTAACAACCACAACGGGCGTTCTGTGGTGGAAAAAGAAGCACGTTGAGCGCCGCAAGATCACGCGCGAATACGATGGCTTTTGGCACTTTGTAGACAACGGGAAACACTGCCCGGTCGAAGCGCTTGCGCTGGAAAGAAGCTATAGGGCACGCGAGAGATTGGCTGACGACTAGCATGGACAAGCCAATACTTTACAAAGGCCATGAATGGCGGGGAAGAAGCGGGACTGGCTACGTTTGCGATGAATGCGGCGCTATATGCGAAAAGGCAGAGGAAATGACACTGACCGAATGCAGGCCAAGATTAGCGCCAGAACTCGCACCATGCAGAACAATAACGGGGGAAAGGTACGCACAAATTCCAGGAGTATAAAAAGAGCGAATAAAAGCAGACGCAGACACAATGGCGCTGCCTGTTTATGTTGTTGACATTGATGGCGACCTCATAAAGTGGAATGGTTAAGTGTTGCAAAAACCGCATAATTGTGTAGAATAAATCTATCTATAGTAAAAAATGGATAGAAAATGACTACTAAGCCGAAAACCGGACTTGGTCGGCCTAAAGGAACACCTAAGACCGGAGGAAGATCCGCCGGTACACCAAACAAAGCCACAAGGGAATTTAGGGAAACCATCAACAAGCTGCTAGAGGGCAATGCAGATAATGTGGCCAAGTGGCTGGCAATAGTGGCAGAGGGCGACTTGGAAAGAGAAATCAAGCCAGACCCTGGCAAAGCCTTAGATTTACTCGCAAAGCTGGCTGAGTTTGCCGCGCCTAAGTTGGCACGAACTGAGCATGTTGGGGATAATGGTGGAGCTCTGACGGTAGTAATCAAACGATTTTCTGATGACTAAAATCGTATTGCCAAACAACTGGGAGCCGCGCAGTTATCAAAAGAAAGCTTGGAAATACTTAGAACGCGGTGGACGGCATGCTGAATTAATTTGGCACAGGCGGTCAGGCAAAGACGAAATAGCTTTGCACCGCGCCGCTTGCGCTGCTTTTGAGAGAGTGGCAGGTTATTGGCACATGCTCCCGGAATACTCTCAAGCACGTAAAGCTATTTGGGATGCTGTAAACCCGCACACTGGCAAAAAGCGAATAGATGAGGCTTTTCCGGTTGAGCTACGAAAAACGACCCGAAATCAGGAAATGATGATCGAGTTCAAAAACGGCTCAACGTGGCAAGTGGTAGGAAGCGATAGTTACAATAGTCTTGTCGGCGCTACTCCAGCCGGGATTGTGTATTCAGAGTGGGCGCTTGCTAATCCAAACTCAAGAGCGCATTTTCGCCCGATTCTTGCAGAAAATAAAGGCTGGCAGATATTTATTACAACGCCACGCGGCAAAAATCACGCATACAAGACATTCCAGGCGGCAAGAAACAATCCGGAAGCTTATGCAGAAATTTTAGACGTTGAGCAAACAAAAGTCTTGACGTTAGAAGAAATAGCGAAAGAGAAAAAAGCATTTATTGACGAGTTTGGCGAGGATTACGGATTATCTAAGTTTGACCAAGAATATATGTGCAGCTTTACTGCGTCAAACATTGGCGCAATACTAGCGGCTGGAATATCAAAGCTGGAAAAACAGGGTCGGATAGGTTCACATGTTGAATTTGACCCAGATGGCGCTGATTTTTATATCAGTGCGGACATAGGCAGAAAAGACACATCGACTTGGTATTTCTGGCAGCCAACAATCGGCGGTTATACGATTTTTGACTATGACTGCGGGTTTGGTTTAGACGCTGACCAGTGGTGTGATCGCCTCGAAGAAAAAATAATCCAATACAGGAAAAAGAATGGCATTCGTGCGCTTGGTAAAATATGGCTCCCGCATGACGCAAGGGCAAAAACATTCGCAGCAAAATACAGCGCGGTTGAAATATTCATACAAAAGTTTGGCGCGAACAAAATTGACATAACCCCTGATAGCAAAACATCAGACAGAGTAAACGCCGCCCGCAGGATTGTTCAAAGATGTGAATTTTCCGACAAATGTGAAAAAGGGCTAGAAGGTTTAAGCGCTTGGAGTTATATATGGGACGAGGAAAGACGCATATTTTCAAGCGACCCAGACCACAATTGGGCATCACATGATGGCGACGGATTCAGTTACGGATGCCTGATTGCGGAGCAAATTAAACCAAAAGAACCCGAAAAACCCGCAAAATTCAACATAAGAGCACAAAACGGTGTCATAATTACGGCACCTTTAGACGAATTATGGCGAGACGTTAAACGCCATCAGGAAAGATACTAATGTCTATATTTACAGTATCAGCTACCGAAGTAGTGCAATTAGGAACTGGCGCTATTCAGCCGACAGACACATTTCAGAACGGTGTGCTTTTATCTGGTGATTTGAACAGGGCTATTGCTACAGGTGGTGATGAGTACGCTAACGGTCTTTTAATGACTGACGCTGGACAGATTCGATACTTTGATGCAACTGCCGGACTTCCTGTAAATGTGGTGTGGTCTAACGGACTTCCTAGAGCCAATGATGGCGCTTTGTGTGTCTCGACAGGCGCATTGGCGACATATTCAAACGGCACTCCAATGGTTGCAAACGGCGCGGTAAGAGTGAGCATAGTCCCATGATATTTGTGCAAGCGCACCCACAAGCCAGGCCGCCAGCCATTGATAAAATTGGCGCGGTTCAATATGTCATGTGGCACCCTGTTAATTGTGACGGCAAAACAGCATATTTTCTATTTCCCAATGGCGCAGAGTTAAAAACTAGCGCAACACCCGAAAGACTGGTGGCCGTTGCGGAAAGCCCAGAGGAGGCTTGGTCAAGAATTGTGACCGACGGTGCGCTTCTCGAAAAATACGGAATACCGACATGAACCCCGTTGATGCAAGCACAAAATGGCTGGCTGAGTTAAAACTTGCCAAGCGCGAAGATGAAAAATTCATTGAGCGTGGCGACAAGATAATCAGGCGTTATCGTGACGACCGCAAAAACTTCACGACATACGGTAAGCGATTCAATATATTGTGGTCAAACATTCAGACCATGATGCCCGCCTTGTACGGGAAAACCCCTAGAGCCGAAGTATCCAGACGCTGGAAGGATTCTGACCCTATTGGACGCACTGCCTCGGTGATTATAGAACGTTGCTTGCAATATGAGATTGACAAAGGCGACTTTGACGCTTCGATGAGGTTGGCGATACTTGACCGACTGTTACCCGGACGCGGTACGGTGTGGGTGCGTTTCGAGGAAAAAGAACTAGCCCAGCCTGTTGACGCTTTGCCCGGTGTGGAAGGTGGCGAGGCGCAAGTTATGCTAAACGCACCCTACAAATACGAATGCACCCCGGTTGATTATGTTTTCTGGAAAGATGTGAGATATTCACCGGCAAGATGTTGGGATGAAGTGACATGGATCGCCCGTCGGGTGTACATGAGCCAAGAGGATGGCATTAAGCGATTTGGCGAGGATTTTAAGCAAGTTCCATTAACTCACGAGCCTGTTGGCCTTGATGAGATGGAAAAGATGGGCGTTGAAGACCTAGACGACATGAAAAAAGCAGTCGTTTGGGAAATATGGAGCAAGACGACAAAACAAGTCTTCTGGGTGTCTGAAGGACACTCTAAGACGCTTGACATTAAAGACGACCCACTCGGTTTAGATAATTTCTGGCCTTGCCCCAAACCTTTATTTTCTACCCAAACCACTGAAACCTTAGTACCCATACCCGATTACAGCCTTTATCAAGATCAAGCCGAAGAAATAGACATGCTAACCAACCGGATAGCAATGTTAGTCGAAGCGGTTAAGGTCGTGGGTGTCTATGACGCAAGCCAGCAGGATGTACAAAGGATGCTTTCCGAGAATGTGAATAACCAGCTAATACCTGTGGATACTTGGGCAGCTTTTGCCGAAAAGGGCGGGCTAAAGGGTGTCGTGGACTTCATGCCGCTCGATTCTGTCCTTCAAGCTTTAAGAGAATGCTATGCAGCCAGAGAGCAAGCGAAGCAGGTGGTGTATGAGATTACTGGACTGTCTGACATCATTCGCGGTGCAACGATAGCTTCGGAAACCGCAGCCGCGCAACAGATAAAAAGCCAATACGCTTCATTGAGAATAAAACCAAGACAAACCGAAGTGGCGCAGTTTGCTACCGAAGTGCTGAGAATCAAAGCTCAGATAATGTGCGATTTTTACGCGCCACAGACGCTTGTAGAAATGTCTGGAATCATGGGGACAATGGACGCTCAATACGCTGAGCAAGCCATTATGTTGCTCAAGTCTGAGCCAGCTAGAGGTTTCAGGATTGAGGTTGCATCAGATTCACTGGTTGAGATGGACGAAGCCAGCGAAAAACAAAGCCGGATTGAGTTTCTAGGCGCGGTGGGGCAGTTCATGGACAGAGCCTTACCCGTAACCCAACAAGTGCCAGAACTCGCCCCGCTTATGGGTGAAATGCTGATGTTTGGCGTTCGAGCATTCAAGGGTGGCAGAATGATGGAATCTGCTTTTGATGAAGCCTTGGCAAAACTTAACGCACCGAAACCGCCTGAACAGCCGCAACCTGACCCGGAGCAGATGAAAGCCGAAGCCATGATGCAGGTTGAACAGGGCAAGATGCAGCTAGAACAGGCAAAAATACAAACTCAGGGGCAGATTGAGCAGTTTAAGGCGCAACAGGCTAAAGAACTGGAGCAGATGCGCCAAGAATACGAATCGGCTAGAGAACAGTTAAGACAGGAAGCCGAGACGCAACGCTTGCAAATGAAAGCCCAGATTGAGGCAGAAACTAAGCTACAAATTGCCGAAATGCAAAAAGAGGATAAAGAAGAAGAAACTGACGAGCCAGAAATCAATTTGCTAGAAAACATCAGAGACATGATGAGCCAGATGGCCGAGACTTTGGGGAATACTATAAGCATGACGCGGGATGAAATTATACAAATGAGCAATACCCCAAAAAAAACGCGGCTAATACGAGACAACAATGGAAAAGTTAAAGAAGTTGAAATAAATGGAATCGTTCGACCAATAATTCGTGACCAATTTGGAAATATTGAGAGTATTTGAAAGGGATATAAATGGCAACATTTAATAAATTTAACGCATGGCCTGAAAACATGGTAGAAGTGGCCAATCTAGGCACTGACCAGTTTGTCATTGCTTTGACTAATACAGCTCCAAGTGCAACAAATAGCGTACTTGCTGACATTACGCAAATAAGCTACACAAACCTGTCTAGCCGAAATGTTACAACGACAAGTTCCTCGCAGACAGGCGGCACTTACACACTGGTGCTACAGGATTTGGTGTTGACGGCTTCTGGTTCTGTTGGACCTTTTCGTTATGTGGTGTTGTTTGATGACACGCCAACTTCACCCGCCGACCCGTTGGCTGGTTGGTGGGATTATGGCTCAAGCATAACTATGGCAAACGGCGAGACATTTACCGTTGACTTCACTGGCGCTGCTATTACCCTATCGTAGGTATCAATATGACAACTTTGGCTCAAAAAGTCGCAGAATTTCCAGCATCCACGCCGGACTGGGAAATTGCTGCGGTATTGAATGCGCCCGACCCTGCTCTGCCAATGAAGCTGACTTCTAGGCACATTGGCGCTGGAACAATTATTGAAACGATGGGGCTTGGCGCTGTTGGCGGTGGTGTTTTCATTTCAAAGTTGCGTGGATGGGCAGCAAACCCAGAGACAATTCCTGAGCAATTATCTAACAATGTTAAAGACATTGCAGAAATACTTCCTGTTATTGACCGTGGTGATTTAGAAATGTCAAACAACTCAGTGCGCACAATGATTGACACGCTTGCTGCGCTCGGACACATAACGCAAGCGCAAGCAACGGCGTTAAAAGCGCTTGCGAATGATGTTAATCAGTCATGGGCAGAGGCGAATGGTGTGGAAGTAACCCCACGCACGGTAGGGCTGGCAAGAGGAGCGGTATAACATGGCAATAGCTAAATGGGCTGTCCCAAGTACGCGGTCGAGTAACTTTGCAGGCACTACGCTCAATTCTCTGGCCAATGGCAGCGAAAGTGCGGTTGTTACCTATGACAATTCAACAAGTCGCGATCTGTACGGCGTTGTGACCATAAAGCTGGGCAGCATTACACCTAGCACTGGCGGATCTATCACGCTTCGCGCCACCCTGAATGACGGCACTGATACGGCAGACCGGATCGGCGGCGATCTGTATGTCATTCCGCTTACCTCCGGCGCATCCGCCAAGGTGGCGGTTGTCAATATGGTCCGGCTCTACCCATTCTCCATGCGGCTGAGTGTGGTAAATAGTGCTGGCGTGTCACTGGCCGCATCCGGGAATGAGCTTTATGTGCGTCCGTGGAATGAGGACGTGACCTAAATGCCGCGCGGCGTAAACGCATACGACGAGGCGAAGTTGCAGGGCCGTCTTTGGTCGCCGGAGCTGGCTGGCCCGTCGCTTTGGTTCGATGCCGCCGACCTGTCCACCATCGCCACCATCAGCGGGGCGGTAAGTGAATGGCGGGACAAAAGCGGGTTCGGCAGACATGTGTCGCAGACAACGGGTGTATCTCGGCCTGCATACACCGCTGCCGGTCTTAATGGGCTGGGCGTACTTACCTTCGACGGAGTAAATGACTCTCTGATACAGGTTAGCTATGCGTTCCCTACTGTTTATAGCATCTATGCCGTCGGCAGAAGCAGTGCCACGTCATACTCAAGGTTGCTTAGTGTTTCTAGTGGCGCAGACATATTTGGTTTTATGGGCACCGGCCCTACTGGAAGCCAATACGCTACTTTTTTTGGGAATGGTGTCGCTTGGAACGATATAACTTCCAACACACCTACGCAATCTATAGCGTCAACTTCTATAATAGGCGTCGTTAAAGCCAATGCAGTTGGTGGAGCCATTCCTTACGTCAATGGGATAGCACAAAACGCAAAAAACGGAACAACGGCAACAGCATCGGGGTTCATACTCGGAACCACAAGCTCAAACCAACAATACTGGCTTGGTATCATGGCAGAGATTATCATGATACCTGCACTTTCCGATAATCCCCAAAGACAGCAGATTGAAGGGTATCTGGCACACAAATGGGGCCTGAAGGGGCAGTTGCCCGCCAGCCATCCATACATTAATAGTCCGCCGCTTATCGGAGATTAGGCCATGGCACTTAGGATAAGAGTACCACGACTTGACGCGGTGGGGGGTGGTGGCTCTTTCACGCTCACAGCGGACGGCGGGACGTTCTCGTATAGCGGCAACAATGCTAATCTTTTATATAGCCGATTATTCCCGGTTGACGGTGGCACATTTTCCTATAGCGGCAATAACGCCAATCTACTGTATAACCGCGTTTTAATAGCAGAAGGCGGTACGTACAACTACACTGGAAATAATGCCGACCTGCTTTATAACCGTTTGCTCACTGCCGATGGTGGCACATACAGCTATTCTGGCAACAATGCGGATTTACGTTTTAACCGCGTTTTACTCGCTGACGGTGGAATTTATAACTACAGTGGCAACAATGCCAATTTAATTTACACGCCAGTCGGGTCTTATATTTTGACCGCTGACGGTGGGGTGTATTCCTACTCAGGCGACAATGCGAACTTGCTTTATAACCGACTGCTTCTTGCAGATGGCGGCATATACGGTTACAGCGGCAACAATGCAAACCTTGTTTACACACCAACTGGTGCCTATACGCTTTCTGCGGATGGTGGGACGTACACGTACTCTGGAAATGACGCTAATTTAATATATAGCGGCGCACAAATAGCCGGAGGCCATTATTACGAGTTTTGGCGTAAAAAATGGGCAAAACAATGGGAAACCAAAACCCCGGACATTGAAGAAGTCATAGAGTTTATTGAGGAAGAACCAGAGCAAGCTATAGAAGTGGCGGCAACAGTCGCACCAAAATATGCCTCAATTCAGCCAGAAACGCTCAAAATTAACGAAAAACTCGCTGAAAACATAGCAAGACAGATATTAGTTGCAATAAAAATACAACAGATTAGAATCGCGCAAGAGGAAGAAGATATAGAAACCCTATTATTGATAGCCTAAGACTATGCCAAGACAAAGATACATACAGCACAACGGCGAACTGATACCCGCCGAAGAGTTCTACTCCAGAGAATATTCCGCGCCGATGATAATGCCGGACATTCAGCCTTATCAAAGCCAAGCAACTGGCGAAATGATTACCAGCCGAAGCCAGCACCGTGAACACTTGAAACGTCACGGATTGATCGAAATCGGAAACGAAATCGACCACCACATGAAAAAACAGCAACGGACAGACGACCGGGAATCCCGGCGTAGGACTATTGCCGAAGTATTGAACTCAAAAGGTTATTAACAAAGGAAACCACTATGCCATCCATAGCCGAAGCCCTAGAAAGCGCACTCGAACAACACGAAACGGCAGAGGCCGAAGTTACGCCCGAAGTTACGCCCGAAGTTACGCCCGAAGTTACGCCCGAAGTAACCACGGAAGTAACTAAAGAACCGAGAGCCAGGTCAGAGGATGGCAAGTTTGCCAAAAAAGAACCAGAAATAGCGCCCGAACCAGCGCCGCGCAAAGCCCCGTCAAGCTGGAAACCCGCCGCGCAGGAGGCATTCCTAAAGGCTGACCGCGGCGAGGCATTGACGACCGAGGAAATCAAACTACTCACCCAAGAAGCCGAGCGGCGCGAATCTGACTTTCACAAGGGCGTCTCTGAGTTCAAAAGCCATTCTGAAAGAGCGAAAGCTTATGATGCTGTAATAGCGCCCTACCAGCAACACTTACAGCGTTTAGGCGTAGATGCGCCGACAGCAATCAATGCTTTGATGCGTGCCGATATGACGCTGAGAACGTCAGATCCAGTCACAAAAGCGCAGTATTTCGCTCAACTGGCAAAAGAATACGGGATTGACTTAAACCAAGTTCAAGAACCGCCACAAGTTGACCCGCAAACTCAATATTTAATGAACGAGCTACAGGTGTTGCGTAATCAACAACAAATGTGGCAAAATCAGGCTAGGCAACAGGAACAAGCAATGGCGCAAGATCAGTTAGCGTCATTTGCTACACCTGACCGCCCGCACTTTGACGCAGTGCGTAATGAAATGGCTACCCTGCTGGAAACCGGCAGTGCCAAGGATTTACAAGAAGCGTATGAAATGGCTGTCTGGATGCGTCCCGACATCAGGCAATCCCTGTTAGATCAGCAACGCGCCGAAGCTCAGAAAAAAGCACTAGAACAAGCCCAAGCTCAAAAGGCGAGAACCGCCGCAGTGAGTGTAAAAGGCTCTAGTCCTGCTTCCTCTGGGGTTCAGCCCGGTAATAAAGGTTCGCTGCGAGATATTCTCGCCGCGCAATTTGATTCTTAACAGAAAGGATTGTCATGGCTACGTTTGCCAATTTAAGCGACATTGTCGCCACCACTATTCAGTCGCGCTCTGGTGCGCTGGCTGATAACTGTACCAACAACAACGCATTACTGTATAAACTGAAAGAACGCGGCAACCAGAAATTATTTTCTGGCGGTAACGTTATTCTTCAAGAAGTAATGTACAACGACACCACTACTGAAAACGCTGGTTCGTTTTCTGGGTATGACATTATCGACATTACCCCGAACAGCCCAATCAGTGGCGCTCAGTTTGACATTAAGCAATACGCTGCCGCTGTGTCTATGTCTGGCCTTGAAATGTTGCAAAACAGCGGCAAGGAACAGATTATTGACCTGTTAGAAGGCCGCATTCAAGTTGCCGAAGCCCAACTGATGAACGACATTTCTGCTGGTATTTACTCGGACGGTACGGGTAACGGCGGTAAGGACATCACTGGTCTGGCTCTGGCTGTTTCCGCCTCGCCTGCCTCTGGAACCTACGGTGGTATTAACCGCGCCAATTTCTCATTCTGGCGCAACATTGCGTTTGATGCTACGACCGATGGCGGTGCTGCTGCTTCGGCTGCTAACATTCAATCGTATATGAACCGTGTAGCCGTTCAGTTAGTTCGTGGTGCTGACCGCCCCGATATTATCGTGGCAGGTAACAACTACTATCGTTTCTATCTTGAAAGCTTGCAAGCCATTCAACGTATTTCTAGCGAGACTTCAGCGGGTGCTGGCTTTACTAGCCTGAAATACTTTGGCGCTGGGTTTAACTGCGATGTATTCTTGGATGGTGGTATCGGTGGTCAGTTGAACACTAACCGCATGTATTTCCTGAATACTAAATACCTGTTTTTCCGTCCTCACCGTGACCGCAACTTTGTGCCTATTGGTGGTGATCGCATGTCGGTCAACCAAGATGCAATGGTGCGCTTGATTGGCTGGGCGGGTAACTTGACAAGCTCAGGTCCGCGCTACCAAGGTGTTCTGACCGACTAATTTTGAAAGGATACTAAAATGACTTTCCCTATTACTGTTACCCCCGTTTTGGGATGTGACTTTAACTCGATTACTCTGGCCGCTGATGTGGGCCCCGCTTCCGGTGCAGAAGACGCGCCGCAGTTGGGCACTCAGGTCTTTGGTTCTGATGGTCGTCGCTATGTGTACGCACAAGCTAACGCCACCATTACCGCTTCGACCGCAGTATGTACCGTCAACGCTACCACGTTCCTAGTGACTGCAACGGGCGGCTCTTACCGCTCACCTGCGGTTGCTATGGCAACGGGTGATCGTGGATGGTTCTCTGCTACTTCGGTCTAAGGAGTAACGTATGAGCTACCCTTCACGGTGTATGGGTGTCGGAATGGCTGCTGCACTTACCGAACAGGTGTGTGGCGACGTTCAGGACAACGTGACCGCTGCGGGTTCAACTCAAGGCACAGCAACTCTGGTCACTGGCGCTCATGTCATAGTAACGACAGCGGCAGCCAGTACCGGCGTTATTTTGCCCCCGGCTGAACCTGGTGCAGAAGTCACTGTTAAAAACCTCGGCGCTAACGCTCTTAACGTTTACCCGGCAACTGGCGGTGCTATTAACGCACTGTCAGCTAACGCCGCGTTATCTGTTGCGGCTGCTGGTCAGGCAAGATTGTTGGGGCGTAATAGTCTTAACTGGGTCACTTACTAAGTGGGCAGGGGCATTTGCCCCTGTTTAATTTTGAGCGGAGAAGATATGAGCAATCCTCAGTCTAGTTTTGTCGAGTTTTTCATGGAATCTGTTGAATTGAAGTCGGAAAGCGAAAAAGCTGGCCGACCGATTTACAAGGAAATTCCATTTATTCGGATTCAACACCCCGGCGATCGTTTGAATGTTTTAGAAGTAAAAGCAGACGAACACTACAAGCAGAAGTATGCGCGACAATGGCGTGAGTTTGAGGCAGGCATGGCGGGTGAGGTGATTGGCACGGTGCTAAGTCAGTGGCCGCAGATCACAAAGTCGCAATGCAAAGAAGCCGAGTATTTTGGTATTAGAACAGTAGAAAATCTAGCCGAAGTGAACGATGGCGCATTGCAAAGAATGGGCATGGGCTGGATGGAATTGAGAAAGAAAGCGCGGGATTATCTAGCGGCAGCGGCAGGAAATGCGCCTATTAACGCACTACAAGCCGAAAACGAGCGATTACGTAATGAATTTGAAGCGCTCAAAGCCTCACTAGAAAACCCGGAAGTGAAACGCGGAAGACGCAAAGAAACCGAAACCGTCGAGGGCTAACTATGAATTACACCCTGCTAGAGCTAGTGCAGCAGGTTACTGGTGAACTGGGTTTAAGCCGCCCGACATTGGTTATCGGGAACAATGACCCGCAGATCATACAACTACTCGCCTTGGTCAACCGACTAGGGCGAGACCTTTGCACACAAGGCGAGTGGCAAAGGCTGAATACTGAACACAGCTTTACTACGGTTCAGGGGCAAACACAATACGCCCTACCGAGTGACTGGGGCAGACAAATACCCCAGACGGAGTGGGATAGAACGTCACAATGGCCGCTCATAGGGCCTGCAACTACTCAAGAATGGCAGATTTATAAATCAGCGATTATCAGCGATGGCCCGAACCTTCGTTTCAGAATTGCTAACAATTTCCTAGAGGTTGACCCGCCCACGGGTGATTTAAACCTGTCTTTTTACTACATTTCAAAAAACTGGATTGATGCAGGTGGCGGGGTTACTCGCAAAACCTACGCAGCCGATACCGACCAAGCGATATTTGACGATTCGCTGATGGTTTTAGGTCTAAAAGTACAGTGGAAAGCCTCTAAAGGACTTGACCCTGGCTTAGACTTGCCGGAATTTAGAAACATGCTCGACACGATTAAGGCTCAGGACAAATCAGCGCAAAAACTTACACTCGGCGGTTTGCCAAGAAATATATTGCTGACTGAGTGGAACATACAAGACGGCAATTTTCCGAGCTAGTCATGGACAAAAAAGCCCTTATTAAAGCACTACGCGATACCGTACAAAGCGCGTCAAACACGGTGGCGAGTGGTGTGTCTGCCCCGGTGGACTTAATAGCCGCCGGACTTCGTAAAGTAGGTATGCCCATTCCCCAAGCGCCTGTAGGTGGGTCTCAATGGATGGAAAACATGGGACTGACTGTGCCTGTTGAGGATGGCATACCCAAGCTGGCAGGGGAAACTTTGGGCATGATAGTACCTATGGCAGCAACCGCGAAAGCCCCACAAATAGCCGCTGCTGCAAATAGAGGACTGGAAAACCTAGCCGCACCCAGAACCCTGAACACGCCGGGATATGGTGGACAGAGGGGCGCGATTGTATGGCATGGAAGCCCGCATAAGTTTGAAGCGTTTGATGCTTCCAAGATAGGAACGGGGGAAGGTGCGCAGGCTTATGGGCATGGAATTTATACGGCAGAAGCCCCAGACGTTGCAAAGCAATATGCAGAAAAAGTTAAAGACATGGGAACAATAAAACAAATAAATTCCGAAATGTCAAAACTTGCCAAAATAATGGATGAAGATTCCATCGCTGGACAATATCGAAATTTCAAAACTAGCGCAGGAAAAGAAGCCCAAAAACGCTATGATGAATTGATGAATATTCGGTCTGGTGTAAGTAATGCGTCTGGAAACCTCTACAAAGTAGATCTACCCGATGAAGCCATAACCCGTATGCTGGATTGGGATAAACCGCTCAGTCAGCAAGCGCCGGACGTACAAAAAGCGCTATTGCAAACAGGCGATAAAACTATTGCAAGGATGATTAATGAAAAGCCTGTTTCTGTAAACAAGGGTGAATACTGGAGTTACTTAGGGAATACATACAATTCCAAAGCAGAGGCTTTAGCAGATTCAACACCGTTTCAATTAACTATGGGCAGGACAAGCATTGCAGAGACACCAGCGGAAGTATCAAAAAGACTTCAAGCCGCAGGCATTCCCGGCATTCGCTACCTAGACCAAGGCTCACGCGCTACTGGCGGTACATCAAACTTTGTCGTATTCCCAGGTGAAGAAAGACTGCTCAGAATACTAGAACGCAACAATCAGCCTATGGGCTTGATGGGTGTCAAATAATGGCAACAGCACGAGCTACCTCAATACCTGCCCCGGTTGGCGGTCTAAATGACCGAGACAGCATTGCTGATATGAAGCCGCAATATGCGCTCATACTTGATAACTGGTGGCCTTATCCTTCGTATGTAGGGGTAAGAAAAGGCAGCACTAACCACGTTACAGGTTTTACTAATCCGGTGCAAACGCTGGTGGAGTATTTGCCGACAAGTGGAAGCTCAAAACTGTTTGCGGCGGCAGGGTCAAGCATTTTTGACGTGACTACAGCCGGAGCGGTAGGCGCGGCAGTCGTGACCGGGCAGACTTCAGCACAATGGCAGCACGCTAACGTGACTACGTCGGGTGGGTCTTTTCTGTACTTGGTGAACGGACAAGATAACCCGCAGTTATACAACGGCACGACATGGGCACACATAGACCACACGTCAAGCCCCTCAATAACGGGTGTCACCACATCAAACCTAGTGCATGTGTGCGTTTTCAAGTCAAGACTTTATTTTGTGGTTAAAAACAGCATGCAAATTGCTTTTTTGCCTGTTGGACAGGTAGGCGGCAATGCTAACTTTTTGGATTTAAGCACTGTCTTTCGTGATGGCGGGTCTATTATGGCCTGCTATACATGGACAGTGGACGCTGGCGCGGGTGCTGATGACCATTTTGTCGTAATCTCGACGATGGGCGAAGTGGCGGTATATCGAGGAAGTAACCCAGGTTCAGGTGGTGATTTTTCGATAGTTGGGGTGTTTCAACTAGGTAAACCGCTTGGCCGTCGATGCGCTGAGAAGTACGGCGGGGATTTGGCCATTAACACGACTGAGGGTGTTTTCCCGTTGGGGCGTGGTCTTTTGTCGGCAAGCGTGGATAGAAGCGTGGCCTTAACTGACAAGATACAAAACAGCGTATCTATTGCAGCGAATTCTTACGGTTCGTCGTTTGGGTGGCAATTAACGCTCTACCCTGATGCGAACATGATGCTATTGAACGTACCGAACCCCGGCGGGAATTACCAGTACGCACAAAACACGATTACGGGCGCATGGACTAAGTTTGTTGGCTGGAACGCTAACGTACTACTACACGCTTCTACCGGGCTTTATTACGCCGACAACACGAAAGTTTATAAGGCATGGGTCGGCGACTTAGACAACACAACGCCTATACAAGCTGACTGCTTACCAGCCTTTAATTACTTCGGTAACAAAGCTTTCAATAAGTATTTCACGATGGTCAGGCCGTATATTTTAACGACTGGCAGCCCATCGGTGCTTTACGGACTGAACACTGATTATTTAGCCCAAGACGCTCAAGGTACACTGAATTACACACCACCCACGGGTATGGTGTGGGGAACGATGGTATGGGGGTCGATGGTTTGGGGTGGCGGGTTAAGACCAATAACCGGATGGAATACAGTGGGCGCGGTGGCAAATAGTGCAGCGTTAAGGTTGAAAGTACAGAATAACGGCTCTGAGGTTAGGTTCAATAATGTCGATTATCTTTTCCAGCCGTCAAACTCTGTTTTATAAGGCTAAATATGTACACTTTTCATGAAGCAAAAATAGCAAGCAATTTGCCTGATTTTTGTCGATTGACAAGTGAGCATTACCAAGAAATGAAAGAACGATTAGAAAAAGATGGCATAAAAACTTCACCATTTAACCCGCAATTAGACAGGTACATCAAATTTAATAATGATGGCTGGTTAAAGTTTTTCATTGTAAAACACGACGCTGAATGTGTCGGTTACTGTTTGATTTATATCACCAATGATATGCACAACGGTGATAAAATAGCCAAAGAAGATGCGTTATTCGTTACCCGAAACCATCGGAATGGCATTGGCAAGAAATTAGTACAGCATATATTGGCTGAACTAAAAAAACTTGACGTTCAAAAAGCCTATTGTACAGCCGTGACTGACTTAAGAGTTAGCAAGTTATGGCAAAGAATGGGTTTTAAGAATATGGCAACCGAAATGGTTTATGAATTGAGGTAAATATGTGCAGCTCTAGCCCACCCCCCGCACCCGATTATGAAAAAGCCGCACGAGAAACAACACGCGGCAATCTTGAAACTACACGCGCAGCGATTCGAGCTAACCGAATTAATCAATACACGCCTTACGGACGTTTAACCTATAAACAAACGCCCGTGGGCAAGATTAACTACGAATCCTATAACAAAGCGCTTGAAAATTACAAAAACCCATTGCAAACTCGGCAAGAAACTTACCAAAAATTAAGAGACGGCGAAAATTTAAGTTACGGAGGAGATTCGCCAGGTAGCGAAGCTAGGCCTGGATGGGCAACAATACAACCAGTAAGACCTGATGGCGGACAAGGCAACGCGCCAAAACCCGAAGACTTCATGGAATACGACCCAGATACAGGCTGGGAGCAAACAATGGAGCTGACACCCGAAGCACAGGCCGCTCTTGACCAACAACTTACCTTAAACCGCAAGTATGGTGAGGTGGCAAACCTTGGCTTTGACAGAGTACGCTCGATATTTGAAAACCCTCAATTAGATGTTGGCGCTTTACCTAAACGTGCGATTGACGTAGGCCAGACCGCGCAAGAAGCGTTATTGGCCAGACTTAACCCACAACTACAGTCTCAAGAAGAAGCAACACGGCAACGGTTAGCAAACACTGGCATTGGTCTAGGCTCGGATGCTTTCTCGCGCGAGATGGCAATACAAGGCCAACAAGCTAACGACTTGAGACTGCAAGCTGCATTACAAGGCATAAACCTTGACCAAGCTAACCGCGCTTCTGCCTTACAAGAACAAGCCTACCTACAAGACCGACCGCTCAACCTGATTAACGCCTTAAGAGCTGGCAACCAAGTACAAGCCCCGCAATTCCAACAGTTTGCACAACAGGCAACGACTTCCGGTCCCGACATGATGAAAGCCGCGCAGCTAGGGTATGGCGCACAAATGGACGCATATAACGCTGACCAAGCCGCAGGTAGTGGGATGATGGGGGGATTGTTTGGCTTAGGGCTAGGTTTGGCTGGACTTCCTGTAGCTGGGGTAGCACCTGGAATAGCTGGCGGTTCACTTGGCGGCAACGCACTTAAAGGATTATTTTCTGACGAACGTTTGAAAAAGAACATTAAACCAGTCGGAAAAATGGGCAATGGCTTAACTATTTACTCATACGAATATATATGGGGAAGCCCGACGCAATTTGGTGTTATGGCGCAAGAAGTCGAGAAAGTTATACCCGAAGCGGTATCTCATGTAAACGGATACAAGATGGTGGATTATGCGAGACTTTGACCTAGAACAACAGCTAATAGACGCAAGACGCAGACGCTACGGCGAACAAGCCCAAACACAAGCCCCACAAGGCAGAATGGTAGGTGGTAGATTTGTTGCGCCCCATGCCTTAGAGTACCTTGCGGCTGGACTACGTGGCTTTGGTGGTATTCGTGGCGAACAAATGGCAGAAGATGAGCTAAGACAGCTACAAACTACACGACAGCAAGCTTTAGCCGATGCCTTGCATGGGTTTAATGAAAACATGCAGGACAGGCCAGCGGAAGTATTGCCGCCTGATGTTGCAGGGCCACCACAGCCCGCCAGACCGCAAAACATACCCGCAGCGTTTCGCGCACTAAGCACTTCACCTGATGCTGCAATGCGTCAATTTGGTATGCAAGGAATGGCGCAAATACCGCAAATTGAAGCACAAAAAGCGGAACGTGAAGCACAAAGAGAGTTTCAACGACAACAGGCAGAATTGCAAAGACAGCAACGCATTCAAGAATTGCAAATGCAACAACAAGCAAGGCTTGATTCTATGCGTGAGCAAAATGCCACCCGTGAACAAATGGCGCAAGCACAGCGAGAATTTCAATCGCAATTAGCGGCAGAAAATAGAGCGCATCAAGCCAGCATGGCAAATTTGCAGGCAGTTTTACGGCCAGAAAAAAATGTTACGGTTCTTGGAGCAAAAGGCGAAGCTGTAACATTACCGCAATCACAAGCGCAAGGAATGCCTTTATATAACCCACAAGCTGCGGCAAGTTTGCAAAAAGAAAAAACAAAAACGCAAGCAAAAGAGCAGCTATCCACAGTTATTAACCAACTAAGTAACAGTTATGATGCTTTGGAAAAAGGCGGCGGCATAACAAGCACGCAGCAGGGCGCTTTATCAAACATTGCGGCAAGACTAAGCTCTAGCGGTGTCGGGCAGGCTGTTGGTGGCGCTGTTGGAACAGAAAACCAAAGACAACGGCAAGAAATAGCGCAAACTAGACCTTTACTCATGAACCTGATAAAAGAAGCAACAGGCATGAGCGCACAGCAAATGAACAGTAATGCTGAAATGATGCTTTACTTACAGGCCGCGACTGACCCGACATTAAGCATTGAAGCTAACAGGTCAGCATTAGCAAACTTGGACAGGTTATTTGGTCTTGGATTGGCAAAACCGCCGAAAGATAGAATGCCAACACCAGATGCAACTGGTGGCGGCAGGGCGCTTTCTGCTCAAGACCAACAAGCCTTAGATTGGGCTAATGCTAACCCTAATGACCCAAGATCGGCAAAAATCAAAACAAGATTAGGAATGCAATAATGCCTACTTTTGACCCGGACGCTTACCTTGCAAATAAATCTTTTGACCCTAATGCTTATTTGGGGACAAAAGAACCTAGCCTATTACAAAAACTAGGCAAAAATGTTGCTGATTATGCTCGACGTTCTGTAGCTGAAAAAGCAAACCTTGCGGCTGGTGCGGTTCGTGGTGCTGGCTCAATTGGTGCGACATTGCTGACCCCTTATGATTTGCTAGCGGGAAATACTCAATCTATTGGAAACCCTGAACGCAGACAAGCAATAGAAGAAGGTTTGCGATCAATGGGCGCAGACCCAGAATCCGCAGCTTTCCAAGTCGGGAAAATAGGCACTGAAATAGCCGGAACCGCTGGCGCTGGTAGTGCGCTTGCCAAAGGTCTTGGAATGATACCCGGTGTGGCTTCACGCGCTCCCGCTTTAATAAACGCATTAAGAACGTCAGGCATGACGACTGGTGCCGCACCTGTTACGACCGGAGCAAAAGCCGCTGATTTAGCTTTGAGAGCAGGAGCGGCAGGAACAACTGGCGCACTGGCGGGGGGAATGATTAACCCCGAAGATGCGGGAACGGCGGGGGTTATTAGTGCTGCTATTCCGTTGGTTGCACCAGCGGCAAGGTCAGGCGCAACGGCAGCTAGGAAAATTTTAGGCACAACGACTGGCGTAGGTGATGAGGCTTTGTCGCAAGCATTCCAAGCTGGAAAAGCTGGCGGGGCGCAAGCGCAGGCATTCCGTAACGCAATGCGACCAGTTGATGATGCCAATATGATGTCTGTACTTGATGACGCAATGGCTAATTTGGATGCGATGAGGAAAGCGCGAACTGCTGCATATAAGCAAAATATGGCTGGCGTTAAGGAATCGCAAGAAATCATTGACATGACGCCAATACAAAATGCTTTTAATAAAGCCGTTGAAAGTTATACTTTCA